>OCZT010005578.1_pt1 | contig 12530 bp, 10 predicted proteins | sample 1539031 | NCBI WGS metagenome assembly OCZT01 (sample SAMEA3539308, study PRJEB22396) | soil metagenome | biome: tundra; feature: field; material: soil | place: USA | collected 2010-05 | depth 0.15 m | reverse complement strand
TCAACAAAAACAATTTGTTCTTCCGACAGCAATGGTAGATTTTTAAAGCGAAGAATAATATTGGCAACTGTTGCAACATCTTTCTGGCAATACAAAGCAATGCGCTGCAGATCTTTTTCAATCCAGTATACCTCTCCTACTTTACTGCCGTCAATATCATTTTTAGGAGATGGAACACCGAGTGTTGCTGCCAGTAATTTTAAAGAAGTATAATGTTTATAATCGCCAAAGCGCCACAGGTGCAGGGTATCCAGCACCGGCACATCCCATGGTTTCATTGCCTGGAAATTAAAACATTCAGGAATTGATATATTATTTACCAGTATCCTCCTGCATAAAAATGGTATATCAAACTCTTTAATGTTGTGACCTGTAAAGCACCACTTATTATTTTTTGCCTGCATCTGGCAAACCGTATCTATAAACTTTTCCAGTATCTCTTTTTCATTTTCTGAATAAAATGATTTTATCCGCATCTGCATTTTTCCATTTTCAGTTTTGATATAGCCAAAGCTTATGCAAACTACTTTGGCAAACTCCGCCATAATGCCTGCACGTTTTGGATAATATTCTTCAGGCGTTGTATTATCAGGAAGAGCTTTATAAATTTTTTCTGTCCAAAGTTCTTTCCATTCATCTGTAAGCAATTCATAATGCTCATAGCAACTCACCGTTTCAATATCAATTATAAAAAGATTTTCTATTGAGATGTTTTGCATACAGTTTTTGGTTTTTGAAAATGAAACTAATTTACAATAAAAAGCCTGTTATTACATAGGCTTTGCTAAACTACATCGTTGTAAACGTTATTGGCATCTTTTTAAAATTCTGAAGAAGACTACACTAAATTTACTTCCGGCTGCAAACCAAACCTGCCAAAATTAAATTGCATAAAACCACTCAACAGGTAATTATAATTGTCGGTGTCTTGCCAACTAATTTTTTTTAACCCTTACTGCATTGGGTCCTTTTTGCCCCATTTCAACTTCAAAGGTTACTTTATCATTTTCTTTTAGTGGACCCTCCAATGCATTTATATGAACGAAGATACTTTCCTGCGTTTGCGAGTCTCTGATAAAACCATAACCTTTTGAATCATTAAAGTGTGTTACTGTTCCTGTTCTGATAAGATCGGCAGGATCAACAGGAGTTTGTTTGGGAGTACTTATCTGCATGTCTTCGCTTTTCACTATTTTCTTTTTGCGTGGGTCGGGCGGAGTGGATGAAAGATTTCCGTTCTCATCAATATATGCCATCATATTCTCTAAGCTTTTTCCTTTGTTGGAATTGGCTTTGCGTTCTTCTCTCTTTTCTTTTTTGTCCTGCTTCTTTTTTAATCTCTTTTTTTCGTTTTCCTTTTTACTAAATGTTTCCTGCGATCTGGCCATAAATAATTAATGATATTTTAAACGAAGATACCGATTAAAGTTTTTGTATTGGCTTGTTAAAGAATTTATGTTGGGAATATTCCTAAACGGAAGTTTATGCTGTGCTCATACACATTAGGGATTGCCTTAGCTAAATACTGCGAAGTTGCAAACTCGCCGGGTATGAGGATGAAGAAAAAACCTGCCCGACTTTGTCATTCAGGTGGGCAATCTCATATTGTTATTGAATTATAAGATTGCTTTGTTGGCATTCTTCCTTTTCGCAAAGACCGTAGGCTTCTTTTTTTGAGTACATGCAGCGAGTATGGTGCCCAAATATAATAATTCTCAGTCGTTGTGGGTCTATTCATCCAAAACCTACTTCTTTAAAGCTTTCTCATCTTGTTCCTTATCTTTTTTAAAATTTCTATTGTGCCGTTCCCATCTGTCCTGCACAGCAAATTCTTCGCTGCGCATTCCTGTATTATAATTTACCAGGTTAGAGCCGCAATTGGGGCATCTGTATATTTCTGCATCAAACTGCTGTTTGCAATAACCGCAGTAACTTTTTATATCTTCTTCATTGTAAGGCATGTTTTCAATTTTTTTATAGGTTATAATTTTTAGATTGTTTGTGTTCACATCTCTTCTTTTTTATTTTTTAGAAAAAGTTTTCCTGCTATCGAAAACAAAATAATTTCTGCCACAACAATCAGCAGATAATACAAGGAGTGCACAGCATAATGCCCAGAGAGCCAGAAATAACAAATGGCTGCAATGGCACAAATGGCTGCTGAGAATGCAATCCCCCATTTAATATATTCCATACGCAAATATGCTTTGTGAACAGAAGCGATAGATAAAACAGGATCAGGCCTGATCTTGCGAAGCAGGTAAATATTTTCGATGATATCACAAAGCCAGGGTATAAGTTGCGCCCATGCAAGAAGGGTAAACACAAATGGTACAATTATAATGATTCCAAAACCTGGTATAAGTTGCGCCCATGCAAGAAGGGTAAACACATTAACCCCGAAAGACATTTGCATTTTAGCTGACACCAGCATGCATAATAAAAATATAGTTCCGTAAGCGCAGGGCATAAACAGAAAATCAATATACAACTGGCTCTTTAATGCATTTACTGCATTTTTTGATTGAGGTTCGGGCAACTTGTATAAGCCTTTAATAAGGTTTACCAATTCTGTGGGAGATGCCGGTAATTCAAGCTCCATAATGCTGAATTTTTTTACTACCACATCTTTGGTATAAAAATGTAAACTCTGCACGCTCATAATAAAAGTGAATAAAAGCATTAAGCCAAATGCTATACAGAAAAGAGGCCAGCTAATAATAAATATTGCCATATAGATTTAATTTTCAGGATTAGTATCCGGTATTTGTTCTTTGATCAATTTATGTTTCATTTCAGTACGTGCTGTTTTATATTTTTCCCAGTTAAAATGTTTAAGAAAATGTGTGGCAGCTTCTGCACCTTTTGCAAACATGTTTATTTTATCTTCATCAGTTAAAAAAAAGTTGAGCCAGTTATAGCCCTGCAAATGAATAGTGCCGATACCTTTTTTAAATACTTTATTTTTTATTAAAAAATCTTTGTCGTAGTAAAATCTTATGGTGTTAAATATTCTTCCAAAGTAGCCCAACAGGCTCCAGCCTTCTGCATGCATGCCTGTGTCACCGGGCTTGCTGTCGTCCAGATCAATACCAAATGAGGGAAGCCGTGGTGTGATAACTTTTGGATTATAAAACAGGTTTATCGGGAAGTTGGATAAAATACCTCCGTCAACAAAACGTGCTGTAGAAGGTGGATTTTTCTCGCCGAATTTTTCCTCCCATATTTTTTTTACATGCTCATCTGTACAGGGAATATCATTGATGAAATAAGATTCAAAAAAAACAGGGATAGACATTGAAGCTCTTATAAAACCTGCAGGTTGCAGATCATCAATATTTTTTCTGAAAAGATCCCACATTTCAGGAAACTGGATTTTATTTTGAGATACCAGTTCGGAGGTTATAAAAGTTACATCTCCTTTCAGCCCGTGTAATTTTGCAGGATTGTCAACACGTAGATGAAGTTCCGGAATATGTTGGGAAGCTTTAGCATTAAGATCAGTAACCGTTTTTACACCATTTGCTATAAGCAGTTTTTTTATCCAGTCATAAAAATAATCCCCGGGGTTAATACCAAAGCCTGAATTTTTAAGCCGCTTTAATAAGGTAAGTATGTACGCAACCATTGCAACGATACCCAATACCCAAAGGCCTGTGAGAACAAAAAATGGCTTTGTGATGAATGATACCCACGGTATTGTATGTTGCAAACCGAGAAAAATAAAATCGCCTGCCAGTAACAGAATAAGTATTGCCAAAATCATTGTGATAAATTTTTTAACCCTTACAGTAAAATCTGCGTGTGTAATAAATTTGCTTATTAACCAGCGGGCAGCAGGATGTCCATCAACAAGATCAATAAATTTGAGTTTACAAATTGCATCCAGTACCTCCAGAGATTTTGGATCCTGTTTACTACCGATAACAGTCATTAAAGCTGTATTGATAGCGCCGGCGCTGGTACCTGCAAGCCTGATGAAACGAATTCCCATCTGCTCCAGGATATAAGTGTAGCCTACCAATGCAATGCCTAATACGCCGCCGCCTTTTTGTACAAGATTTACATATTGATGACCGTCATTGTCTAATACATCAGAAACAATAAAAGGATTTCCACCGGGAGGAAAAGTCCCTCTCAAATCAGCAAGACATTTTTGTACAACATCATTATTAATGAATTTATCAACAGTAAGTTCTTGTGGCATATATTATAGAATTTTAAAAATTAATTTTTTTTGCTGTAACATCTAACTTTTATAATCCTCTTTTCCTCTGGCAGAAGATCCTTCATAATTTTCGCCGGGCCATTCATCATATCTTCTTGCCATTTCATAAAGCATTCTCGGGCTTGCGCCGATCTTTGTAATATCGGCAACATTGCATCTGCCATTTACTGCGAGGTGATAATTAATATTTGCCGCCAGGGCAAAACCTGTGCATGCGCCTTCCTGTCCCTGGTTTAAAATGGCAGGCACATTATCACAATTGATCAACTGATCGGGCAATGGATTAAGCGTTGGCTGATAAAACCAATCTCTTGCATCAATCTTATCAGGAAAGGCATCTAATTTTTTATTAAGTTTTTTTGCAGTAGATTTTTCTGCAGGTTTTGGTCTTTGTTGTTTAGCAGCGGGCCGTGTTGTTTTGGGGGCGGAAGATTCGAGTTGCATAAATGTTGGTTTAATAATATTTGTATTATTGTTTATGGAATTACTTATGTTTTAGAAAAACATTTATCATCATGCTTAATAATTTTTTTACGTAAACATTTTTATAAAGATTTCTTAGCATTTATAATCATTTGATAGTATCACAATATCACTTGTCGTTAATTATCTTATCAAAATTTGTAATTACTTTTTTCCTATCTTCTAATGGCACAGCAAAATATTTAGCCTGGGCGTTATTTAAGGTATTTAAGGATGTGTTCAATTGCTGATACTCTTCCTTAGTAAGAAATTCTTTATATCTTTTTAAGGAAGGCATAGAATCCAGATGGTTTGCAAAAGCGCTTCGTAATGAATCTACTCTCTTAGTTACATCCGATGATAATCCTAAAATAATTCTCATTTCAAGAGTATCCGCTGTATTAACAATTTTTGAAGTACATATTTTATAACATGCGGCAGGTTTATATGGTACTATTGTACAATCACATGTTTGTGCAGAGATATTTCCGCTATATAAAATAATAACGAGACAAATAATAAATAATTTTTTTAGAAATTTCATGTAATTTTTGTTTAGGATTTTTTAAACGTCCACCATAAAAGATAAGTCAGGAGCCACACTCCAAAAAAAACCTGGGCCCATCCAAAAAAGTTTAACTGATTGGTAAAGGCAATGTTTATCTTTTCTCCGATGTTACTAATTATTTCAGCCTTGCCAGAAAATAAAGCAGCTAAAAGCCTTCTTGAGATTTCATCGCTGTAATAAATAGAAATCCCTAAACATAGCCAACCCGGAATAAATAATAAATAAATCAATTTAACCTTTACAGACTCTGGTTTAAAATAAGATGTACTTAATACTGCTAATAAAGAACCGCCAATAATAGATAATGACCATGTAACTAAGGTTTTTGATTCCTGAGCTATTGCTTTTAAGCCCTCAATGATATCTGCCGGCATAAATTTTAATTTTTGAAATTGAATTGTTTAAATAATAAAAGTGTTAGAATTCTTAATCCGTTTTAGTGTAAAAATTTAGAATTGGTATATCAACGCACAGTGAAATACTGAAACGGGAATATTTATTTTCATATTTATTTTCCTTAAGATTTACTTTGCGCAACAACGGACCCATCTGCCATCCAATATTTAAAGACAATGGTGTTTTACCAAAGCCATGAGAATAAAAAATACCCGGAGATATAATATCTTTCAACTGTATGGAAGGCACTTTTTGTGCACTGTCATTAGAAAATCTGAATGATGTGATAGCCCCCAGATCAATTAATGAAACAAAAATGGAAGAGGAACATTCCCGTGGTGTATCAAAGAATAAAAGCGAATGACCTTTACTTGCTGCTATACCAATCGGGGCTGTAATACCTGCTGAATTAAATGTAAATGCAGAATCAACACCCTTTATCTTTTCGTACCCTGCATAAAAACCAACATAACCATTTAAAGAAACATTAAAAGCTGATACCCGCTTTATTCTTGCGCTACCCACAGGTAAAGCAGCGGTCTCAATTGCCTGTTCAACATCATCACTATTTTTAGCTGTCGCAACAGTAGCCATAAAGCTGCCATATTTCACTAACCTGTTACGTGCTATTTTAAATTCAGAACCTGTAGATGCTTCTTCTCTCAGAGTAACAACATTATAAATATGCACTGTATGATTAATAGCAGCTGAATAATTTTTACGGTTAATATCAACAACCAGGTCTGCACATGAATAAGCAACATCAAAATATTTTTTTAGCAGTGCAGGAAACTCTTTTAAGTTTCCCTGATCTTTTATAATGGGAAGCTTACAGATTTCAGTACAATATTCTATAAGATCAACGGAAGTTCTAAAATACTTTGCATACTTTTCTACAACAGATGAGTCGCTGGTATTTTCCTGGCTATAGCCTTTGATCATTTTATTAAGTGCGTCAATTTTTTCACCGAACCTTAATATGTAATTCCTGTAACTGTTATAAGTATTATATCCTTTATCGTATTCCGGTGCTACCATGTTTAATAAGTTAACTAAACTTGTCCCTTCAAAAGCAACACTATCATACTTAACTTTAGCTTCCTGCAAAATCAGGCCGAGGTAAATTTTAAAAGCCAGTTTATCATTAACAAGATCTCTTATCTTTTTAATCTTAACCCAGTAAGAACCATTTTCTTCAGTAGATGTATCCCTAAGTGAGGCGCTTAAAATCTGGATGGTTTGAATTGCACCTTTATAATTTTTATTGGGGATACTATCTAAATATTCTGTAGGATAATTTGAAAGTATGTCTCCGGGATGTGCCTGATCTTCCAGTTGCTGTGCGGTATAGCAGGCACTTAAAAGAGCGGCTTTTACATGTTGATGTTCGCTAAAAAATTTCAAATGATTATCTACTATGCCGGGTAAATTTCTGTGAATTTCCTGAATATCTTTTTTAAATGCTTCACGAAGATTTTGAATATACTTTTCATATTCATAGATCTCTTCATCCATTCCATTAAGCAGGTTTGCTGTTTGAGGAAATACTGTTTCAATATCAGGTGTCTCTTTAAGTATTTTTTTAAATTTTTCAAAGAAGGTGATGCTTAGTTCCTCCTTGGCTCTTTTAACCATAAATTTTGCAACGCCATCAGCAAGGCTGGTAACATCGAGGCCTCCGATAGAAGAAACTCCTTTACTTATAAAATCTCCAAATCCACCTGTCCCGGACAAATCACTTTTACTTGCGTAATATGCTAATGCTTCCTTAATAATTCCTTTTAAGAATTCATTATCTGTATATGCATTTAAAAGAGAATCTGCTGGTATTTTTTTTTCGCTTTGATAGTAATCCAGTATTTCAACAAATTCCCGGCGTTTGATTTGTTTATAATTAAGAAGTGTGAAGGCATCATAAATCGGAATCTTTGTAAGACCATTTAATTCACCGCCATTTAATATACTGCTATTTTCCGGAATATTTTCTTTGGTTAAATCACCTTTTTCGCTCGGAGCTTCAATTGTTTTTTCAAATAGGACTTCCCCCTTTGCATTTCGCACAATAAGGTTAAATGGGAACGAAAGCTTTTGTGTTGCCAAGGGATATCCTCTAACTACTCCTGCTGAATTAAACTGAAAAATATTATCACCTTTTTCTAAAGATACTTTTCCGTTCTTTCCAAAAATTAAAGTGAATATTGGATCTTGTGTTCTCCTTAAAGAAACCGTTAAGTTATTTTTTTCAAATTGATTATTGATAATAAGCTCATTCTTTTCTTTGTCAGTTTCATCTGTTTCTAAAAATTCTACCTTACTTTGTTTATCTGCCATTATTTTAATTTTGATTTGTCCATTTACTATTAATGAAAACAATAAAGCGCTCAATAAAATAAATTTTTTCATTTCATGATTTTTTATGCTGTTAACTTTAATCCAAGAAAGTCGAATATGGTTTGAATTTTTATAACATAAGTATGAATCAAATCGCTTCCTACAACTATTCCTAAAGCATTATCGTTATCATCAAATACTATTGCCCCGGAATCTCCATGAGATGTACTTTTGAATTCAGGGAAGCCCTTTTCTATATGGCTGATTACTATGAGATCGGTTAAAACGTGCTGGAGATATTTTCGATTTTTTAATGGATAATCAAAAGTTTCGGAGCCGCTATCATTTACTATCAATCCCGCTGATAATACAGTACTATAACCTTGAACAAAAGCTTGCGTTTTAAAAACATCCTCATTTGAAATAACTACGGTGTTTTTGGGAACTTTACACCCCAAGCCGCCTTTATAATGATTTATTATTAAGGGATCGGTTATTTCGGCGAGTGCAGAATCCAATAGAGAGGTTAGAAATCCTTCATAGCTTTTTGCTATTACTCCCTCCTTATTTCTTATATCCTGAGTTACTTTTCTATTTTGCCATGTATCATCTGCATTCAGTACATGATAGCAGGATAACAAAAATGTTTTTTCAGGTTCATCTATTTTATTTACCAAACATCCATAACTCCCAATATTTTCAAGGGTAATACTATTACATATTCCCTTTGCTATATAACCCAAACCATCATCAAAGCCGCCTGAAAGTTTAGGTTTACCCGTTATTAATACATTTAAATAAACAAACTGATTTTCGTCTACCCTAAGGTTTCTATATTTGGTTTTAACCTCCACTGCCGCAATATTATCTTCAACATTTACCTGTATGCATTTTTGCAGAATATTATTTTCCTTATAATAACCCTGTGCTACATTAATAACACCTTTTTCTGTTTTTATCTGATCACCATAAATTCTTAGAGCTATACTCACAGGGTCTTCAATCTCGGTTGCAAGAGGTTGGTTTCTGTTGTTATTTTCATTCTGCCTAACTGTAATATCTGTTTCCTTATTCTTATCTTTCTTTTCCCCTGGTTTCACCCCTACACCACGGATAGATACTAATTTATTTAACAGATCAAACCAAAAAGGAGCACCTAATGAAAGTGCAAATGCAGTTATTAATAGCCCTAACCAGCCAAGTTGTAAAAAGATTATAGAAAAAAAATATCCAACTTTTTCAGAGCCGGAATATTTTCTTTCCCCATATATCAGTAAAGACTTTCCATCTTTCGAAGTATCAACCGAAGAAATATTTGAAAAGTATTTATCAACAGCTGAATTAATTGAATTTTTAATTTTAGCAGCACGTAAAAACATTTGAGTATTGGAAAAAGAGTCCACCTTATTTGAAAGCAAAAGATTTTGAATTCTTTTTCCAATTCCGACTATACTGTCCTGGGATTTTTTTAAAGTAACCTGCAATTCTGTTTTTTTATTATCATTTGCCAGACTAATCTGCTGAGCCTTAAATAAAGTATCCGGGATAAGTAATTGAATAGAATCGTTTTTCTCTCTAACTGCATTCAACCGGTTTTTTTTATTCTCTTCAATTATATACATTGAATGTTCCAAGCTGTCAAGAGCCGGTAAGTTGGCAAACAAATATTTAAATACAGCAGAATCATTTTCTCTATCAATCTTGAGACTTTCCTTTCTTAATAATTTATCAAACTGCCAGCCAAGGCCCAATACAAGATTAGCAGCATTGATGTCATTTGTAATTCGGTTAAATCCTGTATCTATTATGGCGGATGAATGAACAGTATCGCCATGGCTATTAACAAAATCCTTATAACTGGCAGAATCCTTAGACAAGGCTACTCCCATATTCACTAATTGGTTACGGGCTTCTTTATCATTTGCAAGAATTTTTGCAATTCTTATACTATCAACATTAAAAGATGTGGCTAGAATGAGGGCTAGATAAAATGATATAGTACGCATCTTACGTTTATGCCATCCATTTGCCCGGTCCATAGTTTCATTAAACCATTTAATAAGATTGTGTTTATAAACTTCTTTATCATTTCCTGCAGCTTCAAATAGATTTATAAATTGCTTTAAAGTTTTAGGTTGAATGTGATGCGTATTGAATTTTAAACAAAAGGCAATTTTATCAATGCTTGTTGTTCCAACTCCTTTATCTTCTAAAAAATTAATTAGTGAATCCGCAAAGTAGTCTGCGCTTAAATATGATGGCTTTGTTGAACTGAATCGTCCTTTCTGATCATCTTCAATTCTTCCAAGGTATTTGATCGCAGGATATTCGTAAAAACGTCCTGCAAAACTTTTTTTGAATTCATCTGCTTCATATAGAAAATTTTTTCTTAGCCACCCTTGCCCCCATTTATTTATTTTTCTTTCTATGTTTTCAAAATACCCGTCATTAAGCATTCGCTCAATGGCGATTCTCAATAGTCGTGCTCTTATTCCAAATTTGGTTGAAATAAGCTCGCCAATCATAGTTACTAATAAACTGTACAAAAGGTAAATAAATACCAACCCTATCACAACATTAAATGCTACGTTATCAAACATCTTAAAAAAAAATTTCGCCTACTCTATTCCGTTTTCGGCTTACCGGTGCTTACTGTTTTATAAGGATGTTCAGCAATTTTTCCCATAGAGATATTTATAAATGCGACAACACCCCCCAGCCCGTGCAGGCATCCCAGCCTTTGGCTGCCTTGTATCCTTTTTTAGTGGAAGTGGTTATGTTATCGCCTTGCGTAATATCTCTGCATAAATTTGGATCGGCATATAATTGCGGATGAATGAAACCAACGGATTGCGGCTTTTTTTGATTTATCAAAGCTATCAACCCTGCCATCAAAGGTGCAACAGCGCTGGTTCCGCCGATCACTAAGCTCTCACCATCAACTAAAACTTTATAGCCTGTGTTAGGGTCGGCATTGGCTGCAACATCGGGCAGACCTCTTCCTTTAAAATGGGTATTTATTGAAAACGGAACGCTGATCTGTTTTTGATAACCGGGTAATGGAAAAAAATCGCTGACACCACCGCCGGTTGCAGAATCATCAGCTTCGTGCCACACAGTTTCTGAATTTATTTTACCATTGGCTGCTGATAATTTTGTACCTCCGCATGCAACAACATACGGACTGGAGGAAGGAAAATCTGCATGCACTTTTCCATCTGTTTCACTATCGCTGGAGCCCTGGTCTCCTGCGGCTGCACAAATGGTTACTCCTAATAATGAAGCTGCTTTAAAAGCTTCATTAAAATTTATGAGCGATTGTTTTGTCCAGTTTTTTTCTGCAGAGCCCCAACTGATAGAGATAACCGAAGGCTTGTAATGTGCATCGTGTATAGCTTGGGTAATAGCATCTAAAAATCCTTTATCAGTATTGGGAGCGAAATACACAACAATTTTAGCAGCCGGCGCAACTGCCCCTGCCACTTCAATATCAAGCATTACTTCTCCATCCGCAGTATCAGCAGTTGAAGGATTATTTTTTGCATTATCAACAGATACTGCGGTTACAGATGGGTTGGCAATTTTAAGATCAGCAAAATATTTTTTCAGATCTTTGGCTCTGTAGCCACCGCCTAATTCTATAATTGCAATGCATTGACCTTTGCCATCTGCATTTTTAGGAAAGCCATATATTTTTGCAAGCTCGTTTGGCCAATAGCTTTGAGATGATGTATGGGCAATAATTTTTCCTTTATTTTTTGCCACCTGAAACATCGGTCTTGAATGTGGACGATCATCTAAACCAAACACTCCTTCCACAATATTTTTTAATTCTTCAGGAATGCTTATTTCACCTGACCTTCCTCTGAATGTATGACCATCACTATTTTGATAGCAAGACATTTTTACTTTAAAAGCATTTTCAAAATCACTAACTTTTCCTTTCAGCATCACGCTTCTTCCCGCCTTTTCAATTGTTGCAACTGTAAGATGATGTGTATGCGCAAACTCCTCTACTTTTTTTATATCCTCCTCAGCAGCACCAAACATTTGCCCGTATTGCTCACGGCTATATCTTTCACCGCTTTGCAAATGATTTTCTATTGATTGTTTTCTGCGAATCCTTACCGTCACTTCCATGCTTTGATCAGAACTAAGATCATCGGTCTTAATAGCTTGTGGCGCTGCTTTGGCGCTATCTGCTAATTTTACATAAGCAGATTTTTTAGTTTTTGACATATTAATTATATTTATTGGTTTGTAAATGGCATATAAAAATTTAAAAATGCCTACTCTGTTTCCCGTTTTCGGCTACCCGGTGGCTGTTTGTATAAGCTCAGCCAGCTTTTGGTGAGGTGTAATTGAGGTTAGCGCACTTTATGTGTGCAGATGTGATTCGCAGACGGCAACGGCTTTTTTTCGATTGTTCTTTATAGTTTTAAAAAATAAAGAACGGCTATAGGTTATTGCAAACCTCTGAAACGCAAACCGCATTTCATACGGGGAAATCACCCTATTTTTAGCCTTTTTTTAGGGTGTTTTCCC
>OCZT010005577.1_pt1 | contig 12530 bp, 11 predicted proteins | sample 1539031 | NCBI WGS metagenome assembly OCZT01 (sample SAMEA3539308, study PRJEB22396) | soil metagenome | biome: tundra; feature: field; material: soil | place: USA | collected 2010-05 | depth 0.15 m | reverse complement strand
GTGTGCTCTTCCGATCTGAGACGGCGGCCGGCTCATGAGCGCCCACGGCGCCGCCGCCGCCTCGCTGGAGCGCTTCGCGGTCAGCCCCGCGCGCCGGCGCAAGGACCGGCTGGCGCGCGGAGTGATCCTCGCAGCCACCGGCGTGGCGCTGATCCCGCTCGTGCTGATCGTCTACTACCTGCTCAAGAACGGCCTGAGCTCCTGGAGCGAGAGCTTCTTCACGACGGACCCGACGGGCAACACCTTCTTTAAGAGCTCGAGCATCGGCGGCGTCAAGAGCGCGATCCTCGGCACGATCGAGATCGTTGCGCTGGCCTCGGTGATCGCCGTGCCGGTGGGCATCGGCGTGGCGGTGTGGCTCGTGGAGTACGGCCGCGCGAGCCGGTTCGCGCACGCGGTGCGCTTCTTCGTCGACGTCCTCACCGGCGTGCCCTCGATCGTCTTCGGGCTGTTCATCTACATCGTCCTGATCGTCGGCACCGGCAGCACCTACGCCGGCTACAAGGGCGCGCTCGCGCTCTCGCTGCTGATGCTGCCCGTCGTCATCCGCTCGGCCGAGGTGATCCTGCAGCTGATCCCGGCCGGCCTGCGCGAGTCGGCGCTGGCGCTGGGAGCGCCCCGCTGGCGCGTGATCTTCAGCATCGTCCTGCCGACCGCGCTGCCGGGAATGGTCACCGGCGTGCTGCTCGCGATCGCCCGCGCGGCCGGGGAGACGGCCCCCCTGCTGTTCACCGCGGGCGAGACGCTGAAGACGAACTTCAACCTCGGCCAGTTCACGAACGCGCTGCCTGTGCAAATCTACTACGACGTCACGTCCCCGACGACAGCTGTCGTGAACCGCGCCTGGGGCGCCGCGCTGACCCTGGTCGCCATGATCCTGCTGCTCAACATCATCGCCCGTCTGATCTCGAGAAGGAGTCGCCTTGCATGACATCCTCCAGACCGCCCGCAGCCGTGGCTGACATGGAGCCCGAGGCGCAACGCGAGCTCGGCGAGCAGCGCTCCTCCGCCGGAGCGCCCGCCGAGAGCAGCTCCGCGCCGGACCGGCAGACGGCCACGCAGACCGCGGCCGCGGCCGTCGCGGCCACGGCCGGGCTGAGCGTCAAGCTCGAGCAGCTCAAGGCGTTCTACGGAGACGCCGAACAGGTCAGGGGCATCGACCTCGAGTTCCGCGCGAACGAGGTCACGGCGATCATCGGCCCCTCCGGCTGCGGCAAGTCGACGATGGTCCGCTGCATCAACCGCATGCACGAGGAGATCCCGGGCGCGCGCGCCGAGGGCAGGGTGATGCTCGACGGCCTTGACATCTACGACCCCTCCGTCGACGTCGTCGCGGTGCGCCGCGCGATCGGCATGGTCTTCCAGAAGCCGAACCCGTTCCCGACGATGTCGATCTTCGACAACGTGGCCGCGGGGATCCGCCTGAGCTCGAGCGGTCGCGGCGACCTGCGCGACAAGGTCGAGCAGGCCCTGCGCAGCGCCGGCCTGTGGGACGAGGTCGCCGACCGGCTGCAGTCGCCGGGCGCGGGGCTCTCGGGCGGCCAGCAGCAGCGGCTGTGCATCGCGCGCTCGCTCGCGGTGAATCCCGAGGTGATCCTGATGGACGAGCCGTGCTCGGCGCTCGACCCGATCGCGACACTGAAGATCGAGGAGCTGATCGACACCCTCAAGACGCGCGTGACGATCGTGATCGTCACGCACAACATGCAGCAGGCCGCCCGCGTCGCCGACCGCACGGCCTTCATGCTCGACGGCAGGCTCGTCGAGGTCGGCCCCACGCAGGAGATCTTCACGACGCCCGGCGACCCGCGAACCGAGGAATATGTCACCGGGAAGTTCGGCTAGCGACGAGGGGCCCGGGGGGGCCGGGGCCGAGTCGGCCGCCCGCACGCGCTCCGCCGCCCAGCGCGCACCCGTCACGGGCGCGCTCCAGGGCCGCGCGCACTTCCAGCAGCAGCTGATGGCGCTCGAGCTGCACGCGCTCGGCGGCCTCGACCTGATCGTCGAGCAGCTCGACCGCGTGCTCGAGGCGCTCGAGCACCAGGACGTCGAGCTGGCCGAGATGGTCATCGCCGACGACGACCGCGTCGACGGCCGCTACCTCGAGGTCCACCAGGGCATCCTCTCGCTGCTCGCGCTGCAGGCGCCCGTGGCCGGCGACCTGCGCCTCGTGGCCGCGCTGCTGCACACGATCAAGCACATCGAGCGCATGGGCGATCAGTGCGTGAACATCGCCAAGCTGATCCCGCTCTCGGGCCACGAGCCGCCCGTGCGCCCCGAGGTGCTCGAGGCGCTGGCGAGGATGGGGGCGCTCGCGCGCTCGGAGGTCGTCCAGGCGAAGGCCGCCTTCGGCGGGCGCGACATCGGGCTGGCCGAGGACCTCGTGCGCCAGGACCGCGAGATCAACCGCCTCAACCGCGAGATCTTCAGGCTGGCAATCGAGATCGGCGATGACCCGGACACGCGCGAGTGGGCGATGCACATGATCCTCGTCGCACGCGCGCTCGAGCGCGTCGGCGACAACGCGGTCGACATCGGCGAGCAGGTGGCATTCGTGGTGACGGGCCTGTTCCGCGAGTACTCGGCCTCCTCGCGGCCCGGCTCGCCCCCGGACGCCGCGCCGGACACCCGGCCCGAACATCCCTGAAGCGCCCGCGGGACGCCCGCCGCAAATAGCGGTCGCCCCCTGTGAAGATCCTGTGACAATCCCTTGCACAGCGTGCGCGCGACCATCTCATGACCTACACTGCGCTTCGATGACGCCAAGTGTGCGCGCCGAGGATGGGGGGCTCCCATCGACGGCATCAGACGGTTCATCTTCGGGCTCCACGGCCCTGCGGATAGCGGTCCTCGATCGCGACAGCGGATTCATCCAGGTCCTCAGCAAGCGCCTTGACCGCCTCGGCTGGGAGCACCGCGTGCTCGCCAGCCCGGTGCCCACGGAGGCCGTCGTCTCGATGCGGCTGAGCGCGCTGGTCGTCGACCTCGCGGTCCTCGGCCCCCAGGCCTGGACCTGGCTGGAGCGGCTCTGCGAGGCGCTCCCGGAGCTCGGGATCGTCGTCTGCACGGGACCCTCGACCGTCGCCCAGCGCGTGCGCGGCCTGCGCCTCGGCGCGGATGACTGGATCACCAAGCCCTGCCACCCCGAGGAAGTGATCGCCCGCGTGCAGAGCGTCGTGCGCCGCCGTCGCCGCAGCACGACCCGCACCGAATCCAAGCCGGTCATCGCGGGCGAGGTCGTGATCCGCACGGACCGCTTCCAGGCGTTCGTGGGAGACCACAGCATCGACCTGACGCGGCGCGAGTTCGAGCTGATCGAGCTGCTCGCCTCGGCCGAGGGCCGGGTGCTGGAGCGCGAGGAGATCTACTCGCGGCTGTGGGGCTACACGATGGTGCGCGGCGACCGCTCCGTGGACGTGTTCGTGCGCAAGCTCCGCCAGAAGCTCGAGAAGACCTCGCCGACCTGGCGCTACATCCACACGCACTTCGGAATCGGCTACCGCTTCGCGGCCGAATCACTCGAGGTCGTCGACCCGGCCGCCGTGCCCTCCTCAGTGCCCGCCGCCTGGGACACCGGCGATGAGGGCAAGCTCGCGGGGCCGCAGGAGAGCCACGAGCTCACCGCCGGCACCCTCTAGCCGCACGACCGCGACACCCCCCTTCTTCATGTCCACGCGCCCGCCGGTGATCCCGGCGACGACGCGCGAGAGATCGGGCTCGTGCCCGACGAGCAGCAGCCGGCCGCCCTCGCCGGCGCCCGCGAGCGCCTCGCGCGCCTGGACGGCATCGAAGCCACCGGCCAGCGGCGGGTGGGCGCTCATCGCCGAGCGCGCCTGATCGCTCCAGCCCTCCGCCGCCAGCTCCGCCGTCTGCGCCGCGCGCACCTTGGGGCTGAACAGGATCAGCTCGAAGCTCGCCTCCAGCCGGCTCAGCGCGAGACCCGCGGCGCGCGCCTGCTGCTCGCCGCGCTCGGTCAGGCGTCGCTGGGCGTCCTCCCGCGTTCCGTGCGGCTCGGCCTCCGCGTGACGTAGTAGCCAGAGCTGGCGGGCCATCAGAATCGCCCATGACCCTAGCGCTTGGACGTCGCAACCGGAGGCCCGGAGGTCGCCGCGGAGGCCGTCAGGGTGTAGCTTGGAAGGCGCACATGGACCTCGATCACGAGCAGCACCCCGGCGGGCGCCCCACCCACGCGGGCTCGCATGAGGACGGCCAGCCTGATCCCTCGCTCTACCTCAACCGCGAGCTCTCCTGGCTGGACTTCAACGACCGCGTGCTGCAGCTCGCCGAGGACGAGCAGGTCCCGCTTCTCGAGCGCGTGAAGTTCTGCGCGATCTACACGACCAACCTCGACGAGTTCTACATGGTGCGCGTCGCCGGGCTCCGCGACCAGATCGACGCGGGTGTCGAGAACCCCAGCCAGGACGGCCTGGCGCCCTCGGAGACGATCGCCCTGATCCGCGAGCGCGTGCTCGGGCTGGGCCGCCGGCTGACCGACTGCTTCGAAGGCGACCTGCGCCCGGCGCTGGGCGAGCACGGCATCCGCGTGGTGGGCGTGAGCGAGCTCGACGCCGACCGGCGCGCGGAGCTCGCTGCGCACTTCCAGAAGGCGATCTTCCCCGCCCTGACGCCGCTGGCCGTCGCGCCCGGGCGCCCGTTCCCCTACATCTCCAACCTGTCCCTCAGCCTGGCCGTGCTCGTGCGCGACCCGATCACCGACCAGACCGTCTTCGCGCGAGTGAAGGTGCCCACGGAGATCCTGCCGCGCTTCGTGGCGCTGCGGCAGCCCGCGCCGGCGCCGCAGCTGCTGGTGCCGCTGGAGGACGTGATCGCCCACCATCTCGATGCGCTGTTCCCGGGGATGGAGATAGCCGACTACGACGTCTTCCGCGTCACCCGCGACGCGGACCTCGAGGTCTCCGACGACGCCGCCGATCTGCTCCAGGCCGTCGAGGACGAGCTGCGCCGGCGGCGCTTCGGCGAGGTCGTGCGGGTCGAGGTCGGCGCGGGCTGCTCCGAGCAGCTGCGGGATGCCCTCTCGGGACTGCTGGGGGTGGAGGACGACGAGGTCTACCCCGTGGAGGGGCTGCTCGACATGGGCGCGCTGTGGCAGATCGTCAAGCTGCCCGGCCACGCGGAGCTGCGCGAAGAGACGATCGTGGGGATCACCCATCCACGGCTGCTGCGCCGGGAGGGCGAGCGCCCGGACATCCTCGGGGCGATGCGCGAAGGCGACCTGCTCGTCCACCATCCCTACGTCTCCTTCGCGACGTCGGTCGAGCGCTTCGTCGAGCAGGCGGTCGCCGACCCGAACGTGCTGGCGATCAAGCAGACCGTGTATCGCACGAGCGACGACTCGCCCCTGGTCCCCGCGCTGATCGACGCGACCGAGCGCGGCAAGCAGGCGGTCGCGCTCGTGGAGCTGCAGGCCCGCTTCGACGAGCGCATGAACATCCACTGGGCGAAAACGATGGAGGAGGCGGGCGTCCACGTGGTCTACGGACAGCCCGCGCTGAAGACGCATGCCAAGTGCGTGCTGGTCGTGCGCCGCGAGGGCGACGGCGTGCGCAACTACGTGCACATCGGGACCGGCAACTACCACTCCGCGACCGCGCGGCTGTACACCGACTTCGGGCTGTTCACCGTCGACGAGCAGATCGGCGCCGACGTGGCCGACATGTTCAACTACCTCACCGGCTACGGGCGGCCGCTGCACTACCGCAAGGTGTTGATGGCGCCCAACCACCTGCGCGACGGAATCATCGGCCAGATCGAGCGCACGGTGGCCGCGCACTCCCCCGAGCACCCCGCGCGCATCACGATGAAGATGAACTCGCTCGTGGACGGGCGCTGCATCCGGGCGCTCTACGCCGCCTCGCAGGCGGGCGTGAGGATCGATCTCAACGTGCGCGGCATCTGCTGCCTGCGGCCCGGGATGCCTGGCGTCTCGGAGAACATCAGGGTCGTCTCGGTCGTGGGACGGCTGCTCGAGCACTCGCGCGTGTACGCCTTCGAACGCGAAGGCGAGCACACCATCTACATCGCCTCGGCCGACCTGATGCCGCGCAACCTCGACCACCGCGTGGAGCTGGCCGCGCCCGTGGAGTCCGCGGAGCTGCGCGCCGAGCTGCTCGACACCCTCGAACGGGCCTTTGAAGACAACCAGAACGCCTGGCATCTGGACGGCGCGGGCGTCTGGCACCGCCTCTCCCCCGCCCCCGGGGAGGAGCCGCGCAGCCTGCAGCTGGAGCTCGCGGACATCTACGCCGCGCGCGCAGCCTCAGAGCGCCCGGCCGGCGAGGCGGAGGCGACGCCCGCGCTGGGCGCGCCGGCCCCGCACTGAGCGCGCCGGGTCCTCTGCGCGCACCGGGCCTGCGAGCACGCCGTGCGCTCTGAGCGCGCCCGGCCCTCTGAGCGCGCCCGGCCCTCTGAGCGCGCCGGCCCTCCGCGCGCGCCGGGCCCTCAGCGAGCGGCGGCCGCGGGCAGTGAGTCAAGCACCGCCTTGAGCTCGTCGACGGACTGGTAGTCGAGCCCGAGCAGGTGGTCGTGACGGTGGCGCACGATGCCCTGCTCGTCGATCACGATCACCGCGCGCTTGACGCCCAGCCGCGGCGAGAACGCGTCGTAGCTGCGCGCGACCTGCTTCTCGACGTCGGCGAGCAGCGGCACGTTGAGCGAGTGCTTGGCCACGAAGCCTTCGTGTGAGGCGAGGTCCTGGGAGGAGATGCCGACGACGGTGGCTCCGAGGCTCGCGAAGTCCCCGGCGCGATCGCGGTAGGAGCAGAACTGTTTGGTGCACACCATCGTGTTGTCGCCGGGATAGAAGAGCAGCACGACGCGCTCCCCGCGGTGGTCGGACAGCCGGAACTGGCCGTCGGTGCCGGGAAGCTCGAAATCCGGCGCGGCTTCGCCGACCTGAGGGGTCTTGGGCATCTGGGCTCAACCTCCTCGTCGTGTCTGACGCACCCGCGGCGCGGGGCCGCGAGGGAGCATAACGCCCGCCGCTCCAGGCCCTCGCGGGGTTGGGCGCGCGCCGCGGCTGCGCTAGAACCTAGCCCAATGCGCTCACGCAAGATCACCCGCCTCGGCCTGGCCGCGGCAGCGTGCGCGTTCGTGGCATGTGGGAGCAGCGCCCCCGCGGACGTCCCCACGCCGACGGCCGCGCCGGCCTCGATCCCCACGGCGCGCGTCTCCGCGGCGAGGCTGCTCGACTGGCCCGAGTTCGGGCTCGACCCTCAGCGCAGCGACACGAGCGAACTGAGCACGGGCATCACCGCGGCCAACCTCGCGCACCTGCACCACACCACGGTCTCGCTTGCAGGGACCGTCGACTCCTCCCCGATCTACCTGCATGCGGCGCGCGCTCGCGGCACGGTGCGCAGCGTGATCGTCGTCACCACCACCTATGGCAGGACGATCGCAATCGACGCGAACACCGCGCAGGTCCTGTGGACGTTCACGCCGCGCGGCTACTCCGGCTGGGCGGGCAGCGGCCAGATCACGACCGCCAGCCCCGTGGCCGATCCGGGCGGGCGCTTCGTCTACGCCGCCTCGCCCGACGGGCTGATCCACAAGCTCGCGCTCGCCGACGGCAGCGAGGCCGCGGGCGCGGCCTGGCCGGCCCGGATAACGCGCGATGCGACCCACGAGAAGCTCGCGGCGGCGCTCAACATCGACGGGCCGGACATCCTCGCGAGCACCGGCGGCTACTACGGCGACGCGCCTCCCTACCAGGGCCACGTCGTGCTGATCGACCGCGGCAGCGGTCACATCAGGGCGCTGTTCAACACGCTCTGCGCCAATCGCCGCGAGCTGCTGCAGCCGAGCAGCTGCCGCTCGAGCGACTCCGCGATCCTCTCGCGCAGCGGGCCCGTCGTCGAGCCGGGCGGCGCACGCATCCTCCTCGACACGGGCAACGGGCCCTGGAACGGCAGCAGCGACTTCGGCGACAGCGTGCTCGAGCTCGGCTTCCCCGGGCTCGGGCTGCGCCAGGCATTCACGCCGTCCAAGCAGGCCGAACTCAGCAGCAGCGACACGGACCTCGGAGCGAGCGCCCCGGCGCTGCTCGGGCACGATCGGGTGGTCGTGGCGGGCAAGGACGGGATCATGCGCGTGCTCGCGCTCTCGCGCCTCGACGGCCACCGCCCGGGCGGGCGCGAGCGCCTCGGCGGCGAAGTCCAGCAGCTCGGGGTCCCCGGAGGCGGCGAGCTGTTCACGGCTCCCGCCGTCTGGAGCCACCACGGGGCGAGCACGGTGTTCGTGGCCGACGGCAACGGCACCGCCGCCTACGTGCTGCGAGGCGGGCGCCTGTTCCGCGCGTGGCAGAGCTCCAGCGCGGGAACGAGCCCGGTGCTGGCGGGCGGCCTGCTCTACGTGTATGAACCCGGCGGGGGCGGCATCCGCGTCTACAAGCCGGGCTCGCCGCAGCAGATCGGGAGCCTGCCGGGCGCGGCCGGGCACTGGAACAGCCCGATCGTGGTCGACGGCCACGTGGTGGAGCCCGAGGGCAACGCCAACGATCACGCCCGCTCGGGCTCGCTGGAGATCTTCTCCGTCGGCTAGCTGCAGTTCCCGGGGCTCGCGCGCTGCGCGCGCCCCGTCACCTCATCCCCCGTCACCTCATCCGCCGCGGAGCTGCTGCAGCGCGCGCCTGGGGTCCGCGGCCAGGCCCCGCCACCCCCTGGGCAGCTCGGGCTCGACGGCGAGGCCCTGGAGCGGAATGCCCTTGGAGCAGAAGAAGGCGAGGCGCCGCCCGTCGCTGTAGTCCTTCATCCCCGCGTAGTCTGCGATGTTGCGTGCGAGCGGCACGACGTCGTAGCCGAACTCGCCCGCGAGCTCGATCACGGCCTCCCTGGTGGGCACGAGCGTGAGGCGGTGATCGACGGCTTTGCGGGGATCGCCGAGGCTGGAGACCTCGAAGAAGCTCGAGGCAGCGCGCGAGAGGCCGGTGTCGAGCACGATCAGCTGGGCGCCGGCGCCGGCCATCAGCTCGAACAGCTCGACGGGCTTGGAGACCATGTCCAGCAGGCCGAGGCACAGCACCACGTCGAAGCCCTCACCGAGATCGTGCGCGAAGACGTTGCCGGCCTCGAAGCTGTAGCGGGCGGGCTCGATGCCCTTTGCCGCGAACACGAGCTCGGCCTGATCGATGAATTCCGCACGCGCGTCGATGCCCGCGACGAAGTCGGCTCCGGCCTCGATGCAGTGGAGCGCCCAGAAGCCCGCGTTGCAGCCGAGGTCCAGGACGCGGTGGCCCTTCAGCGAGCCCCCGAGGAGGCGCACGAGCGCCTCGAAGAAGTAGCGGCGGCGCTGCTCGTGCCGGTTGACGAGCCGGCGGTCGACGAGCGGGGTGCGCACGCCACCCTCGAACTCGAACTCGTAGTGCCATTTGGCAAACTCGGCGATGCGCACTTCAAGCTCGTCACGCTCCACGAGAGATCCTCCTCGACTCGGCAACACACCCCGCGGGCGCGCCAGGGGCGCGGAGTATAGACAGGCGCTAGCCTCGTTCTGATGATGGCGAAATCGCTCGCCGGCCAGCTGCTGCTCGCCGCGCCCACGCTGCTCGACCCGAACTTCATGCGAAGCGTCGTCCTGGTCGGCGTCCACAGCGAGGAGGGTGCGATGGGCGTGGTCCTCAACCGTCCCTCCGATCTGACCGTCGCCGAGGCCGTGCCCCAGCTCGCCGAGACCGTGGGCGGGGAGGAGCGCGTGCACGTGGGCGGCCCCGTGGCGCCCGGCTCGATCGTGCTCGTCGCCGAGTTCCGCGATCCCGGCCCCGCGGCCGTGCTCGTGCTCGGGCGGATCGGCTTCCCCGCGCCCGACGCCGGGATCGAGGAGCTCACGGAGGCCACGATGCGAGGACGCGTGTTCGCGGGCTATGCGGGCTGGGGCGCGGGGCAGCTCGACGCAGAGGTCGAGAACGGCGACTGGATCGCCCAGGCGGCGCTGCCGCAGGACGTGTTCGCCGAGGAGCCCGAGGGCCTGTGGGGCGGCGTGCTCACGCGCAAGGGCGGCAGCTACGCGCTGCTGGCGCGCATGCCCCTGGACCCGACCGTCAACTGAGGGCGCGCCCGCCGGATTCTCGGGATCGGCGTACTAAGCTTCTCCGAGCTGTCGCGTGCCGCCCCCCGAGAAGTCGCGGCCCCTGTCCCGCCGACCCCCTGGAGTCCGCAATGCTGAAGCTCGCCCGCTGGTCGACGACCCACCGCAAGTACGTGGTGATCGGCTGGTTGATCCTGCTGATCGGAGTCAACACGCTGGCCCAGAGCGCGGGCACCAGCTACTCGAACAATTTCACGCTTCCCAACTCCGGCGCCCAGCGCGCAGCCGACCTGCTGCAGCGCAGCTTCCCGGCGCAGGCGGGGGACCGCGACGCGATCGTCTTCAAGGTCAGCTCAGGCTCGGTGACGGACCCGGCCGTGCGCGCGCGGATGGAATCGATGTTCGCGCAGGTATCGCACCTGCCGCACGTGGCGAGCGTGATCAGCCCGTACGCGGCCGCGACCGCCGGCAAGGCGATCTCGGCTCAGCGGAACATCGCCTTCGCGACGGTCGTCTTCAACGAAAAAGCGAACCTGCTGCCCAAGAGCGCCGCCGAACGCGTCGTGCGCGTCGCGCGCGCGGCCACGCAGCCCGGTCTGGAGGTGCAGCTGGGCGGGCAGGCGATCGAGGCCACCGAGCAGTCGGGCTTCGGGCTCTCGACCGCGGTGGGCCTGGCGGCGGCGATCGTCGTGCTGCTGCTGACGTTCGGCTCGGTCGTCGCGATGGGTCTGCCGATCGTGACCGCGCTGTTCGGCCTGGGCACCGGCCTGGGCGTGATCGCGCTGTTCACGCACCTCGTCGAGACGCCCAACTTCTCCTCCGAGCTCGCCGCGATGATCGGGCTGGGCGTGGGGATCGACTACGCGCTGTTCATCCTCACGCGCTTCCGCGAGGCCTATGCGACTCCCGGTCCCACCTTCGAGAACTCGCGCGAGTCGGTGGTGCAGGCGATCGACACGGCGGGCCGGGCGGTGCTGTTCGCCGGCTGCACCGTCGTGATCGCGCTGCTGGGCATGATGCTGCTCGGCGTCAGCTTCCTCTACGGCGTCGCCATGTCGGCCTCGATCGGCGTGCTGCTGGTGATGCTCGCCTCGCTCACGCTGCTCCCCGCGCTGCTGACGATCGCGGGCGCGCGCGTTGCGGTGGGGGGGCGTCGAGCGCGACGGCGGCGGGCGGCTGCCCAGGGCGAGCAGGCGACGGCCCCCGCGAACGGCGCACCCTCGGCCGCAGAGGTCCCCGCGGGCGCCGGCGCCACATGGCTGCGCTGGAGCGCGTTCGTCGAGCGCCGGCCGGCGATGATCGCCGTGGTCGCGGCGCTCGTGATGCTCGCGATCGCCGCGCCCGCCACGGCGCTGCGCCTCGGCTCCAGCGACGCGTCGAACGACCCCACGGGCCGGACCACGCACAAAGCCTACGTGCTGCTGGCGGAGGGCTTCGGCGAAGGCTTCAACGGCCCGCTGCAGGTCGTGGCGAAGGTGCCCAGCCCGGGCGGGGCAGCAGCTGTCGGATCGCTGCGCGCGGCGATCGCGGCCACCCCGGGCGTCGTCGCTGTGGCGCCCGCGCGCCTGAGCCCCACGGGGAGCGTCGTGACGATCACGGTCTACCCCCAATCCTCGCCACAGGCCTACGCGACGAGCCAGCTCGTCTCGCACCTGCGCGAAAAGGTGATCCCGCCGGTGGCGGCGAGGACGGGCATGACGGTCTACGTGGGCGGCGTGACCGCGGGCTCGGTCGACTTCGCGGTCACCCTCGGGCACAAGCTCCCGCTGTTCATCGGCGTCGTCGTGCTGCTCTCGGCGCTGCTGCTGCTGGTCGTCTTCCGCTCGCTCGTGATCCCCGTGCAGGCGGCGGTGATGAACCTCCTGAGCATCGGTGCGTCGCTGGGCGTGATCGTGGTGATCTTCCAGTGGGGCTGGTTCGGCAGCCTGATCGGAGTGCAGCAGGCGCCGATCGAGTCCTTCATACCCGTGATGCTGTTCGCGATCGTGTTCGGGCTCTCGATGGACTACGAGGTGTTCCTCGTCTCCCGCATCCATGAGCGCTGGACGTACACGCGCGAGCACACGCGAGCGGTGGCGGAGGGGCTGGCGCTGACCGGCCGCGTGGTGACGGCGGCGGCGGCGATCATGGTCTGCGTGTTCCTGTCGTTCATGCTCGGCGAAGACCGCGTCATCAAGGAGTTCGGCCTGAGCCTCGCGAGCGCGGTGTTCCTCGACGCGGTCGTCGTGCGCTGCCTGCTGCTCCCGGCCGTGCTGCACCTGATCGGCCCTGTCACCTGGTCGCTGCCGGGCTGGCTGGCGCGGCGCCTGCCACGCCTGAACATCGAGGGCACGACGCTCGTGCCGCAGGGCGCAGGCGCGGACGGGCGCGGGGACCTCGCGCCGTCCCCCTCGGCGCCTCGCTCGCGGTCCGGCGTGGCAACAGAGGGAGCGGAGGGCTGAGCCCAGTCCTGCGGGGGGCCGCGCTCGCCCTCCTGGCCTGCGCTGCCT
>OCZT010005576.1_pt1 | contig 12532 bp, 18 predicted proteins | sample 1539031 | NCBI WGS metagenome assembly OCZT01 (sample SAMEA3539308, study PRJEB22396) | soil metagenome | biome: tundra; feature: field; material: soil | place: USA | collected 2010-05 | depth 0.15 m | reverse complement strand
CACCAATCAATCCGGTGCCGCCCGTGCCGCCCGTCAATCCAAGGCCGCCCGTGCCGCCGGTCACGCCGGTCGCGCCGGTCAATCCAACGCCACCCGTGCCGCCGGTCCCGCCCGTGACACCGGTCGCGCCGGTCAATCCAAGACCACCCGTGCCGCCCGTACCTCCAGTCACTCCAGTTGCGCCGGTCAATCCAACGCCACCCGTACCGCCGGTCAACCCGGTTGCGCCAGTCAATCCAAGGCCACCCGTGCCGCCAGTCCCACCAGTAACACCGGTCGCGCCGATTGTGCCTGCACCGGTCGCGCCAACACCGCCCGTGCCACCCGTACCACCAGTGACACCAGTTGCGCCGACTGTGCCTGCACCGGTTGCACCAATCAATCCAGTGCCGCCCGTGCCACCAGTGACACCGGTCGCGCCGACTGTGCCTGCACCAGTTGCACCAATCAATCCAGTGCCGCCCGTGCCACCAGTGACGCCGGTTGCACCAATCAATCCAGTGCCGCCCGTGCCGCCGGTCACTCCAGTTGAGCCTGTGATGCCAGTTGCACCAATCAATCCGGTGCCGCCCGTGCCGCCCGTCAATCCAAGGCCGCCCGTGCCTCCAGTTGCACCAATCAATCCGGTACCGCCCGTGCCGCCCGTCAATCCAAGGCCGCCCGTGCCGCCGGTCACGCCAGTTGCCCCGGTTGTACCTGCACCAGTCGCGCCAACGCCGCCTGTGCCACCGACACCGCCTGTGCCTCCAGTGCCGCCAGTCAATCCGATGCCACCCGTGCCACCACTCGCGCCAGCGCCGCCGCTCGCACCTGTGCCACCCGTGCCGCCTGTTAGCCCAATACCGCCCGTGCCGCCAATCAATCCGATGCCGCCCGTGCCGCCGGTCGCGCCAACGCCGCCTGTGCCGCCTGTGCCGCCGATCCCGCCGGTCCCGCCCGTGCCGCCGGTCCCGCCCGTGACGCCAGTTGCACCAGATGCACCGCCGCCCGGGCCGATAGCTCCAGTGCCGCCCGTGCCGCCGATCACTCCAGTTGCACCAAGACCACCGGTCGCACCAGTCAAACCAACTGCCCCGGTGATGTTGTTATTCCAAACTCCGCTGTTGTAGTTGAGGATGCCTCCGGAAGCGAGCACGCCAGCCCAAATCACGCGTTGATTTGCACCGTCCACATAGTAGACCGTGACAGTGTGAGAAATGTTGTCATTGTTGTAGAGATTGATCTCGCGAACGCGGCGCTGCGTAGCGGCAGCCGGAGATGCCACGATTAACACGGGCGTCGTCCCATTGCTGATAAAATCGGCTGCGCCGGATAGAAAAGTCGTCGAGGTGATATCCTCATACGCGACCGTAATATCGCAATCGGCTGCGCCGCGCGCTTCGCCCAGAACAACCGAAATCGATTTGGTAATTGCGTCAAGATACATGGATCAGACTTTCGTGGCGAGAGCAATCGCGAGATCAGTTGCAGCATCGTCGGCTGACGGAGCGCCGCCACCGCTTCCGCTTCCAACTCTCTTCGTGATGATCCACTGACGTTCGATAACGCGCTCTATCGCAACTTGCTTAGGTCGCAGCGCGCCGATGAATGATCCCGCGAGTTTCGCTTTGCGAGACGCAACCGAAAATCCGTACTGTTTGATGTACGCACCCTGAGCCGTCAGGCTCCAAAACTCTTCCATCCAAGGATTTTTTACGTCGGCCATTTGGGGGGTTGCTCCCAAAGCAAAATGCGAGCCGCATCATAGACGCGGCTCGCATTCGATACTACTAGCAACTATGCTGCTGCTTGGGCCGGTTTGGTATCGCCGATCTTCGCTCCGACTTGAGCCGCGATCTCCGCCGCCTTGGGCTCGCCGAGGGATTTGACGAGAGCGCCCTGCTTGGTGACATTCCAGCCTGCCCGCGACCACGGGTTGTTCACGCCGCCGTAGCCACCGCGACCACTGCCGCCGCCGCCCTGCGAACCGCCGCCGACAGAGACGGGCCACCAATGCGGTGACTTATCCAACTGATCCTTGAACCATTCCTTCGGGGTCAGGCCGGGGACAACGCCGTTCACGTCTTTGGTTATGACGCGCCCGTCGTCAGTCTTCTCGAAGACCTCGCGGCCATACCGGATGGCATCAAAGATGGCCAAGGGGGCGACCTTTGCTTCGGCGGCAGCATCGCGAATTTGCCGCTCGATATCGCCGGTCGTGATCGACGTGCGAAGCGTGAAGACCTCGCCGTCCTTCTCGCCGACGATCTTCTTTTGTGCGTCAAGCTGCCGCTCCAGATTGACCTTGTCTCGCTCCAGCGGAGCGACGGCCTGCTTGATGCGGGCCGCGATGATCGGCTCAAGCTTGGCTTCATCGACGCGACCATCCTTGTTGATGGCTTCGAGTTGCGCCGTGACTTCCTCCAGCTTGTTGGCCTGAGCGGAGATGACATCGGGATCAATGCCATCAAAAGCCTGCAACGCCGTCTTGGCGAGCTTGTGGTCAGACTTCTCCTTGCGAAGAGCCTCCTGCACACGATCAACATCCGCTTGCGTTTTCACGCCTTGAATGCCGGTCAGCTCCCATTTGCCGTTGCGTTCCGTATAGAGGTCCGCATAGCCTTCCGGGATATCATCGGCGTTATCATAGATGGTTTTCAACATGGTACTGGCCTCCTAAGTTTACTCAAACGGACATCCGGTCAAGCCCCGCTCATGCGAGATTTTCTATTGTACAACAGTCCCCGGCCAAGCCGAATGATATGCTGTCTAGTGATTGCAGTCACGCCGTTCGCGCCATTGAGACGGCGGCTCCCGATAACGCGATGAGCAAGATCGGTATTACTGTCTCCGGCTGTCAGGCCAAAACGCAGTGTAGTTTCAATTCGCGCCGTTTCATCCGCGATGATGACACGCGCATGCGTAGCGAGCGACTGGCCGTGTATTTTCGGCGGGACCTTGGCCGGGCTATTCGTCACTGGGAAGATGTTTCCTTAAATGGCGGAACGCTGCCTTGATGTGATGTTGGCGAACATGCGCGATCTGCGCCGATAAATCCTTGACAGCTTTGATGCCGCCACTGACTTTCGTTCCACTGACACCCGCAACATCCATCATTCCGCTTTCGATCATGTCTCGAATTTTCGGCTCGCTCGCGTCAATGATGCTGATAGCTTGGTTGAATACGGCAACGATGCGTTTGGCCTCCGGGTCCGTGGGGTCGGTCGCTAATTTTTGAACCGCCTGATCTGCCCCATCGAGTATCGTCGCAAGTAAACCATCATTCGAGTGATCCACAAGCTCGGGAAACATCGCAAAGATTGCTTTCGCCGCCGCCCCCGGATCAGCAGGGGTCGGGATGTCCGCTGGATCATCCGGATCAGTCAGCCACGGTGCAAATACGTCTGTCACAACTTCACGCCTTTCTCGGCTGCCATCTTTCGAAACACTGTGCTGTAGTCAACATTGATCTGATCCGGCGAAGTGCGGCCCCCCATTTTTGAGTACAGCCGTTTTTCTGGATACCACCACGTTGCCTGCATATCAGCGATAGTCATCTTATGTCCTGCATCGGTTAGTTTATGTTGAGCCTGATCAACTACATCTCGCATGTGCTGTCTCTGGCCCCCTCCTGACGGCTGATCTTTGATCCCGTCAACCGCTTCTTCATACCGCTCAGCAGCATACACTAATTCCGACTTCTTTTTTGTTCCGGCGTCAAAGTCTTTCCGGTTATCCTTAAAATCTTTTGAATGAGCGAGACGCAATTCGACGGACTTCTTAACCATCTCTGCTTGGGTCGAAGGGACCTTCTGCCCATCGGCCTTGAGCGCGGCTTCAAAACGCGCTTGCGGCTTGGCTACATCAACCGTCCCGGTCAGCGTCCCGGTGAGACGACCCCACCCGCGCATGAACCACATATCGGCGGTCAGGGGCTTGAAATTTCCATTGAGGTTCTGATAGAAACCTTGTCCGATTTTTGGTCCTAAGATCGCGGAACCATAGACCTTGGTGTCCACGTTTTCCCCACTCACTTCGTAGCCCGCCTTGTTCAACTCCCCTACAGTGAACTCTTTATCCATAAACTTCTTCGCGCCGTTGACACCACCCTCGGCGATGAGCTTGTTGAGCTTCTCAAAGTTGCCGTTCATAACGATACCGGCAGATGCTTTGATGTCAGTCGGAAACTTCCCGTTCTTCACGTAATACTCATAAGCTTGGTCGGCGAGCCTTGCGTTGCTCGGGACCTTCTCACCCTGACTTGTGATTGCAAGGCAAGCTGTAAAAGCGAATTTCGCTCCCGGATTATTCGCCATTTCGGGGTGCATCTTTGTTGCGACCTCCATGGTATCCTTCATCTTGGTAGTGTACCAGTCCGCCGCGTGCTTTTCTTCTCCGCGAGACAACTCATTTTCGATTTCCGAAGCGATAGCACTCGATAGAATATTGTTTTCCTTTGGGTCGGATACGCTTTTTCCCTCTGGTGAATTGATCACTCCGCTCGGGATGCCTAATTCCTTGAGCGCCGCTTGCCCGCGTGCGTTCAGCTCTTTGGCGATATCTGAATTTTTGCGCGAACCTTTCTTAGCGAGTTGGGGACCATTCAGGATCGTGTTGACAGTGAGCTTGTCATACGCTCCCGAGCCGCCACCCGATATCCACATCCCAAGAGGGTCTCGGGCTTCGTTTGGATCATAGGTCATTTGCCTGCCGACGCGCCCTTCTTGCCGACCTTGCGCTTCAGCGGAACAGGTGACCCGCGTGTGTAACCGCTCTTACTCTGGGAGTTCGGCGTGACCGGAACGTTTTTATTAGGCGGTGTGGGAGGCACAGGCCCAGCCGCAGGTTGACCCGGGGGCGATCCGCCGGTAGCAGGACCGGGGACCGGACTAATATTTTCGTCCAAGAAAGTATCGTCCGTGATCGAGTTTTGGTACGGACCAACCATGGTCCCAAGCATCGACGCGGCTTCCTCTTCGATCTGCCAGTTCTCTTCTTCAAAATCCATCTCCGTCATGTCATTAAGTTTCATCATGCGATGCATAGAACGAAGAGACAGCGGCAGCCCGAGCTGCTTCGCCTGCATAAAGGCGAGCAACGCCGCGCCAGCGACGGTCTGATCGGCGAAGTCCGTCGTCGGTTCGACCGAGACCTCCTCCGGGTCTTCCCCGACCCACTGAGCACAGAACTTGAGCGCCTGCTCAAGCCCAGCGCCGGAGCACTGGGCAACGGAAGAGATCGTGGTCGTGCGCGCGGCCACGCGGATGCGAAGAGGCTCGCCGACTTCGCCGCGAGCATTGCCGACATCCAAGAATGAAACGCCAAGCGCAGCAGCTTCGCCCTGATCCGTTTTCAGGCTCTGGCGCATTTCACCGAGCCCGGCAGCGGAAACGCCGATATACTTCGCGTCGCCCCCCACTCTGATATCGATGACGCCCTTATTGCCGACGCGCAGTTGCGACGGCGCGGCCTCGTCCACGTTGCCACCGATGATGACGAGCGTGTTTTGGCCTTGCAAGTAGAGCGTCTGGCGGTAGTCGGCCTCGCCTCGGTAGATTGCGAGAGCGAGGTTCGACAGGCCGAGAAGTGGGGACACTTCTGGTTCGGGGTTGAGATCGTTCGCCCCGATGAAGACGAACGGAATTTGATCGAGCGTCTGGCCCGCGATGCTCGGATAAATGAAATCTTCGAGCAGGGGCATGTCCGTGTTATTGACTTTCACAGCGACGCCGTATGGTGCGCCGACCGGCGGACGCTCCCAGCCGCTTGCGAGTTCGGCGGGGCCGCCGCGCGTCAGGACGCGGTATTTCTTCTCGGTCTTCCACGTGAAGCCTTCGCGCCGATAGCCACCTTCGTCAAGCACGACGAGATCGAGTTCGTTCATGCCCTCGTTGAGCTTGCCCGCATCCCAGTTGATGATCCGCATGGGATCATAGAATGAAAGATACGGCGTCGCCTTGTCCGCATCCATGCCCTGCGGCGCGTCGGCGAGCAGGCCGCAGCGGCCATAGACGAGTTGCGCGACATTGATCCGGCGGAGCAACATCTGCAAACCTTCGCCTTGGATGGTCGCCTTCGCCAGCATGCCTTCGAGACGTTTCGGAAGTTTGATCAGGGCGGGCTTCGAGTGCATGATGCCGACCATGGCTTTGACGGCATCTTTGAAAACGTCGTGGAAGTAAGCGCGCAACAGATAGGCTTCATAGTCTTTCCAGCCGGGCGCGTTCGGCGTGACCATGCCATCCTGTACCATGCCCTCGGTGGCGGGCAAATAATCCAGCCGCTTACTCTTCACAGCGCGCTCGCCCGCGTAGGTATCGGTCAACTGTATCCATTCAGATAATCTCTCAACGTACTCTGGATGTCGGTCGGGTAAAGCCATTTTACTTCTCCATCCAGTTTGCGAGCGCGCGAAGTTCGACAGCGGTCCCGTCGCTTTTCAACTGATTTGCGCGAAAGCTGATAATAAAGACGTTGCCGGGGACATAGCCTTTTGAGTTGTCTTTGCGGTCAATTGAAGCCCGAACCATCTTCGATATCGCTCGTGGATTTATACCCGAAGCGCCAACATAGCTGAGTTCGATCCCAAGAACTGGACAGTGCGTTGGGAGTACCGGAAAGTCAGCTTCGGTAATAGAAAATTCTAGTCCGCGTGCTTTCGCGCCACGTCGTATCTGATGAAGCAATAGCCCAAGCGGACCCTTCTTCTGTTCCCAGCGGCGATACGATGCAATTACCTTATCTGGGTTCGCGCGTTGCCATTGATTAGTCGTTGCGTTTCTAGCTTCGCGAACTCCGGGCCTTGCATTGTATGCAGCGTCCTTTCCATTCAAAACTCGACGAGCTTTCGACCGTGCATCCGCTTGAGCACGGGTGAACCGGATCACGCCATTACGCCGTGTCGTCCGTCCATCTGAGAGGTCCGTTAATTCCATGTTTGATCCTATCTAGGGGCCGTCGTCTCTAGCACCCTGTTAACCATATTGTCAAGCCCCGACCCGTCCCGACTTCATAGTTCGGATTTCGAAGCGCAGCATGTATCTCGTTTCATCGCCGTTATGATCTTCACTCTCGTCGTCAACGTCGTCGATCTTCAATTCATCTCGCGGCAGCACCGGCACGCATCGAAGCCAATGCACGCATTCCTTCGAAATAAACAGGCCGGGGATTTCCCGGAAGCCGCCCGGCGGGCGCTTGGTTGCCTTGAGGCATTTTCTGATTTGCTCCCAGCCCTGCTCGCGCGAGCCCGGCCCTTTGTCTGCCCGCTCCCAAAAGATGCCGCGATGTTTCACGCCGTTGATGGTGACTGGCTTCTCGAAATCGTCGGACATAGCAACAGTCGAGCCTGTTTGATCAGGGTCGAAGATCGAACTATCCGCTGGCCCTCGGCTGACGCGGGTCCATGATGCATCGGCGGCGCGCAAACCCCATTTGATCTCGCGTTCGATGATGCCTTTCGAAATATCCGCGATAAGCAGCCGCGAGCCCTCATTCGGCTGACCTCTCCAGCCGTACCATTCCTTGAAACGAAATCGGTCGCCTCGCACAGTCGAACGCACGCGGCCATCGCGCAATTTCAAATCGGTGCCATCGCTCACCGCGTACCAGCCGACAGAGAACGGCTTCGATGAACCATGATCGTAGGCTCGATAAATCTTCCAGCCTGACGGAATGTCGAACGGCTCCACCACAACCGCATCGCGGTATTCGTACCAGATGTCGTCGAACATGCCGCCCGCGACGATGTCCCACGAGCCGTCCATCCACGCCGCAAGCTCGGACGCGTTGCGGGCCGATGCCTTGATCTTGTTTTTGTATTCCGGGTCGGCGCGGAGCAACACTACATTCTCGTCGAGATAGCCGTGGATGGCGCGACGCGGCGGCTCCATGTTGCCCGCCTCATCAACGCTGTCCGTGATGATCGGGCCGACTGTCGGTTTGCGTCCGTCCACTGTGACGCCGCTGATCGGCAAGCGCCAGCGAGACTTGACCCAGTTATGACCTACGCCGTAGGGGTTCGTCGTCGAGCGTATCTTACGCGGCATGCCCTTGATGGTCGAACGCGAGCATGAGAACATGCTCTTATAACAGTCTGGGCTCGCCCACGTCGTCAGCTCTTCCCAGCCGATCCACGGATAGGCGTGGCCGTGATAGTTGTCATAATCGCTACGAACGTTGAAATGCGCGAAATATAATCTCTCGCCGCTCGGCCACTCCCAGAACGTCTTCCCTTCATTGAAGATAGCCTCCGGCCAAATGCGCTTGATCCACTTCTTGCTTTTCTCGACGATATCGCGCAACTGCGGATGGGTCTGCCGAAATAAGATGCCCTTCCACTCAGCGCCGTATCCTTTGCCGACATCCTGACAGAAGTCCATGATCAGCGCATCGGTTTTGCCGGGGCCACGCGTGCCCTCGTAAAGAACCTCAGTGGTGGTGTCCATCAGGAAGAACGCTTGCGAGCCCGGTTGCGGTGCCCACGCGACTTCGCGTTCAACGCCGTTGTCATCGATGACAATCGGAAAGTATTCTCCGTTGCGCTCCTTAAACCGGCGCACCATCATGTTGAAGTTAAAACTAGTCATCCTCGGCCTCATCAAAAGTAACTAATGGAGTACCAACACGGCGGTACTCTTCCTCAAGCAAATTGAGGTCCTCCGGTGCCGCGATCTTCATGCCAACGACGAGCACGCCACCGCGCACATTGACATCAATCGGCTTGGCCTTGTAGTCCGGATGCTTGGCCTTGAGAAAGAACATCACAAGGTCCGGGTCTTGTTTTTCAACTGTCTCTGGAATGGGAGCGCCGAACTGGTCAACGAGATAGTTTTCCGGTACTTCTTCAGGGAGCCCAAGCTCGCGGGAGAGCGCAAGTTTCTTCGGATCATATTTATACTGCACGCGACCTTTATAGATCAGGACTTCGTCATAGCCAGTCGCGCGTTTGATCATCGCCTTTTCGGCGGCATGTGCGCCCACAAGCATAGCATTGTCCCACGCAACATGAAAACGGGTAGTGTTCTCGCCATCATCGCTGGGAATATCATAACGATCTCCCGGGGTGCCCTCTAAAGAGCTTTGAAGCCAATACTTGAGCGTGGTGTAACTGATGCCAAGCCGACGTGAGACATCCCCTCCGACCGGCATTTCACTGGCGTAGGCAAGAGCGCGTTTGAGATTTTCAGGAGTGCATTTAGTCGCCGCGCGATTGACTGGGTAGCGCGCGGCGCGCTCTAGGAGAGCCCGGCCCGAGGTCTTGGGTTTTGGAGGGGCTGCATCAACTAGGTTCTCGGGCGGTTCATCGGTCGGGTCTGGCCCAAGCATATCAGCTAGATCGCTATCACTTATACCGCTCATGCGGGTATCCCTCCGGTATTGCATCGACCCAGTCGATGGAAGCCCGCCCATGCGCGCTCGCGTATATCAGCCTAACACTGTAATCCGGCGGCGCACGATCTCGCCCCAAGAAAGTAATTCGGGAAGCCGCCCCCGAAGCCGAGCAATCCGGCGAGCCAAATCAAGACTGCGATCAGGCACAGAAGCGCCACGATGTTCTTTCCAACCTTCACCATGTCCGGCGAAGGCGGATACCCAACGAGGTTGAGTAGCCAGAGCAGGGTGAAAGCAACGAACACAACAATCGCACAGTAGAGGACAACGTTGGCTAGACCGATAAGGATAGGCATGGGGACCTCACTTGCTGAGTTCGGCGCGGATGGTACTCGCGCGCTGTTGGCTCAGCTTGTCGTTCGGCGATGTCTCCAGATGCTTCTCGATACCTTCGAGTTGACGTTGGAGCCTCGCATGTAAACTCGAAGGTTTACACGTGTTCACTTTTGCCATCAAAGTTTTCCGTCATCCGGATTTGGCGCTGATACGGTAGGCTCCTGAGATCGGGGATGACCAATACCAATCGCGCAGCCTTTGGAGAACACAACGGCGACCGGGGCGGTCTTGAGCAGGATCACGAGATCGGCTCGCTCCGTGAGGCCGTTGGCGATCTCTTTGAACTTGACGAGGTCATCGCCCTCGATCCGAGTGACATCCGTACCAAATTTCTCCGGCGCGATGCACTCGACCTTCTTAGGATCGGGCGACGGATCGGACTGCTTGGCGAATGACGGGGAAGCGAATGCGAGAAGAGCAGCGAGGGACAGTGCAAGTTTCAACACTTGACGCTCCATTTGGTTGTTACCGTTGAAAGGACTTGGGGTTGACTGAGACGCGCGCCCGGCGCACGTTTTCGTTGAGAATTTTGACGGGCTCTCGCTGCGACGCGAACTGGTCTCCGGCGGGGGCCTTCATGCCGAACGCAGGCGCATAGGGCTCCTTCGAAACGCTCCGCGTCTGCCAGTTGTCGGTCGGCACTTTGGCCTGCGGCAGAAAGTCAGAAGTCGTATGCTGGCCGGGAAGATCGCTCGACGGACCCTGATAGCCGTTCTGGCCGTAGCTATTCTCGGGTTTCTCATGCGAGCTGATGAAAGCATCGCCGTCTGCTGGTTCATTCGCCATCTTTGTTACCTCTATCGTCTAGTCGCGATCCATTAGCGACCGAGCAGCGCGGCCTCAGAAATAACTTGGTGGCCCGTCTCGTTGTTGACGCCATCGCCGTTGGCGTCTTTCATATCCCACGAGGCTTTGACATCGCCGAACTTCTTGACCTTCGGAGACGGATCGAGCGGGTTCGGGCTCGACGCATCGGGACCGTAATTGAAACCGGTGCCGATCTCGCGCGTGCCCCGGTCGGTGACCACTTCCGCGATGCCGCGAAGCTTCGAGGCATCGGTCTGATCCTTCATTCCGCCCTTGACGGGAAACGAAGTCTGCGGATGCTTGGCCGCGCCGTCGCGGGCGATGTTGCCTGAAGTCTGATCGGACATGCCGGGGTGATTAGCTACCATGATGTGGTCCTCGCGCGCAAATGTGATTTCGCCGCCAAGCTTACAGGCTTGACGGCGAACGAACAACTAGCAACCTTCAGATCGAACCTAGCGGTCCGCTGGGTCCGATTGCGCCCGTGGTAGGCGGACCGTTCGCGCCCGGAGCCGCGCCCGTGCCCGGCCCGCCCGGAAGAACTTGAGCGCCGTGCGTAGGGGGCGGATTGCTCTTCGGATGGCCATTAGCCAGAACCAAGGCGGCTTGCTCATTGGTCACGCTCCCCTGATCAAGATTATTCATGCCCCGTTGCCCCCGGTCATGATCTGACTTTTCTTCCGGTTATTCCAGATCGAAACTTGGTTTCGGCGCGTTCCGGTCCTGATCGCAGCATTGCGGTTGCCGATATTTTGCGATGGCTCGATCTCATACTTTCCGGTGACCTCGTTGTTATACCCACCGATATGGCCCGCTTGCTTGAGCGCTGCCGCGTGTTCCGTGGCCCATGCCTGCAACGCCGCTTCATTGGTCGGTCCGCTCCCGCCGGGGAATGCGTGGCCGGGGATAGCGACCTGATAGCCTTGCGGAGGCGCGGCTGCATCCTTGAGCCTCATCGTGAAGCCCTGTCCCGGGGGCGTGCTCAGAATACCGTGCACCACTTGAGGGCTCAGAACCGGTCTGCCGATCTGATCGACCTTGCTCGCGTGCGTCGGACCGCCGCGAGTATCGGAACCGTGACCTAGTGCGTCCTTCATCTGATCCTCACTCGTGCGTTCGGGTTATCGACGCGCTGAAACTGCGCGATCTTCTCCGCGACGGCGCGGCGGCCCCCGCCGACGTTCTGCCAGATGTTGCCGGTCGTGGTGACCTTCTGGCCAGCCGCCGTCAACGCGTGGAAGCCGATGTGACGCTCGACTTTGAACTGGTGTGCGGCGGGCGATTTGAAAGCGCCCCTGCCGTCACTGCCGTGTCCTAATGGGTCCTTCATGATACGTATCCTCGTTCCCACTCAGCGGAAAGTCCAGTTAAACTATCCTCGTGCGGGTTGTCCGTCAAGGGACGCCCTAGTTGCTTCGCTTCCTGTCCTTTATGGAATGCTAATTCCAGCGGCGGTATTGTCGGTATCGGTGCGAGCGTCGAATGCGGCACGGCAGTCGTGACGCCAATCGAATGCCGATTTCGAGACGGACCGACCATCAGTTTCTCCGACCCGTGTTTTCTCCAGTAAGCGGGGAGCGCTCAAAAGTCGGATCAGATGCGATCTTTCCACGTGGGCCATGACCCGTTCGCGGTGCTTGCCATTCGCTATCCATAGCAGAGTGACGCGGTGGCATGCTGTCATGGATCGGGATCGGTGCCGACTTCGGGCCGCCGCTTGAGAGTGCTGCTGCCGCGACGCGGTTTGCAGTCTCACTATCACGCATCGCGAGCACATCTCTCGGACTTAGTCCAGTCCCCAGCGGGTCGCCGGAGGAGCCCGCAGCGCGGCCCTCTTTGATGTTTTGCTGATCCTGCGCGATCTTGATGCGGTCCGCCATAGACGTGCCGTACATCCGAGCCCGACCGTTCTTGGTTGGGGCCTGTCGCGCGTAACTCGATCCGCCCTTGCCGTCGCTACCGTGACCTTTTGCATCTTTAGCCATGATCAATATCCCTGTTCGTCGTAGTATGCGGCCCA
>OCZT010005574.1_pt1 | contig 12532 bp, 9 predicted proteins | sample 1539031 | NCBI WGS metagenome assembly OCZT01 (sample SAMEA3539308, study PRJEB22396) | soil metagenome | biome: tundra; feature: field; material: soil | place: USA | collected 2010-05 | depth 0.15 m | reverse complement strand
GTAGATGATTTTGTAGCTGCTCAAAACCTCACTCATCCACCAGCTTCAACAACCGACCGACCTGTTAGCCGCCGGTGCGCCGAGCTCCGGCGGCGGCGAAACTTGCCAATTCATCGACAGCTTTTGAAGCTCACGGCCGAGCAACGCTTGCACGTCGTCTAGTCGGAATCCTTCCTCAGCCGCAGTTGCCTGGCGACCGTCATGGCTTGGTTCAGCCGCTTCATGCTCAGTTGGGAACTCTCTCCAATGCCATGGAGACTGGCTTCTGTTTACGACTCCGTCAAACTCGATGTCGACCGCCCGATTGAGCGCCACGGCCCAGCGGCCCGAGGGCCCGGCCGGGACGCCCGGTGCGACGGAGCCGGTCAAACTTGGGCGCAGGGGGTCGGGCGTTCAAATCGCCCCGCCCCGACCAATGAAATCAATAGTTTGCGGTCGATTTCTCGACCGCAAGGAATTCCACTGTAGTCGATTCTGGAGCTGCGATCCTCCAGATTCAACAACCTGTCCGTCGCACAGGGGGACAGCTTGATTGGGGTGTAAGAGGTCCCGAGTTCAAATCTCGGCAGCCCGACCAACGTTTCTATGTGGTTTGCAGCCGATTCTGTTAGCGATCATCCAAAAACGTAGAAATCTGAACGCTTCGCCGACCGGCGTTTGTTCCGGGAGTTCCGTCTACGGCGCGGAAGCCCGTCGAACGGGTTGCGCCAACGATTCTCGTGACCGCAAACGGCACATCGGGAGAGGCTGGTCGGTTGAGTCTGGTGCGAGGTTGTGATCGAAGCAGGACCCTGATGCGTCACGCGGGGCTGACATCGGCGTTGCCGATAGGATTGCTGGCGCTGGCTGTGATTTTGCCTGCCTGCCGCGGAGGCCTGGTATCGGTGGCCAGATGCCCGCAGTTGCTGTTGCCGTATTCGCTTCCGGCAGCCGTCGCTGCAATAGCGTTGGCCTCGATCACAACTCGCACAGATAGTGAAAAGCGTGTTGCACGTGGGGTCAAAACACCGCCGCAGGCGAAGGCGCTCAATAGGTCGATCTGCTGTCATGGCGCCGCACCGCGCCGCCGCCATCCTCTCGCACGATGGCGCAGATCTCGCACCGAGGAACACCAGGCACCCGTTCTGCGCGGCCGTCGCCTCACACTACTGTTGCGGGCTCATCGCCAGCGGCTCTGTCTCCAGGCCCGCCGCGCGCAGCAGCGGCTCCAGGCGAACCATTCGCAGTGGCCGCGTGGTCGCAAACACAATCTTGCGGAACGCCGGCATCATGCGCCCTTCCTACCAGCGAACCCCACACAATCGAGGCCTGCTCGGCGGTCTGTCGGACTTCGGGAGTGTACAGCGCCGAGCTGGTGGCGATGAAGAGCACCATACACAGAATGTCGATACAGCAAGGGTGTCTCATATTCGACGGATAACCATGCACGCATCGGCCCATTTCAAACGCCCTGATTCTTCAGTGGTTCTTTCGGAGTGGAAGAGTTGTAGATGACAACCTGTCGGGAATCTCCGGCAGAATGTCACGCGAACAAATGCAGGAACCGGGGAGCGGGGATGGCGGCCAGCAGCGTGCGCGTGTACGGATGCTGCGGGTTGGCGAAAAGCCGGTCCGGCGCATTCGATTCGACGATCTGGCCATGCCGCAGGATCGCAATGCGGTCGCAAAACGATACCACCGAAAGCAGATCGTGCGAGATATACAGGATGCTCATGCCCAGTTGCCTGTTGAGCCCCGAAAGCAGCCTGAGAATTTCCGCTTGAGTCACCGCGTCCAGCGCGCTGGTCGGCTCGTCCGCAATCAACAGCGAGGGCCGATGCAAAATCGCCATGGCGATCAGCACGCGCTGTGCCTGACCCACGCTGAGCTGTCGCGGATACCGTTCGAGGAACGATGGATTGACTGGCAGGTTCACCGTTTCGAGTAACTCGAGCAGGTCCGGACTAGCCTGGTTCGCACAAGAATGCGCCCGCCAGCACTCCAGAATCTGGCTGCCGATGCGCATCGCCGGATTGAGCGAGGCCAGCGGGCTCTGTGGCACCATTGCCATCTCCTTGCCGCGAATGGCGCGCATCTGACGCTGTGGCAGCGCCATCAGGTCGCGTCCTTGAAACCAGACCTCGCCGCGCGCCGTGCCGCCGCGGAACTCCAGCAGCCGCGGAATCGTCATCGCCACCGTGCTCTTGCCCGACCCGCTCTCGCCCACCAACCCCACCACCTCGCCCGGCGCGATGGCCAGTTCGAGGTCGTGCAGCACGTCCGGCCCGCCCGTATAGCGGGCCGAAATCCGCGCCGAAAGGAGCTTGACACCGTCACCCATCTATCTCTCCGCCACCAAGGCGCCTTTCTGCATCATCTCGATATTCCAGAACGCCTGCGGCTGAACCGCCGCCGGAGCCACATTGCGCAACTGGCGCGAAAACGCCATCAGCGAATTCTTGTTCACCAGGTAAACAAACGGAGCCTCTTCCCAGACAATCTGCTGCACGCGGTCGAACAACGCTTTCCGCCGCTCCGCCCGAACTTCCGACGCCTGCGCATGCATCAGCTTGTCGATCTCCGCCTCCCATGGCGTGGCGGGCGTCTTCTGAGTGGGATTCCACTGGTGATTGCTCGACGAGCTGAGCCACACATTCATCTGCGAGCTCGGGTCCAGGTCGAGATTCGTCAGCCCCAGCAGGCACGCCTCGTACTGGAAGCTCTGCGTCATGCGTTCGATCAGCGAAGGGAAGTCCATCGTCGCCACGTTGAGCCTCATGCCCAGCGCCTGCAGATCCTGCTGGATCATGGCCGCCATCTTCTCGCGCGTCCGATTGCCAGCGTTGGTCATCAGCGAAAACTCCACCGCGTGCCCTTCGCGATCGTAAAGCTGCCCGCCGCGACGCGTGAATCCGGCCTGCTGCAAACGCCGTAGCGCGCCCTCTACATCGAACGCGTGCGGCCGCAACGCGCTGTTCACCCAGAAGCGATTTGCCGGCGAAATCAAGCCGGCCGCCGGCTGTGCATGGCCCTTATAAATCACCTTGCACAGATCTTCGCGATTGATGGCCTCGGAAACCGCGCGGCGGAACTCCTTCGACGCGAACCACGCCTTCTTGTATGCCGGGATCGGCGCGGCCGGGGTCTGGTTGAACCACATCATCTCCGATTCCAGCGATGCACCGGCATCCTTCACCGACGCTGACGTCTGATGCGCGAGCTGCTCGAAGACCTCCGGGTCCACCGAATTGATCAGGTCCACTTCGCCGCGCCGGAAGTGGATCAGCTCCATGTCGCGGTTCTGTTGGATCTGCAGATGAATCCGGTCGAGATAGGGCAGCCTTTTGCCGCTCGCGTCCTGCTTCCAATAGTTCGGATTGCGGCTCAGCAGCACCTCCACGCCCGGCTTGTACTCGGCCAGGTAGAACGGCCCCAATACCGCACCCAGCTTCTTGGGCGAGTTCCTGGACAGAATCGCCACCTGGTCGAACAGCCGCTCCAGCCCGGACACCGGAGCGCCGAACGTGATCGCCACCGTATCCGCGCCCGTCACCACAATCGAGGGAGGCTCGTTGCTCGAGCGGAACGGATCGGCCGTCGACGAGTGCAGCGCCGGGTCCATCAGCCGCGTCATGGTGTACGCCACATCGTTTGCGGTAAACGCTGTGCCGTCGGAAAAGCTGACGCCGCGGCGAAGCTGGAACGTGATGCGCCGCCCTTGCTGGTCCACTTTCCATGAGGTCGCCAGCTCCGCTGTCAGTTCCTGAGTCTTGCGATTCACGTGCAGCAGCACGCCGCCGGTGATGTAGCGGACCGTCTCGGAGTTGTCGTCTTCCACGCGCTGCGGGTCGAAGGTCTTCGGGTCCGCGCGCAGGCAAAAGCGCAGTTCGCCGCCCGATTGCGCCGGCAGCGAAGCGCCCAAAACGAGAGCGGCCGCAGCCGCCTGGAAAATGCGTCGTGTCATACTTGCGAGCCTCCCCATGGAGTGACCAGTTTGAAACAGAGTAGTGTGATGGCGATTGCCGCGACCGGCGCGAATGCTTCCGGACGCAGCAGCAGCGGGCTCTGCAGTTCGCGCAGCAGGCTGCCCCACGTGGGGAACGGCTCGCCAGCGCTCAAGCCCAGGAATCCCAGGTTCGCTTCCGACAAAATAAACACCGGCACCGACGTCCAGAACTGCGCCACCAGCGTCGGCTTCAGATTCGGCAGCACGTGGCGCAGCAGCACGCGTGCTTCCGTGCATCCTTCCGCCCGCGCTTGCAGAACGAACTCGGAGTTGCGGAAGTTGCGCACGCCCGCCCGAACCACGCGTGCCGGCGAGGCCCATCCCAGCGCCGCCAGTAGCGCATACGTTACCACCAGCGAAGCCATGGGTGAAGCGTTCAACGGCAGCAGCGCCCGCACCGCCAGGAGCAGCAGCAGCCACGGCACCGAAAGCATCAGGTCGATCGCGCGCACGATGCACCGGTCGCACCACCCGCCACAATATCCCGCGGCCCCGCCCACCAGAAACGCCAGCATCACCGCGCCCGCCGCCGCGGCCGCCGCCAGCAGCAGGGAGATGCGCGTGCCGTAGAGCAGCCGTGCGAACCGGTCGCGCCCCAGGTCGTCGGTGCCCAATGGAAAACGCAGCGAAGGCGCCGCGCTCGTGGCGTCGCGATGCTGCTGCGCGTAAGACATCCCGGGGATGAGATCGGCGCACAGCGAAGCCGTCAGGATCAACCCCAGCACCACTGCCGCGATCGTGGAGCGTCCGCTCATGCCGCCTGCTCCGTAAACGGCGTCAGCCAATCGGCCACCGCATTCATCACCTGGGTAGCGATCGCGATCAGCAGCGTGAGCGTCACCAGCAACGGCAGATCGCGCGCCGTGGCCGCCTTCCACGCCAGTTGCCCCAGTCCCGGAACGTCGCACAGCGTCTCCACCGGGATTGCAGCGCCGAATGCCATGATGGCGGAAACGCCCGCCAGCGCCAGCAACTCCGGCGCACACACCGGCAGCGCATGTCGCAGCAGGATGCCGGCTGGCGAGACACCCTTGGCCCGCGCGGTCAAGATGTGCGGCCGGGAATAGGCGTTGTCCAGCAGATTGCGAACCGTCTCGAAGAGCCTGGGGAAGAGCACCAGCGGAATCACGACACCCATCGGGCCTCCCAGGCTGAACACCAACAGCGCCACCACTGCCGAAGGCAGGCATAGGGTGCAGGTGCTGGCCGCGCTGGTGATTCGCGAGAAGGCCGCGCCGCGCCACATCGCCGCCATCCCCGCCAACGCTAACGCCGCGCCCCAAGCCGCCGCTACCCCGATGCCCATCAGCCGGAGCGTCACTGGCATCCGCGACGCAATTAATTCCGAAATCGGGCGGTTCAACGAGGGCGACACACCGAAATCGCCGCGTAGTATTCCGGCAATCTGCCGTACATAGAAGCGCAGCACATCGTGATTGGCGGCGTGCTCAGCCCGGATCGCTTCCCGGCTCGCCGCGTCCAGCCGCGCGTCCAGCAGCCGCTCATCGGCATCGAAGCCGGGGCTGTTGCGCACCAGCGTCGCCGACAGCAGGCCGCCCAAGATGGCGGTCGCCGCCAGTGCTCCCATTTGACTCGCGAGTTTCCCAAGCCGGTGCCGCATGCCGCCGTCCTAATGAATGGTGGCCAGCACCGGCATCTCCGCCGGGGCTGGTGGATCGAGCTTGCGCAGCTTGGCGCTCTGCTTGGCGCGATACATGCGCCGGTCAGCCTCAGCCAGAAGCTGCTCCGCGTCCGACCCGTCGGCCGGAAAGAAGGATTCGCCGATGCTCATGGTCATCTTGTCCATGCCGGTGGCCTCGTTGCTAGACCGTGCGCCGATCTCGTGCAGTTCGCCGATGCGCCGCTGCATGTTCGCGCAATCGCTGGCCGGCAGAATCAGCACGAACTCGTCGCCGCCCATGCGCGCCACGTAGTCGTACTCGCGGCAGCTCTCGCGCAGCGCCGTTCCCACAGCCTGCAGCACTTTGTTTCCCATCAGGTGGCCGTACAGATCGTTCACCTGTTTGAAGCCGTCCAAGTCGCAGACCAGCACGGTCAGCGGCTCGTTGGTGCGCTTGCACCGTGCCAACTCGCTATCCAGACGCAGGAACAGCGAACGCGCATTCGGCAGGCCCGTCAAGAAGTCCGTGGTCGCGCTGGTCTCCGCCTGGCGGTACTTCATCGCGTTGTCCATCGCCCGCGATACCTTTGAGCTGACGGCCTGCAGCACGCGCAAGTGGTCCGACCGGAAAGCATCCTGATCCATCCCGTAAAGCGTCATCACTCCCACGGTTCCGTTGAGCCCCACCAGCGGCACCGCCACCGCCGAACGCAGCGTCGTGAACTTCGTTGGATCGTCCACGCAGCCAGATTCCACCGCCGGGTTACCATTGAGAACCGTGCGGCCCGTGTGCGCTACCCATCCCGACAGACCTTGCCCGATCGGGATCTGCAGCGAGGAAAGAAAACGGAAGCTTTCGCCCGTGACGTACTCCGGAATCAGCTTGCCGTCGCGGCACGCATATACCGCAATGGCGTCATACGGCACCAAGCGCTTCAGCCGCGTGGCCACTACCGACAACGTTTCATCCAGGCTCAGCGAACTGCCCAGATCCTGCGTGAACTCGAACAGCAGTTGGGCTTCCTGCCGCGCCGCGCCGATCGAATCCAGAAATTCGTATCCCTTGCGGGTCCGCGCCGGATCCGGATCGGAAACCTCGAAGCCGGCGTCCGGGGCGCCGCCGCGCTCCACCCGCACTTCGGTGGAGAGCCGCGCGATGGGCTTGTTCTGGCTGGTGGCCTTCTGCTCCAGTTCCACGTAGCGCTTCCGCAGCAGCGCCACCACCGCCGGATCGAAGCTCTTGCCGGCCAGCGTGGACACTTCCTGCATGGCCTGGTCCAGAGGCAGCGCGCGGCGATATTGCCGGTCCGAAGCCAGCGCGTCCAGGCAATCCACGGCCGAAAGAATGCGCGCGCCGATCGGGATCTCCGTGCCCTTCAGGCCGTCCGGATAACCGCTGCCGTCCCACTTTTCGTGGTGCGACCGCACGATGGGCACCACCGGATACGGAAAGTCCACCTGATCCAGAATCTCCGCCCCTACCACCGGATGGATCTTCATCTTCTCGAACTCTTCCGGCGTCAGCCTGCCCGGCTTCGAAATGATGTGCTCCGGCACCGCCAGCTTGCCGATATCGTGCAGCAGCGCGGCCGCGCGCAACGCTTCCAGTTCGGACTGCGAAAGGTGCATTTCCTGGGCTAGTTCCACCGCGTAGGTGCGCACGCGGCTCAAGTGCTGGTGCGTCGTGTGGTCCTTGGCGTCGATGGCCAGCGCCAGCGCTTCGATGGTTCTCAGGTGGAGGGCCGCCATATCCTCCACGTGCTTCTTCTCGTCCTCCAGGTGGACCACGTACATGCGATACGAACGGTAAATTACGTAGATCACCGGAAGCAGCAGCAAAATTCTCTGCGAATACCCGTGTTCCATCAGGACGCTGAATACCCACGCGATCGACGCGCCCACTAGGTAGAACGGGAACGACCAGAAGTAGCAGTTGCGCCACGTCGCGATGAGGGATTTGCGCTCGGTAAGAGCCACGACGCCCGCCACGCCGCTCGTATTGAGCACAAAGTAAGTCAGCGAGCTCAGGATCAACAGCGCCGGCGTCCCTTCACCGAACTTGTGCGCCAGCAGCCAATGATATGTGTACCAAGCGCCGAAGATCGCCACCGCGATATTCATCACGCTGAAGAACACCTGCACCGGGCGAATCTGGTGCTTCGGTTTCCACACGCACTGCACCAGAGCCCCCACGCATCCCATCAGCAGCGTCTGTCCCGCGCCCATATCCAGGATTCCGATCAGGATGAACAGAAAGTTCATCGACATGGTGCCCAGGATTCCGGGGAGGCTGACCTTCAGCGCCGACGCCACGATGCAGACCACCAGGTAACAGGCGAAGCGCGCGAGGTGCGGCATCTCCCAGTTTGCCGACACCAGGCACAACACGCCCATAGCGCTGACCAGCCAGATGTAGAGCCACGCCTGTCTGGACATGAGACCGTTTGCCCTCTTCATCCGGCCACCTCCGCGGCGCTCAGCGACTCGCAGTCCGCTATGGCGCTCCGGCGTGTCTCGGGGCTTCCGTAGATCTTGAGCTTGCGAATCAGCGTCCTCTCCGAGATGCCCAGCAGCCGGGCCGCCCGATTCTGCCGGCCGCCCGTCTCTGAAAGCGCGTCGAAGATGGCCTGCTGCTCCAGCGCGTCCAGCGTCCTTCCTACCACCGGCCGCCTTAAAGGTTCGACGCTAAGGCCGGCCGCCAAGTCGCCTACGCCGATCTCGGGGCCTTCGGCCAGCAGCGCGGTCTTCACTACCGTGTTGCGCAATTCGCGGACATTGCCCGGCCAGGTGTGCGATCGCAACACCTGCATCGCCGCTGACGAGAGGCGCAGATGCGGCGCCTCCTTATTGAGGAAGTAGACCGCCAGCGCCTCGATATCTTCCACCCGCACGCGCAGCGGCGGCACATCGAGCCGCACCTGGTCCAGCCGATGGAATAGGTCGCGGCGGAACGTGCCCTTGTCCACGGCCTCGCGCAGATCCACGTTGGTGGCCGCGATGATGCGGACGTCGACCGCCACCTTGCGCGTGCCGCCCAGGCGGTAGTAGGGCGTCCCATCTAGCACGCGCAGCAGCTTGACCTGCATCTTGAGATCGAGCTCGCCGATCTCGTCCAGAAACAGAGTGCCGCCGTTAGCCACCTCGAACAGGCCCGGCTTCATGGAGTCGGCGCCGCTGAAGGCGCCTTTTTCGTGGCCGAACAACTCACTCTCCAGCAGATGATCGGGCAGCGCGGCACAGTTTACGTCGATCCAGGGCCGCGTGCAGCGCAGAGAGTGGTGATGGACGGCGCGCGCAATCACTTCCTTACCGCTTCCGGTCTCTCCCGTAATCAGGACGGCCGCATTGCTCTTCGCGATTCGCCGCACTACACGCATCAACTCGTGCATGGGGTTGCTGCTGATTACCGCGGTCATTCCCAAGAACGAAGAGGCGCTGGGTTCGTTGAGGTCACACTGCATCTTCATTTCCTTTGTGCCATGCCTTACTGAGACCACTATGCGTCTCGGGTGAAAACATATCAAGGGTCAACCATACTAGGTGCGTACTGGAAGAGGACAGTACCCAAGTTGACGAAAGTTATCAAAACCGTAAGAACCAATTTCAGGCTTGGAAAAAACGGCTCACGCGGATCTTGGTCAAGGTCCGCGTGAATCCTGCTTCGTAGCTGGTTTTTGGATTACTGAATCATGCCTCCGTGCAGGCATACCACTGCTTTCGGTGTGGCTCCGCCGCACTGCCACAAATGCTCGATCGCCGCAATCACTGCGCTGTCGTGTCGTTGCTCGGTGTGCGTTCGGCAGTCCTGTATGCGTCCGGCGGCCCTTGGCGTCACAAAACACGACAAAATGGCATCGGGCAGGTCAACTTGTCTCTTCGCGCATGTTAACCATAGTTAATCAAGGTGTTTTGTTTGTTTGGGTTAGAGGCAAGCACCGAATGGGCCGCTGCGTGCATCAAGACCCACCGGAGATATTACGCATGATGAGGCTTGGAGTTTCCATCTCTACGTTGACCCTTCTGGTGACATCGGCTTTCGCGCAGCATCCGAAGATTGCTCGCGGTCTGGAAACGCTCGATCAGAATTCGGTGGTCGATGTGATTGTGCAATACACGCACGTCCCCACTGAGAGGCATTATCACAACGTTCTCGCGAAGGGCGGCGCGCTCAAAAACAAGCTGCAAGTCATCAAGAGTGGCCATTACGCCATTCCGGTGCGCGCGCTTCGAGATCTTGCGGAAGATCCAGATGTGGTCCACATCTCGCCTGATCGCGAGCTGCGGGCAGCCATCGATGTCGCGGAGAACGCCGTCAATGCCAACATCGCCTTTTCTTATGGCTGGAATGGTGCCGGGATAGGAATCGCCGTGATCGACAGCGGCATCTCCAATGATCCCGACCTGAAAAATGACAAGGGTGGCCTTCGGGTTGTTTACAGCCGCGATTTTGTGGGAGGGGGCACGAATGACGACTATGGCCACGGGCAGCACGTTGCCGGGATTATTGCCGGCAATGGAGCTTCCTCCAGCGGTTCATCTTCGTTCCTTACTTTCCGCGGTCTGGCACCCAATGCAAATCTCATCAATCTCCGCGTTCTGGACGAGAATGGCTACGGAACCGATAGCGCTGTCATTGCCGCAATTCAGGAGGCCATCCGGCTGAAGGACCAGTACAATATTCGTGTCATCAATCTCTCGCTGGGACGGCCCATATTTGAAAGCTACACCCTCGACCCCTTATGTCAGGCTGTCGAGCAAGCTTGGCAGGCAGGTATCGTGGTCGTGGTGGCGGCGGGTAACCAGGGGCGCGACAATTCGCTGGGAACCAATGGATACGCTACCATCCAGGCGCCCGGTAACGACCCTTACGTGATCACGGTCGGTGCAATGAAGACTCTGGGCACGCCATCGCCCGCTGATGATCTCATCGCCAGCTACAGTTCGAAAGGTCCAACGCTGATTGACCATATCGTGAAACCGGACCTCGTCGCGCCGGGAAATCGCGTGGTCTCCGTCCTGGCCAGCACAGCCCACCTTCAGAAACAATACCCAACAAATGCGGTTCCGCTGCAGTCTTACCAGAATACGGGTAGCCGTGCCCTGTCCAACCAGTACTACACGATGAGCGGGACGAGCATGGCTGCGCCGATGGTGAGCGGGGCGGCGGCTCTTCTTCTGCAGCAGAATCCCAGCCTAACGCCGGACCAGGTAAAGGCTCGATTGATGAAAACCGCCACGAAGAACTTCCCGTCTTTGAGTATCGCGACCGATCCCACGACCGGAATCATCTACACGAGCCAGTACGATATTTTCACGATAGGGGCAGGATATATGGATGTCTGGGCGGCTCTGAACAATGCCGATTCGGCTACTCTCTCCGCCATCTCCCCGACTGCTGCTTATCAGGCCTCCACCGGCCAAGTGTATCTTGTCAACAGCCAATCGGCCGTTTGGGGGAGCAGCGCCGTCTGGGGCAGTAGTGCCGTCTGGGGTTCGTCAGTGTGGCTGAGTGGCAGCTCCGCGGTGTGGGGCAGTAGTGCTGTGTGGGGCAGCAGCGCGGTTTGGGGTTCTGACACGACACAAGCTTTCAGTGCGGTGTGGGGTTCGAGCGCGGTTTGGGGGAGTGCCACTCAAACCAGCGCCGAGGCAATCGGCATAGCTATTAACGGCGAGAACTAGACTAATCAGGTGTAGTCAGGTGAAACCCATGATGAATAGAGCCGCTAAGGCCTACCTAGGTTGCACGCTAGTCCTCGGTTTCCTTCTTGTCTTGCTCAGCTTGAGCCACTGGCAGCCCACCGACCTGCCGGCCTACGCAGTTTGTCTGCTTTTGACGCTCCTTGTTTCGACATTTAAAGTGAAACTGCCCAGCCTTGATGGGACGTACTCGCTGAATTTTGTATTTCTTCTGGTTTCCGCCGCGGAATTCACTCTAGGCGAAGCTGTGCTGCTCGCCTGCGCCGCGGCGACTGTTCAATCTCTGTGGCGGCGGAAGAACAAACCGACGGCCGTTCAGACCGCATTCAATGTTGCCTGCATGGCCGTCACGGTGACGGCATGTTTTTACGTGAACCAGATCGCATTCACAGCTTTTGGAAGCAAGTTGGTCGGTCTCTTGCTCGGAGCCGCTGTCTTTTTCGTTGTCAATACCGGCCTTGTGGCGGGCATCATGGCCTTAACTACCGCTGAGCGCATTTTGACGGTATGGCGCCAGTGGTTCTTGTGGTCATTTCCATACTATGTCGTGGGAGCAGGAATAGCGTGGGTGGCTTCTATGTCTGATGGCCATGTGTTCACGCGAATCCTGGCTGCCTCCATGCCTTTTCTATACCTCATGTACTCTTATTACCGGGAGCTGCTTGGCCGTACAGCCGTGGCTCGGTAATTGCGGAGTTGCGATCATCTTCCTTCTTCGGTCTTCCTTGGCCCTGCCAGTCGTGAGATAGACGCTTTCCTGAAAAAGCGGAACTGCGCCATGCCGCTCGCGGCCGGAAATGCCAAGTTGTCAGAGCGGCCGAGTGACACCCTGTCATTTGGAGAACCGCGAGTGATGGTGTGTCCATCTGTTTTGAATCACTTCGGCCATGATGGTTAATGGAACTCGTCGTGCACAAGATCGGGGCGTGACTGCTCCCCAAATGATCGCCCGCACTCCGGATGGCTTGCACTTCATGGCCACACCGCACACCAAGAGAAGCGATCGGCGGTTCATCGTGAACCAGCCGGCGCGATTGACGGTTCCGGGTGTGGCCGGAGAGGTATGGGAGGCGCGCATCCGCGACATCTCGCGCCGAGGCATGCATTTCACCATCGACCGGCCGGTGGCCGGCGGATCGCAAGTGCGCATCACGTGGAACGCCCGTGAGATCTCCGGCACCATCCGTTATCAACAGAAGTACGGCGCCGAATACCGCTTGGGCGTCGAG
>OCZT010005573.1_pt1 | contig 12535 bp, 9 predicted proteins | sample 1539031 | NCBI WGS metagenome assembly OCZT01 (sample SAMEA3539308, study PRJEB22396) | soil metagenome | biome: tundra; feature: field; material: soil | place: USA | collected 2010-05 | depth 0.15 m | reverse complement strand
GCTGCTTCACTACCCGCTAATGTGGTAAAAATATATCTGCCAGAATATGGATCATAAACTATTTTCGGGTCAAATGTAGTATTCCCTTCTCCAAGACTTGACCAAAAAGAGGAAAGGTAAACAATGGAAATCTGAGCACCTGTTTTATCCATTATTTTCACCTGAGAATTTAATGTCTCCATAATATGATTTGGTCCAATTGCGCCATAAGTATCAGGAGGGATAACAGCCACGTTATTTGTATAAGTAATGCCATTAAAACTAGCTGTTGGTGCAGGGGATACAGTTTGAACATGGTCTGTTTGATGAACTTGAACATCATCGTTTTGACCATTGTCAGGATTAGGATTAACAATTGAGCTGCGATGGATTCCTCTTTCATCACCTTCAGGACGAATGGGATTCTTTCTTGGATTAACATGTGCCATGGTACCAGTTACCGGATGTGTTAAATCATATTGAACAATATCCGAAAAACTTACCGTTGTCATTTGCGTCTCATATCCCGTAGTCCCTTGATATGTTTGTGCATGAAGATTAATGGTTCCGGAAAGAAGGATACATAAAAAAGGGATTACTAATAATCCTTTAGCAAGGTTGAAAAATTTCATTTAGTATTGATTTTAATTATAGATAGTATAAATTTAATATTTAATGAGGCAAAGTTAGAGATTAATTTTGAGAGTATCCCAATCTGTGAATAAAAACCTGGAAAAGTCCAACCGGATAAATCAAATGCCAGTATAATTATAAGGAGTAATTGTTTTTAAGATATCTTTTATTTCCTCATCAATTTTGAGGTCATCAATAAAGGCATTTATATCTTCTTTGGTTATCTTTCCATTGACTCTGGATAACTTTTTCAATTCTTCATAAGGTGCAGGATAACCGTTTTTCCTCAGGACAGTTTGAATTCCTTCTGATACCACTGCCCAGTTATTATCAAGGTCGGCATTGATGGCATCTTTATTCAATTGAAGTTTATTCAATCCTTTTGATAATGATTTAAGAGCAATCATTGTATGTGCAAACGGAACTCCAATGTTTCTTAATACTGTGGAATCAGTAAGGTCTCTTTGAAGACGGGAAATGGGAAGCTTTGCAGCAAAATGTTCCAGCAAAGCATTAGCAACACCAAGATTACCTTCTGAGTTTTCGAAATCAATCGGATTGACTTTATGTGGCATTGCTGATGAACCCACCTCATCTGCTTTAATCTCTTGTTTAAAATAATCCATTGATATATATGCCCACATATCGCGATTAAGGTCAATGAGGATGTTGTTGATTCGTTTCATATTATCACATAAAGCGGCAAGATTATCATAAGGCTCAATCTGGGTGGTAACCTTTGTTCTTCTTAACCCTAATCTTCCATCCACAAAGTTATCAGCAAACTTATTCCAATCAATGGATGGATATGCAACATGATGAGCATTGAAATTCCCTGTGGCTCCACCAAACTTAGCGGAGAAAGAGATGCTATTCAGATTTGATTTCTGGTCCGATATTCTTTCTACAAATACTTTTATTTCCTTTCCCAATCGAGTCGGAGATGCAGGCTGACCATGTGTTCGGGCAAGCATTGGAACATGTTCCCAATCTTCAACCATCTTATAAAGAATAGCTATCAGATGATGCAATTGTTTTCTGTAAACTTCATATATAAACTCCTTAATCATCAATGGAGTTGCAGTGTTATTAATATCCTGAGATGTCAATCCGAAGTGGATAAATTCTTTATAATCTCCTATTTCGAGTTTCATGAACTCCTCTTTCAGGAAGTATTCAACAGCCTTCACATCGTGGTTGGTGGTTTTCTCCAATGCCTTTATTCTTAAAGCATCTTCCACTTTAAATTCCTGGTAAATCTTTCTCAAAGCAGGAAATAATCCTTTATCGAAGTTCTTTAATTCATCCAAAGGATATTCGCAGAGAGCAATGAAATACTCTATTTCAACTCTTAAACGATACTTGATTAATGCTCCTTCAGAGAAATAGTTTGCAAGGTCAGCAACCTGGTTGCGATAACGTCCATCTATCGGAGAGATGGCACTTAGTTCATTTAAATTCATAATGATTGATGATTGATTTGGATGCAAAGTTAGGAAATAAATTTAAGGTTTAAGGTTTAAAGTTTAAAGTTTGGATGACGTATTGCAATAACTTTAAACATTAAACCTTAAACTTCCTTGAGGATTTATCCTCCATACCCCTGCTCAAAGTGTGCCTCATAATACTTTAGTTTTCTATTTGTTCCGTATTCAATACCATAAATCATTGTCAACATGGTAATGGTTCTGAACCAGGTATTATGCACCAATTCCTTTTCATTTCTCGTAAACATCATTTCGGCAGTACCATAATATTCGAAGAGCCTCAACCTGAAATCCCCTGCATCCTTTTCATTATCTGGCTTCTCGCAATAAATCGTGAAGCAATATATATCCGAATCATAAGGTTTATCATGTTTATCCAGTTCTCCATTGAAATAAACTTCTATCCTTGCCACTTTCAATCCGAAAAAGGTTTGCATATCAGCTTTCTTCAGATTGACAGTCCAGCCGGAGGTAAACTGAGCACCAATTCCACGACTCTTTGCCGTATCCCAAAGGTCCTTTTTATCTGTCTTTACAAGATATTGTTTCACATCTTCAAACTTTTTATTAATCCTCAGGACTTTATATCCGCTGTCGAGGATGGTGTTTGATATTCCTTGGGCGGAGGAGTGAAAAGTGAATAGTGAACAGTGAATAGTGAATAGCAGGAGGATTGTTTTCATATTATTTGATTTATTGTTTATGGTTCATTCCTAATTCTCTTTCACCAGCTTCCCTATTAGGGTTTCATTATTGGTAATCATCTTAACAAAATAAACTCCATTTGCCTGAGTTCTCAAATCAATAGAAACAGTATTTTCTGTTACTTTTGATTGCTGGTAGATGATGTTACCTAAAACATCTGTAATAATGAGTTGAGAATTGTCCCGATTAAATCGGGAGGAGAGTTGAGAATTATTGGAGATTGTAAATAAACCATTGCTTGGATTGGGGTAGATGGAAAGGATTGGAGGTGTATTTGTTAGGGATGAGATGCCAACATTAGCAGAAGAAATAAAATTACCAAATGCAACAGGATTATTACCAACAATAATTGTAGCCGAAACAGTATTTGTTGAGGTATTTATCACACTTATCGTATTAGTTCCTGAATTCGCAACATATACTTTACTACCATCAGGACTTACAGATACTCCAACTGGATGCAAACCCACAATAATTGTTGTCAAAACTGTATCTGCATTAGCATCAATTACACTTAGTGTACTATCATGGTTATGTGTAACGTAAACTCTACTTCCATCGGGACTTATTGAAATGCCATAAGGCCATGAACCATCTGAAATGGAAGCTATTACTGTATCTGTTGCAGTATTTATTACACTTACAACACCATTAATATAATCATTTGCAACATATACCTTACTTCCATCTTGACTTACAGTTATACCCGCAGGATAAATAAGAACAGGAATAGTAGCTAAAAGAGAATTTGTTGAAGTATTTATTGCACCAACAGAATAAGCAAAATAATTCGCCACATATACCTTTGATCCATCTGGAGTAACAGAAATTCCCATTGGTTGATATGAAATATTAAGATTAGCTAAGACAGTATCAACAATAGTGTTTATTACACTAACCATATTAAGTCCACTATTCCCAACCCATAATTTGCTTCCATCTGGACTTACAGACAAACCATTGGGTGGTGTTGGGATAAATATTGTCGCTGAAACAGTATTTGTAGCAGTGTTTATCACACTTATAGAATTAGAACCACCATTTCCAACATATACTTTGGTTCCATCTAAACTCACAGATACTCCAAAAGGATTAGGACCAACTGGTATTGTAGCAACAACAGTATTAGTTTGAACATCAATAACTGATACGGTGCTATCACCACTATTAGTTATATAAGCTGTCTGCCCAATTACCCCAACATTCATTACCAAGAAGAATGCTGTAACAAGAATCAAATTTGTAATTAGTTTTTTCATTTTGTTTGATTTGTAATCGAATATTCTTTGCAAACTTACAAATAATAAAGCATATTGAGCAGTTATGATTCAAATCATCATAATTTAAATTATTATCTTATTATATTCTTTTAATAATCCTATCTTTGTAAAAAATATATTAAAAGCAATGATTTCAGGAAACTCAAATTCAAAAAGCGTAATTAGAATCGGATTTTTTAGGTTCCTGACAAGTAATAAGTCAAAGTTGATTGAATTTTCTTTAAACTTGATTGAATTTTCGGAAAATTCAATCAAATTTTTGGAATTTTCGATCAGATTTATCGTAAACTCAATCGAGTTTTTGAAATTTTCAATCAAGTTTCGGGAAAATTCAATCAAGTTTTCAGAAAATTCAATCGAGTTTGAAAAAAACTCAATCAAGTTTGTATAAAAAGCAATCAAGTTTGGTTTTTTATCAATTCGAAATCATTTTAAAGCAATTAACAATATAAAAGAAGGTTCAGGTTCCAATTTAAGCCTGATTAATTAATAATAAACCAGAAAAATGAAATCATTACAAGAATGTTTAAGAGAGTTTGAAGGGTTAATTCAATCTGAACAATCAGGTTATTTAATCAAACATGGGGCTTATTTGACTACCAATACCCTTAGATTTCCTGATATTCCATATTCAGGTGCAACAATTAGCACTCATGGAGGAGATTTAAATGGACTTTATGGGTTAAGAGAGAGGAGTGAAAACGACATGAAGGATTATACCGATGAAGTTGCTCTTTGTGTAAAGATGATGCTTGCTAATTATGGCAATGTTGATGATGTTGCTAAAGGTGATGGTGATATAATTGCACTGGCAGGAGTAAAAGCAACAAGCACTAATACGGCAAGAACGGAGGCACCGTCAACACCTGCAAATGTTAAATATGCATTTGTTGATGATGCAGGTGAAATCCAGATTATCTGTAATGTAGATAAGCTGGCTTGGGGTTCTGTTATTATTACTTTTACTGACCCTACTGTTATTATAGAAAAAATCGGTGCTTTGCAATTGAAAGTTACAACAGGTCTTCCAGGGGCTGAAATTATTGTTTTAATTGATCTTTCGACAACTGCCCGAAATATTATTCAGCATTTAAAAGTAGGATCAAAAATTACATCTAAAATGGCATTGTTCAATCCAAATGGTTTTTCGCCGCTGGCAGGTCCTCCATCTATAATTGTTCCAAGATAATTTAAACTTTCTTTAGTAAATAATAGAAAAGCATCTTTCGGAAATGAAGATGATTTTTTGGCTTAGAATGGTAATAGTATAATTTCGATAATTAATCCGAACTTATTATGTACTATTGCATCCACAAAAATTGCATGAAACCTTTTCTAAAAATAATCGGGATAGCAATAGGAATCAAGATTCTCTATTTTGTTTTTGCAGTTTCCATTTCAAGCTATGTTATAAATCTCGGGCTTAGTTACAACTCTTCAAGTTATGTAACCACTGTAAAATCTAATGATTCCTATTGGTATGAAATGATTTCTAATAATGGATACAGGAAAATAACCGACAAAAAAGATATAGGATATCATAAGGGAACGATATATAAACAAAGCGAATGGGCATTCTTCCCCATGTATCCGTTAATCATCCGCGGAACAAACATTTTATTTAATTCTGATTTCAATAAAAGCGGGATTTTCTGGTCAGTTATTTTTTCACTGTTAAGTTTTATCGGATTTTATATATGGATGAATAAATCTGAAAATGCACTGTATTGCACCTTGATTTTTATGTGCTTCCCTTTTCATTATTATTTTTCGATGCTTTATACAGAAGCATTATTTTTTGGTTGTATGATTTTTAGTTTCATTGCCATCCGGCAGAAAAAACTTTGGTTATTATCCATACTTTTAATACCCTTAACCCTGTTAAGACCTAATGGAATCGCACTTATTCTTCCATTGTATTTATATTTCCTCGAACAGGAAAAAGTATTCGAAGGTTATAAATTAAGGATAAAAAGAATTGACAAAAAAATCCTGTTGAAGTCAATTGCATTCCTCACAGCGCCAATAGTTTTTGTTCTTTATGGATTATATCAACAGCAAATGACGGGAGAGTTTTTTGCATTTATCATTGCCCAGTCAGGATGGTATAAAAACTCTGCATTTCCATTGTTTTCATTATTTAATAGTGGAGATTTTACAACACAATTTTTCTCGATTTATACCTTATTATTTTTTATGATAGGAATAATAAGCTGGAAAAGATTACCATTAAGTATAAATATACTGATTTGGTTAATGCTATTATTACCTATGTGTGCAGGATCGATGATAAGTATGCCAAGGTTTATTTCTATTTTGTTTCCATTTTCGATAATTATCGGAACCTGGATATATAAAATGAAATGGAAATATTTATTTATTGCCATCCTTTTTGCATTTCAATTAGCAACCTATTATTTCTGGTTGATAGGAAATTCAATGGGATATTAATTCATCGAATGCATAACCGCCCTAAAAGAAAAATCGGCAAACCAATCGAAATTGATTTGCCGTGAGATAAATAATCCTATTTAAAAACTTTAATCCTTCTTTTTAGTTGTTTCGGCTAAAGCCTTTGATAATCGGTTGATAGCATAAGAAAGTGCCCAGACAATCCCTAAAAATATAAATCCAACAAAACTGATGGTCAATATCAAAAAGAACTTATCAGGGTTAACAGATTTTGAATCCTCAGCATTATCATTATTAGAAACTGCAGTTGTGCTTTGAGCTACCGAAACTTTATTATCCGATGCCGGAGTTGAGGTTCCTGTTGATGCTTTGTCGCTTGCCACTGCGGCTTTGGCAGTATCCGCCTTTTTATCATCCGCTTTCTTGTCGGCTACAACACCACCTCCACTTTCGGAAGTGATATAATCCAAAACCGCTTTTATTTCGCCATCAGATAACGCCTGATCGGGCATCGGAATCATGTTGAATTTATTAAACAGGTCAACTGCCACAGGGTCTTTTGCGTCCACCATTGCCTGAGAGCCTCTTATCCATTTGCTAATCCAATCAATAGAATGTCTTTTGGAAACATCCTTCAAATCAGGACCAACAACAGTTCCCTTTCCGATGGAATGGCAAGCAGTGCAAGTGGTAGTAAATATAGCTTTCCCATCCTGAGAAAACATTGATACCGGAGCAAGCATCAATATCATTATGCCGAAAAATATGCTCTTTGAGTTCATTGTATTATTTATTTTATTTGTGAATTAATTAGCTGATTTTAAGAAATCTCTGATTTTAGAAACTTCGGTTTCTGTAAGCAATGCTTTTGTACGCATGTGTTCCATTGCAGCATCCCATTTATCATCGCTGAATGTTTTTGGATCAGGAGCATTATGGCAACGGTTGCAATTTTCTCCCCATAACTGGGCACCTGATTTATCGGATATACTTTCCGGAACTGCGCAACCATTAAAGAATGTTGCCGTTCCAATGATTACAGCTACGAAAGCTGTGATTGTTATTAACTTTTTCATTGTATTAATTTTTTTATTGTTTATTGATGTGAATTAGAATCTGAAGAATAATACTGTTGAGAATATTTTTTGAGTAACGCCATTCTGAGTTAATGCATCATACTCAAATGATAAAGGAATTGCCCATGTCAGGTAATAAGTAATAGTAAATGTGGTTTGAGTTGTTTGTGCACCACCCCATAGAGCATCTTTTGGAGGATTATAAGCACCTAAACGACCGGCAAATTCTAAATTGCTCAGGAAATGAGATTGTGAACCTGTAGCACGAAGAGTCATACCGGCAAACCATCCGTTTTGTTTATTATTAAAATCAGGCAAAACAATACTTGTTGAATCAGTCACCTGCCATGAATAATGGTAGTTTGTAACTCTCACGGAATTATATTCGCCTAAAACCCTTACCATAATAGGATTGAAAACATGATAATAATTCAAACCAAAAGCCATAGAAGTTGCGTTGATATTTTCAAAATTCGGGTCTCCTGATGCACCTGTCTTAGGAACATACTCCCCTGAAAAAGTAAGTTCAAGACATGAATTGGAGAAAGGAAGAAATCCCACATGCCATCCAACAGATTTATTCCTGTTATTATCAGTATATGGATCATATTTCAACATTCCAGTACTTCCAATATCTGCCGCAGAAGTATCCGCAATAAGCTGAGGTCCGTTTGCAGCATAAACCTGATAAGTAAACTTGGAATATCCTGCCTGAAAGCCTCCTTGTATTCCTACTCCATTTTGATTTGCAAGTCCGTGCCCCATTCCTACTGGTCCTACGCCTGTTCCGAATCTATCCGTGAAATCATCCAGAATTCCCAGATAAATACCATAATGGGGACTAAAATTACCCAAAAAGGCGGTCATGTAGTCGTTGATTTTATAGAATCCTACCAACTCCCCGATTCCTGCTGTGGCACTTCCATCAGAGTTTGCCCCTAATGTTAAAGCGCAATCTAAAAACAGCCTGTCGTTATACTTCACAATCGGGAAGGCTGCAATTCCGACAGGTGAAAAATTGTGAGTTGGAGTTGTTCCGGGAGTATTACTATACTGATACATTGTAACAGCATAACCTGGAACCATCATCTTTTCTGATCCTCCGTTTGGAGAATTGACAACCTCATCCTGAGCCCTAACAACGAAGGTTAGCAGGAGAAGAATTAATGTTGAATACGTGATTTTTTTCATAAACTTTACTTTTTTTGGTTATTAATTATTGAATTTTTTGCTTTTAAGATAATCATTATTTTTAATTACAAGGCAAAATTATGGTGAAAACGCAGGTTGAAGAATGACATATAACAGGAAAAGACATGATTAATGTCATTAATTTAATTGAAAAACACAGAATTTTACTTTAAGGCTATAATATATCAGCTATAAAAGCCCCTGAATCTATGGTTGAATATACATTAATATCAGCGAGTAGGCATTCCTTTTTCCATCTCCTGCTTTGATTATTTGAATTAGATGAATCAATAATCAAGAGTTTGAAGCCAAATAATTCCTGAAGTTCATCCATAGTAACATCAGCGTTATCCTCCAAAATCAGATAATCAATACTATTATATATAGGTGATGATTCCTCTAATTGCTTTTTACTCTTTATAACAAGAATCCTTTTGTTGAAAAATTGGATGTAATTATCCCTGATAAATAGATTATTATCTGATTCCACTAAATTATTTACTTTCATTGCACCTCTGTTTCCTGAAAGATGAAAATTAATAAGGCTTTGGTTTGAAATTAAATCTTTATCGGCAATAAAAATATTTTTATGTCCATCAACAAGATCCATCCCTGAATGATTATGAATATCATAAATAACCATTTTCCGTTGGTTCATGGTAACGAAGTCCTGATAAAATTGGATTGAGAAAACCATAACCAATGAAATTATCCCAAGGATTAAATTGAGTACCCTTCGTTTTAACAGAAAGTAAAAAAGGAATGCAATTGAAAGATATAACAATAAAGATTCTAAAGGTGTAATGCTTATTCCTTTTACTTTAGAAAATGGGAGATTATTAATTACAAGCACCGATTTATTTAATAGATAAACGAGGATGCCGACTAATTTGCCTCCATAAAATGAAATCGTTGTAAACTTGGTTGTTATTAGTAATCCAATGCCTGCAAACATGATTAAAGGAGTTAATAACCATACAAAAAGATTAGAAAACCAAAAATAAACGGGAAACTGATGAAAGAATAGAATAGCAATAGGAAAAGTTCCCAATTCAGCAGCAAAAGCCGCACACGTTGCCGACCATATCTTATCTATAATTGAGTTATTAAATTCAAAAAGACGATAAAAATACTTGTGAAATACAACTATTCCTCCAATTGCAAAATATGATAGAAGGAAGCCGACATTAGTAATAAGAAAAGGATCATATAATAATAATACAAAAGCAGAGAAAGCCATTGCGTTCAGTATATTATGAGACTTATTAAAGGTTATACCAGCAATAATTAATGATAACATAATTGCTGACCTCATTACTGCCGGAGAAAGTCCCGTAAGAATAGCATAGAAAATTAAAAAGCATATAATAATTATAGCTTTTAATATTCTCAACAATTTATTTTTATTCATAAAAAACAAAAGAAAATTTAAAGCAATTAAAATCAATCCGACATGCATCCCCGAAACTGAAAGTACATGAATGGCTCCTGTTCCTGCATAGGCATTCATTAAATCGGAATCAATACCATCTGTATCACCTAATATCAATGCTGAAATAACAGCAAGCTCTCGCTTTCCTGAAACATACTTCTTAAAAACATTCAGCAGTTCAGTTTGCATATTACATGCTAAGCGACTAACAGGGTTTCCACCTCTATCGCCTGTTTTCACCCATGAGTCAGGGGATAAATAAGTTTGGTCATAAACAGATTGATAGGAAAGATATTTTTTATAATCAAATTCGCCAGGATTCATTGGAGGCTTGGTCTTTTCTATCTTAGCCGATACTATTAAATAATCGCCATATCTGATTTGAGATGACAAGGAGTCTTTTGGGAGCACAATTAAAATATTTCCGGATGTTTTTATCCATTTATCATTGCATTTTACCTTCTCAACTTTAGCAAATAACTTGAATATCTTTTCCTTTTCAACGGGTTGCTGATAAACCTTTATCAATTGAAATTGAGATCTGTCTGAATAATTACTGAAATGATTGGATGAGAACTTACCTGTATTAAACACTGTTAATTGAAAACCAAAAATGATAAATAAGGTATTTATTAATATCCCAAATACCCATGATGTCCTATATCGAGTAAAGAGTTTTGAATAAACAAAGAAAAATGAAATAACTAATGCTAATGAAATTAAAACATACCATAAAATAGTATTTTGAAACCCAAAATATATCCCAAACAGGATCCCTAAAATAAAAGGTATCAGGACACGAAGAAAAGGAATTTGCGACCAGATTTTCAAGATTACAAACATAGTGTTAATAATCAAGCAAATGAGAAAACAGCAATTATTTCCTCGAAAAAGGTCTTTTGAAGCTTAATTTCCCATTTAAAATAATCCCCATTTATACTTAAATAATATTTTTTTTACCTAAAATGATATAAGTTAAGCTAATTTACTGTATTTTTGGCGCTGCTAAATGAATTCCCTCTGTAAGGGGTTGTTTGGTGGATTAAAATTTTTTTTATAACATTGTGGTCTTAAATGAATAAAAACATGATTAAAAAACTTACTGCTATTCTAAATAAAGTGAAGATATTATTCTTTGCGATTACCTGTTTTATGTTTTCAATGAATACTATTGCAAACCCTGTAGCAAGTTTTACACCATTAAACCCTACTGTTTGTGTTGGTGATTCATTGTTTTTTCAAAGCACAAGTACTGGTGCAACTAGTTGGACTTGGTCATTTGCAAGTGGTAATCCAACTACTGGTGCCAGTTCGAGTGAATATTGTTACTGGACAACCCCTGGAACATACGTTGTGAAGCTAACTGTTAATGGTGGAAGTTCAGTTCAAACAACTGTAACTGTTACCTATTGTGCAGGTTTACATGCCGATACTACATCCGTTTGCAGTAATAATTGCTCTGGGAATTATCCTCAAATGACTACTGCATGTGTGAACTTTACGGATATAAGTAGTGGTGGTCCTACTACTTGGTTATGGACATTTCCTGGTGTACCACCATATCCAGCCCATTCCACTTTACAAAATCCAATAGTTTGTTATTGCCAGCCTGGAACTTGGGATGTTTCATTACATATAGATGGTCCTAATGGACCCCATGACACCACCTATCATAATTACATTAATGCAGGAAATTGTCCTATTGCAAACTTTTCATATACAAATTTATATCATCATGATACTATTTGTGTTGGGAAATGTCTTGATTTTTTCGACCAAAGTATAAATTTACCAACCGGCTGGAAATGGACTTTTTTTCCTGGTGGTACGTTCAGCCCGCCAAGCGACTCGCTTATTCAAAACCCAACTAATGTTTGTTTTAACACTCCCGGGACCTACCAGGTTTACCTTATAGATAGCAATACTTACGGATTTGATACTTCGCAAATTCAAACGATAGTTGTTGAACCTTGCCCCCAACCTTCAGCTAATTTTACTATCGGTCCAAATGATACTATTTGCGTTGGTCAATGTATTACCCTTACCGATAATTCTCAGCCAGGTAACGGAGCAATAATTTCAGCTGACTGGGCAATGCCTGGTGGTTCTCCGGTCAATGTTGATACAAATGCTGTTCCTGCATGTTTAATGTACGGTTATCCGGGCAGGTATCAAATTTCATTGAGAGATTCAAATGCATTCGGAGCCGATACTGTAATTCATTATGTCCAGGTAAATCCTTTACCAAATATTACCTTATTCTCAACTCCCGAAGGTATAATCGGAGATACTATAACTATTTTAACCGGAACATGTGTAAATATTACACCTGGTGGAGAC
>OCZT010005572.1_pt1 | contig 12535 bp, 10 predicted proteins | sample 1539031 | NCBI WGS metagenome assembly OCZT01 (sample SAMEA3539308, study PRJEB22396) | soil metagenome | biome: tundra; feature: field; material: soil | place: USA | collected 2010-05 | depth 0.15 m | reverse complement strand
TCACTGGCCCGAACAGGATCACTGGCCCGAACAAGGTCACTGGCCCGAACAGGATCACTGGCCCGAACAGGATCACTGGCCCGAACAGGATCACTGGCCCGAACAAGGTCACTGGCCCGAACAGGATCACTGGCCCGTCGGTGTTGCGATAGGTGAAACCTACCGGCATTGCAGAGGCTACGGTTCTCCGTAGCCTCTTTGCATTTGCGCCTGAATTACCAGAGCTTACGCTGGAGGAAGTCATTCACCGCCTGCCAGATGAATGCGGCAATGCTGCGCCGGCGGACGAAAATCTTAGCAGTGCCGGTAAAACCGTCCTTGAGCACTTCGCCAGAATTGGGCACCGGGATCTTGACGACATAGTAGCGGGACGACTCGATGCCCTTATATTCCTGCCCGTTGAAGAGTCCTTTTTCCGCCTCGGAAGAGGCCGGAGCCAGGAAGGTGACATTTCCCAAAATTGACCCAGTCCGGGCATCCAGGTGCAGAGCTGCAGGTGCTCCGAGCCGAACCTTGCCGACGTCCGCTGCTGAAATGTAGACCACTGCCTGAAGCATGGAAGTGTTCGCAATCTCCATTACTTCACTTCCGGGCGGCAAGTACGCGCCCAGCAAATCATGTACCCTGGGAGTGACGACTGTACCTGCCACCGGGCTCAAAACGGTGAGCTGAGTCATTTTTTCTTGCAAGGCCCGGTCGTGTGCAGTCAATTCTTCGCGGTGACGTTCGGCAGTCGCAAAATCTTTATACCGCATTTGTGCTTGGAAGGCGCGAGCCGAAGCGAGCCGGAGGTCCGCAGCCACTACCGCCGCTTCGGACTCCATTCCCAGGTTGCTGAGCCGCAGCAGCGGTGTGCCGGCCGATACATTTTGGCCTTCTTCGACATTCGTCTGCATCACCGTCCCTGGAACTTCAACCCTCACCACCGCGCGCTGCACGGGCTCGAGCACGAGCCGCCCCTCCACGGTCTCTCGCCACACCGGCGCAAACAAAACCAGAAGGCTCAAGCCGGCAAAAGCCACGCTGTGTCTGGGCGTGAACCACGCTTTCACCCGGTCTTTCTTGTCCAGATAGAGGAGTCTCATAAATCTCCATAGCGTCAGGATGCGCGATTTGAAGATGAGCAGGGCGAGCAGCCCTGCCGGGACAAACGCCCAGTCCGGGCTATAGCGGTGGAGTACATTGTAAAGAAAAGTGACCACAACGAAGAGCAGCCCGTAGCTGTAGAAGCTGGAAGCCATCGTGTAAGGTACATAAAGCAGCCTCCGTCGCCAGGTTACGTAGGGCACATCGACGGGCAAACGCCAAATGTTCTTTTTTACCCAGTTGTTTACATAGATGGTGGCACTTTCCTTCAGCTCCGGGATGTCGAGCAGCTCCGTGAATATGAAGTAGCCGTCGAGTTTGATCAGCGGGTTCAGGTTGATCAGGACGGGAAGGATGCCGGACGCCAGCATCACGACGTAGACAAAGTTGTGCAGCGTGCCACCAACGTCGGTTCCCCACCATACAAAGCTCGCGATGGAATAAATAATCAGGCTGGACCAGATTCCCGCGGCCGCGGTGACGATGCGCTGCCATTTGTTCCCATACACCCACGCTTCGGTGGTGTCGCAGTAGAAGGCAGGGGATAGATAGATCAGCAGGAACCCAATGGCATGGACTTCTCCCCCAGTGTGTTTGCAGGCCAGGCCGTGGCAAAACTCATGAATGGAGGAGATGACACAGACCAGGACCCAAAACTCGATGATATCGGCCAGGCCCTTGTGGGTGAAGTTATAGAACTCCAGATTGTCCCGTCCGATTTCGGTCCAATGGCTTACCAATACATACGCCGCGAACGCGCACATGGCGAGACTCAACAGCAGGAACTGGTAGGAAAAAATAAACCGTACCCGGTCGTGGACTTTGGTAAGCGTAACATCCGGATCCCAGGCAGGGAACGTGACCTCAGCCAGGTTGCTCCACTTTGATTTCTTTTGGATGAGGGCGCGTCGCTTTTCCGTCACCTCTTCGCGAAAACGGGCATTTTTTTCCTGCAGGGTCCTGGACCAAAATGCGGCATCATCATTTACGGTGGCAAACTCCTCGACCCAGTCGCTCGTGGCCGCGATGCCGGTGCGCGCAGTGAACAGAGCGGCTATTTCTTCATAAGTCCGTTCCCCGTCAAAAAGCTGAAGCAGTTCCCAATATGCGGGAGGCAGATTGTGGAACTCGTGATTATCCGGGATCAGGACACGAACTACCGGTACGCCATCCAATACGTGTGCACGGCCGACCAGCCGCGGATCCATCTTGGGCACGCGTTTTTGCCGCATCAGCCGTTCCGGCATTTCCGGTAACGCGACATTGAGCGCTTCGACTATGTTCATGCTGGATCCCCTGCATCAGGAAGCGAATCCGGATGCCTTGAGCGCCACCGTGCCTGAGCAATGTTCATCGCGGCAGGTCGATGCGGATGGTGGCAAGCATCCCCGGCCGCAAGTCGGGGGCGGATCCCTCAATCTGAGCCATCACCTCAATGGTGCCGCTCGATGGATCCACGACCGGGCTCACATCGATTATCTTGGCGGCGTGCTTGGCAGCGGATGCGGCGCCGGCCGAGACTACGGACACCTCTTGTCCCCTCTTGACAGCCCAGAGTAACCGCTCCGGCAAGGTGAATTTCACCTGCAGTGGCGCGATCGCGGTAACCCAGAAGAGCCGGTCGCCGGCGGAAACCTTCTGGCCGACGCGGACGTAACGGCGAGCCACAATTCCGTCGAAGGGAGCGATGATGTTGGTTTTTTCCCGCTCCAGTTCCAGTGATTTCAGCACCGCCTTGGCGTTATTCAGGCTCTCGGCTTCACGCTCGACTTCGTATTCGTCGGACTCTTCCTTAAATTGCACATGTTCCAGCTCTTCCTTCGGGATCACCTGCGCCGCATACAATTTTTCAGCGCGCCCCCGGTCGGCCCGCAAGACATTGGTCTCGGCTTGCCAGTTTTTCAAATTTGCCTCAATCGACCGGACCTTGGCGGCAGCCGCCTCGACGTCGGCGGAAATCTGGCGGTCATCCAGTTTTGCCAGAACCTGCCCCTTATGCGCCAGGGTGCCAGGCTGGGCCAGGATCGACACCACCAAACCCTCCCTCAATGCGGCAACGTCCACCTGGTTTTCCACCACCACCGGACCCGAGGCGACGAAAACGCTCTCCTTGGGGACGCTCGATGGCTGGGCCCCAGCTTCCTCATGCACCGGAGCGGCGGCAACCACGGCTGTCTGTCTTGAGCCGCTGCAGCCGCTGAAACCCAGTACCAGAATTGCCAGCCCTAACACGATGCAACGTCTCATGGCTTCCCCTCGCTTCACCAGCCAAACCATTCACCAGCCAAACCACGACCAAATCTTCGACCACAGCCACATGCCAGGCCGCCGGAAGAAGACCTCGCCCACCGGTCTCCATGCGGCGAAGATCTTGCTGCGGCCTTGCATTCCTGCGCGGATCAGGCGGCCGTCGTTCGGTACGCTGACCCGCGCAAAGAAAACATTTTCCTCGCCCTGCAACTGGCTCTTGGGACTCACCACCGTGACCTCGCCGCGAAACGTGCGCGTGGGAAATCCCTCGAGCTTAACCGACGCCGTCTCGCCAGGTCGGAGAAGAGAGACATCCTGCTGATCCACGGCAACGTCCACAATGGCCCGCGAGGTATCGACGACTTCTGCAAAAGCATCGCCCGGCTTCAGATCCCGCCCGACCCAATCCTCGACATGGGGCGTGGCCACAACGCCATCGATCGGCGAGCGCAATAGCGTCTTTTGTAAACGCTCCTGGGCGCGGGCAACTTCAGTGTTCCAGTAATCCGCTTGCACACTCTCGATTCCTGCCTCGGTCCCGTCGTTGGCCGCGAGTGCCTTGTTCATTCGCGAAACCGCAGTTTCGTACTTGGCCTGCGCCGCTGCCAGTTCGGTGCGATATTGCCAATCGGCGAGAATAGCCAGGACAGTGCCCTGTTTGACGGCATCGCCTTCCCGCACACTCACTGTCTGCACCACGCCCGCGACTTCCGGTTGCACCCGCGCACTATGCGCCGGAGCCACAACGGCAGGCCCATCGACACGCAGCGGCAACGGGAACGCTGCCAGAAAAAGCAAGCCGATGCCCACCCCGGCAACCAACGCCCAGCGTCGCCGTTTCTCCAAAGCCATAAACTTCCGCTTTTTCGCCAGGAGGGGTTGCAGCACATCGATAAACGGCACTTCGCGGTAGAGCGAAGCGTTGCGCAGCGCCACCGTCGCCTGTCCCGCCAGCACCTTGATCATTTCCAGGTGTGCCGTGCTCAGGAAATCGGGATCGCTGCTCTCGAAAGAGAGGACGCCGACCTGGCCGTCGTCATCCGCCAAAGGCAGAGCGTGGAATGCCCGCATGCCGCTCTTGGCGAAATACGACTCGAACTTTGCACGCGTCTCCTCGCGTTCCGCCGCGACTTCGTCGCCGTGCTGGGTCACCAAAATGGGCTCATTCGACATCGAAGTCCACTCCAGCAACTCCTGCAGACGCGCCATGTCCGGGTCCTCGGGATTGATCTTGGCCACGCCCGAAACGGCCTTCAGTCGCAGCCGGCCGCGCTGATCCAGCGCGATGGCTGCTCGCTCATAAGCGATGACCGTAGCCGGCCCATTCACAATCGCATCCAAAACCCGATCTATGTCGAGGGTGGAAGTGATCTCGCTACTGACTCTTACCAAAGCTTCCAGAATCTCGACCTTACGTTCGGCCTGCAACAGACTGGCGTTGTGCAGAGCGTTGCTGGCGGTTTCGCAAATGTTCGTCAGCAGGAACTGGTCGTCGTCGTCGAAAGGGAGTCCGTCAAGACGGTTAACCGCCTCCACCACCCCCACCAGATTCTCGTGCTCCAGCAGCGGCACCGCCACAATCGAGAACACCATTCCATCCTCGATCCCGGCGTTGCGCTTCTGCAGGCGTTCGTCATCGGCATTGTCCACCAGCACTGCTTCACCGCTATCGGACATGTCTCCTGCAATGCCTTCTCCCAGCCCCTGCACCATGCCCAACTGCACCGTCGGGTCGTATCCTTCGCAGCTGACCAACTCCAGCGCGTCGTTGCTCACCATCCATAGATTGACTCCCTGGACGTTCATCACCTCCTGGAACTTCTTCGCAATCGTGCCCAGCAGCTCATCCATCTCCAGGGTCGAGTTGAAAACCTTTTCCAGGTCATACATCTGGGTGACACGACTGATGGATTGCAGGCTGGTATTGCGCTCGCTCTCGTACGAAAGCGCCGTGGCGATGGCCTGGGTGGCGAGTTCTGGGATCTCGCTCAGCATCTCCAACAGCCCTTCTGGAAGCGACTGGTCCGAGTTCACCAGTTCGATCGCGCCAAAAAGAATTTCGTCAAGCACCAGGGGGATATACGCCAGAGCGGTCACCGTGCGCCGGATGTCAAGATGTCCGTACTCTTCGCGCTGCAGGTCGCTGCCCTCGAACTGCATGAACGTCTTGTTGGCGGCGACCGTGCCCAGCGTGCCGGAATCAAACTCCGTTACGTGACCCACCGTGATCTCCCCCGCAATCGCTTTGGGGGTCCAGGCGGGATTCTGCTGGTCCTCGATGACATACACCACGACCGCGATCCCCGGCAGTAGCTGCGCGATCTGATCGGCGATGACTTGCGCGCGCGGGCCGACCTCCTGTTGTGTTAACAGGGCCGAGGCAAATGGAGCCACGGGAACGGCAACCCTCGGTCTTCGAGTCGTCATAAGCGGTCTTCCTGATGGTTGCAAACTTCGTGATGGTTGCAAACTTCGTGATGGTTGCAAACTTCGTGCTATCGACTGCCCTAGCTATACCGGGTAGCCCGGCCAGTCGCGGGGAGCATTCTTTCTGGTGTGGCATCTTAAGCTGCTTGCGTTGGTAGGTCAACAATCACTTGAAATAACTGAAACCCACAAGGAATATCTCCCGCGACGAGCTGTGGAATAGTCGTTCTGGCGACGGGTTTGGCATACTAAACTGGTTATTGCCTTCGGAGTTAATAGGCGGCCGCCGGAAGCCCCGGCAGGCTGCTGAAAAACCGTGCTTTTGACTTTGTCTTGAAGGAGCGCGGCTTCAGCCGCGCCATAAATCCAGCAAAATACGCCTTTGTTGGTTGTGGCGGAGCGTCCTCGTCCGTCGCAGCCAACGCGATCACCTAAGAAAGACCTTGCGGGACGGTTTGTGCATCGAAACAAGAATGCGATGGCGTAGCCCAAGTTCAGCGCTTTACCGCGCTCTCGCATGTGGAGCCGCGCTGCTGCTATCCGCGGCAAATGCGCAGGCGGGAGGCACACCCATCCCGCACGGCACGCTCGAACTCATCGTCCGCAATCAATGGATCGCCGCAGGACATACGCTCGATCTCGGGTTGCGTTTCCAACTCGAGAAGGGCTGGCACATCTACTGGGTCAACCCCGGCGACTCGGGCGAGCCACCCCGCGTGGAATGGCAGTTGCCGGCGGGTCTTACCGCTGGGCCAATGGAGTGGCCAACGCCACGGCGTCTCGAATCGGCGAGCATCGTGGATTATGGCTACGAGGATGCAGTGCTGCTAATCGTGCCGCTGCATGCTGCGGCCAGTCTGGCGGCGGAGAAGCCAGTTCGGCTCGGCGCCCAGGTAAGACTGCTGGTCTGCAGCCACGAAATGTGCATCCCGGGTAAGGCGGAACTTTCGCTCACGCTCCCCATCAAATCGCAGCCGCCTGCGCCGGATACTCCTACTGCTGAGCTGTTTGCCGCCACGCGAAAATCCTTGCCGCGCCCAGCGCCGGGGAACTGGAAATTCAGCGTGACCGACGCAAACGATTCTTTTGAGCTCACCGCTAATGTTGGACATCAAATCACGCAGGCGGTTTTCTTTCCGCTGGCTGAGTCGCAGATTGAAAACGCGGCACCGCAGAAGCTATTAACAGAAAAGGCTGACTTCCGGTTGACGCTGAGGAAATCTGATCGGCTGCTCAAACCGATCGAGCGGCTGAAAGGCGTGCTTGTGCTTTCCGACGATCAGGCCTTTTTGATTGATGTGCCTGTCAGCAAGGCCGGCGCGGTGAGAAACAATTCCGGTGACGGCGCCCACTAGTAAAATCATTGTCAAGGAGGACACAGATATGAAGCACTCAACTCTATTCCCCATGTTTCTATACCCAATGCTTCTATACCCAGTGCTGGTTGCGCTGGTGCTGTGCTCCGCTCCGCCCCTGGTCTCAGCTGCGAAAGTCGGAGGCGCGGCTCCGGATTTCACAGGTACGGCGAGTACCGGCAAGACCTTTCGTCTATCGGACTATCGCGGAAAGTATGTGGTCCTCGAATGGCACAACAACGGCTGCCCCTTCGTACGCAAGCAGTACAACAGCGGCAACATGCAGCAACTGCAAAAGCAGTGGACAAGCCAGGGTGTAGTTTGGTTCACAATTCTGTCGTCCGCGCCGGGCAAGCAAGGGTATGCGACCGCACAAGAAGAAAACGACTACCTGGCGAAGATGCAGGCTGCGCCCACCGCCGCGCTGCTCGACCCGGCCGGTCAGATTGGGCATCTTTACGACGCCAAGACATCTCCGCAGATGGTCGTCATCAACCCCCAGGGCGTGGTGATCTACGATGGAGCGATTGACGACAAACCGACAACCGACCTCAACGACGTCCCGAGTGCGACCAATTACGTCAGTCTCGCGCTGCAGCAGGCGATGGCCGGAAGGCAGGTGGCAACGCCGGCAACGCGTCCCTACGGCTGTTCGGTGAAGTATGCGGATGCGACGCACTAAGCGAGAGTCTAGCGAGAGTTACTAGCGAGAGTATAAGAGCCGACAGCTCATCTGTCCTGCTTGCCCGATTTCAACCGGCCCGATTCCACCGAGCGCCGCCAGTAAGCGCGAAGAGTTCCGACGAGACGATTGGTGTACACTACCGTGGCCCGAGGTACCGACCTGGACTTCCTGGGCTAAATCACGGAGGACGAATATCAATGAACAGGAAACTGTGGAGAGTTTTCGCAGGGCTATGCACAATCGCGATGTCCGCCGTCTGCATCTCGTCGGCACACGCGCAGATGTCAGAGGTTAAAGAAAAACCGCGGATGTACTCGTACGTCTCGTTTTGGAATATTCCCCGCCCCCAGTGGTCAGAGATGGCAAAGGCAGACGCGGCTGACCAGAAAATCCTGGATAAGGCCATCGCCAGCGGGACCATCGTGGGATATGGCAACGACGTGAATTTGGTTCACCAGCCCGACGGCTCAACTCACGACGACTGGTGGTCGGCGATGTCCATGGCCGGGCTGCTCAACGTGCTGGACCAGTTCTACAAGTCCGGCAGTACTAGTTCTCCCGTCTTGGAAAGTGCCACGAAACACTCGGATAGCATTTTCGTCAGCCGGTATTACAACTGGCATTCCGGATCGTGGAAGGATCTGTACACCCACGGGTCGTCCTATAAATTGAAGCCGAGCGCGCCGGACGAAGCGGTGGAGACACTCAGCAAGAACATGATCGTGCCGCTGCTGGAGAAAATGCTCGCCGACGGCACGATTCACGAATACGAAATCGACACCGAAGCGATCCACACCGAAGCGCCCGGCACGTTTTGGATTTTTTACCTCGCGGCGAACGCGGAAGGCCTGGACAAGGTCAACGCAGCGGTGCGGGAGTCCTTCAAGTCGAACCCGCTGGGCGGCCCGGCATGGGAATCCCTGGTGGACTTTACCGATCACCGCGATTATCTGGCCCGCACCAGCGCTACGTATAAATAGTTCCCCACAATTGCCTTCCCGGTCCGCGAGCGACCCGACCTTTGTGGCTCCGCTCGCGGGCTGACTTGTGTCGAGCGCCCCACTTCATCGGAAATTGAACGATGGCTAACAGTAAATCGCAGCGGCACCGATGCAGAGCGACAGCGCAAACTAGTCATCGTCCCCGGAAAATGACTTTGTCACGAAACTGGCGAGCGTCGCGCTCCACCGAGGCAGCAACTGCGGCGCCCAGTCACTCACTCTGAAACAAGAGCGGCCCGACCTATTTATGCGACCGCGCGGTCTGGCAGGGAATCTAAGGGAACGGTAGCATCGAGCAGTGTCAAAGAAGTGAAAGTCCTGGAGTCCACAATGAAGGCCATCGTTGTTCATGAATTCGGCGGTCCCGAAGTCCTAAAGCTCGAAGAAATCCCCACGCCGCGTCCCGCCGCTGGCCAGGTTCTCGTGCGGATCCACGCCGCTGGCGTGAACCCGTATGACACCTATATGCGCAACGGCGCTTACGCCGTCAAGCCTCCATTGCCGTACACACCGGGCTCCGATGGCGCCGGCGTCGTTGAAGCGATTGGTGAAGGCGTGCACAAGGTGAAGCCGGGCGATCGTGTCTATGTAGCGAAGACGGTGACCGGTGCATACGCGGAATATGCGTTGACCCTGGAGAGCCAGGTTCATCCGCTCCCAGCGAAAATTACATACGGCCAAGGGGCGGGCGTTTGGGTTCCGTATGGCACCGCTTATCACGCGCTGTGGCAGTGTACGAGAGCTCGTGCTGGCGAAATCCTACTGGTCCATGGCGCAAGCGGTGGCGTGGGAATCGCGGGGGTTCAGATTGCGCGCGCCATGGGCCTGACCGTCTTGGGCACCGCCGGCACGGAGAAAGGCCTCGAACTTGTTAGGCGTGAAGGCGCGCACCACGTGTTCAATCACACTAAGTCGGGCTACCTGGAGGAGATTCTGAAGGCGACCAGTGGGGTTGGTGTCGACCTCATCCTTGAAATGCTCGCCAACGTGAACCTCGGCCAAGACCTGAAGCTGCTTGCTGCGCACGGCCGCGTGGTCGTCATTGGCAGCCGCGGCGACGTCAGCATCTCGCCGCGCGACCTCATGATGCGCCGCGGCTCCATTCACGCCTTTACTCTCTGGGGCATCACTGAAGCCGAAGAAAAGGAGATTCACGCCGGGATTATCGCCGGCCTGGAAAATGGCACCCTGAGGCCAATCGTCGGGAAGGAGCTGCCGCTGGCAGAGGCTGGCCGCGCTCATAAAGAAATCCTTGAACCGGGCGCCTTCGGCAAAATGGTTCTACTTTCGTAAGCCAAAGCAGAATCACGGCTGCGGAGCTCAAGGACCGCAGCTTGCAGCGTCGTCGATAGATGCACCGCATCGAGATAGGATGAATGACCTATGAACCATGAACAGGGCCTCTATCTGGAAGATCTGTACGTCGGCCAGCGGTTCACGTCCGGCACCTATCGGATGGATGAAGAGCGGATCAAAGCGTTCGCAGCAGAATTCGATCCGCAGCCGTTTCATCTCGATCAGGTGGCCGCTCAGGCCACCGTGTTCGGGGGGTTGTCCGCGAGCGGGTGGCATACCGCCGCCGTCGCCATGCGGCTTATGGTCACCGGAGGGTTGCCACTGGGCAATGGGATCATCGGGCTCGGCGGCGAGTTGGACTGGCCCAAACCAACCAGGCCGGGAGATACCCTGCGGGTGGAAAGCGAGGTCCTCGAGATTCTGCCCTCCCGGTCCAAACCAAACCAGGCGGTCGTTAAAGTGAAAAGCACTACTCTGAATCAAGATAGCGAGCCAGTGCACATGTTTGCGGCAAAGCTCCTCGTTTTTAAGCGCCCATCGGCGTAAGAATGCGATTGGACAGCCGCATATTTGTCCGGACGGTCCTGGTGTATCACCGCAAAAACGCACCGGCTTTCCCTATCCACAGCGGAAGCGGGACAGTTTGAAGTGCTGGTGGTCGGCCAGTAAATGAAACTTTTCCAAAAATTGCCGATCGTTATTCTTCTTGCCAGCGTTGCGTGCTCATGTTCGCACTCGCAGGCGCCACCGCAAACCGAACCGGCGGAGTTGCAACTGCAGGTGAGCACGCCCTTCCACTTCGTCGCCTATGGAGATTCGCGTTTCCACGATCCCAAGGACACCGAAGCGGCAAATCCCGCGGTGCGCCAGGCGCTGGTACAGGCGATTGCGCAGACCAATCCTGCGTTCATCTCCTTCGGAGGCGACATCGTCTATAACGGCTACGACAAGAACGACTGGAAGGTGTGGGACAGCGAAACTGCGGTGTGGCGTGAGAAGAAGATCCCGGTTTACCCCGCGCTCGGTAACCACGATCTCCACGGCGATGAGAAAGTTGCGCTCGCCAATTATTTCGAGCGCTTTCCCGACCTGAAGAACAGTCGCTACTATTCCGTCCGCGCCGGCAACACGCTTATGCTGGTGTTGGACAGCTCTCTGGACGAGACCTCCGGCCCGCAAGGGCAATGGCTCGGCGAGAAACTGGACCATCTTTCTGGCAATATAGACTTCGTGTTCATTGTTCTTCACCATCCTCCCTACACCAGTTCGTCGGATATGCAGATGTTGGGTGGAGGGCACTCAGCTCGTTTTCAGGAGCGAAAGCTGGCCCAGACGCTGGAGGCGCAACAACAGAACCTCCGCGCCCGAATTGTCGTTTTCTCCTCCCACGTGCATAACTATGAACGCCATGAACATGGTGGCGTAATATATTTCGTGACCGGTGGTGCGGGAGCGCACGCTTATCTGATTGAACGCGCTAAGGACGATCCTTTCCAGAGTAAGGAAGCGAATTACCACTACCTGCAGGTGGATGTCGATCGCGGCAGCCTGAAGGTCAACATGCACCGTCTCGACCTGGCAAGCGGCAAAGCCGTATGGACGGAACCTGACTCGATCGCGATTTCGGTGCCGGCAGCGAAGGCTGCAGCGCAAGGCAAGTAATCGTTTTCGACGTCAAAAAGAAAGCTTTAACTATAGCCGACCTCGTTGCGCTGCCCCACGTCAGGGTCTCAGTCGCCGTATTCGCAGCTCCGCTGTTGTTCGTGATGCTGTCGTTCGTGATGCTGGCTGCGCTCTCGCTGCCCAGCGCGGCGCAGGGTGGGCCTCCCTTCATCGCTGACGATCCCGGCACTCCCGGTGACGGCAACTGGGAGATCAATGTCGCGGCCTACGCCGAGCGCCATCCCGACGAGCGCATCTACAACGCCCCCTTTGAGGGTGTAATCGGCAACCACGAGAGCAGGATCAGAGGTAAACTAGCGTTATGCGCAAGCGCCTAATCACGCCGAGTCCCCAGGATGCTCCGTTTCTCGACGAAGGCTGGCTGGACCTCGACGGTGCAGCCATAGTCGAGGTCACATCGGAAGACAAGCAATATCCGGTCGAGTCTGCGCTGGTCTCAGGAGAAATGCGCGGCTGGCGTGCGGCCGGTTCCGGCAGTCAAACCATCCGGCTAATTTTCGACAAGCCGCAAAGACTCGCACGCATTGCGCTCGTCTTCGAAGAAACCGAGATAGAGCGTACCCAAGAGTTCGTCTTGCGATGGTCTTCGGATGGCGGACGCTCGTTTCGAGAGATTGTGCGGCAGCAGTGGAATTTTAGTCCGCCTGCGACAACGCGCGAGGTCGAGAAATATCAGGTTGAACTCTCGGAGGTCACTGTTCTTGAATTGGTCATTGTGCCTGACACGAGTCGAGGAGCCGCTCGCGCCTCGC
>OCZT010005571.1_pt1 | contig 12538 bp, 9 predicted proteins | sample 1539031 | NCBI WGS metagenome assembly OCZT01 (sample SAMEA3539308, study PRJEB22396) | soil metagenome | biome: tundra; feature: field; material: soil | place: USA | collected 2010-05 | depth 0.15 m | reverse complement strand
TAAATGACCATCATACACTGTTTTTGAGATATATGCAGCTAAAAGAGACTGGATTCATATTGCTTAACGGAATTGCTCTGGTAGAAATGTTAATTTATTTTATTTTCAGCTTCGACTTGGTTCTGGCTTACAAAAATATTTCGTTCAATCGAGAAATAAACAATCCCGATTTATGTATTTATAATAGAAGTGTTTGTGGTTGGATAGAATTTGTTTTTGATTGGAAGAATTTAACCAAATTAAAAACTGAGAAAAGAGGTTTAAAGATTGCTAAGAAATTAGAAAAGAAAATTGAAGATAGAATTAAAAACTGGAAAGAACCGATTGTTGAAAAGAATATGTTAAATAGTTAGAAAAGAATATGTTAAATAGTTAGAAAAGAGGTAAAAATGTGCTTAAAATGATTTTTGTCTAATCTCCGCTCAACACAAACGAAATAAAAATTAGATTTAAATTTTTCTTTTCTCACGGTTTTCACAATTTTTCCACCAAAATTCTAATTTTTTCACATTTATTCCACAAACCGCACCAAAATTCAGCATTTTTTCATCAAAACTTTCCATTTTTCCAAAGTTGAACGAAAAAGTAGATTCTCAAAAATAATGACAACTTAAATCGAAATTTTATCAAAATTGTAAAATTGTATATGCGGTTAAAATTTTCCAAACTCGTTCAAATCTTGATCCAATTATTTTCAAACATAAATTTTATCATAAACAACATTAATTCCAATAGTTTTAAGATATGCAGTTGAGATTATTAAAAAGTATAGTTTAAAAGTGTTTTAAAACACTTATTAAAACGCACAGAAAGGCTATTTTAAAGAGCTTTTATAAATAGTCTTATAGTTTATATATCTATATTAAAAATAAGGCCTTAAAACTCAAATATGAGCTTCTGGTAAAAACGCTTCCGAAAATTTATTTATAATAAATTTACATCATTATAATATGAAAACTAATTCAAAGAAATCCAAAAAAACGTTCAAATCTTACACGGTATAACTTTTATCAAATTACAAGTAATAATTGGAACTGTAGTAAAAATAGACCTAATTGTAATAATGTTATCCATTATAATCCAAAACAAAGTCCTAATGTGACAATAACTGGTTTTAACCCAATTCCAGGTATATTGAATGAAATTCCAGTGTTTTTTACAATACGGTAAAAAAACAATTATATACCAGATATTTTTCAATATAACAATGTGTATATTTTTGAAAAATAATTTGTGTCTAAAATATTGGAACGTAATTTGATGTTTTCCGGTGCGTTAAGGTTTAATGTAACGCACCAATAAAAATAGGTTTTAACAATATGTAAAATTCGTAAAATATTTTAATTTCATAAATATTAAGTTTTCATCGAATTTTCTCCGGTGCGTTATTTTTAAAACAATCTAAATGGATGCAAAACAAAATCAATCAAAATGGAATTAAAACAAAATCAATATATTGTTGGGCAGGAACTTACATTTGAAATATACAAAATTGTCTTTTGATGAGGTTTGCTTTGCGGAACGAATTACTGTAAAAGGTAAATTTATTTTAGAAACAAAAACACATATAACTATTGAAACAACTTATTTTTCATAAAGCTTTTTCATTTATGAAAAAGCTGAATCATCATATAATAAAGTTGGACAAATTCAAAAAAATACATAAGAATCATTTAGTTGTTGATTAGAGACTTAAGTTATTTGGAAAGTAACAATATGTTATTTGGAAAGTAACAATATGTTACTTTTCTCATATTGTAATTCATCCCAATAAATCTCGACAAAGATACTTAAGTTATGAAAAATAACAAATATATTGTTATTTTCCAATATTGTAATTCATCCCAGTAAAATGTGGTTCATGAAAGAAAACTCATCATAAAACTCTGGTAAAGAGACTTAAGTTTATTATTTTATGAATACAATTCCCTATTATCATATTGTAATTCATCCCAATAAATCTCGACAAAGAGACTTAAGTTTATTATTTTATGAATACAATTCCCTATTATCATATTGTAATTCATCCCAATAAATCTCGACAAAGAGACTTAAGTTTATTATTTTATGAATACAATTCCCTATTATCATATTGTAATTCATCCCAATAAATCTCGACAAAGAGACTTAAGTTTATTATTTTATGAATACAATTCCCTATTATCATATTGTAATTCATCCCAATAAATCTCGACAAAGAGACTTAAGTTTATTATTTTATGAATACAATTCCCTATTATCATATTGTAATTCATCCCAATAAATCTCGACAAAGAGACTTAAGTTTATTATTTTTAGGAATAGATTTCCTATTATCATATTGTAAAACTCACCAATAACTTCTGGCAATTCGTATGTTTTTGATTCTAATTTTGTTGAATCGTAATTATTTGATGCATCATTGTTTTTCGTAGGTCAATTCCGTAAAAAGAAGAAAAAGGGGGCTCCGTCCCCTCAGGGACTTTTTTAGCACTTGCATCAACCAAAAATGAACTTTTCTTCTAAAACAATAAGGAATTGAGTATTTCACGTAAAATACTTTCTAACAATATAAGGTGTATCATAAAGCATTAACCATATGAAAATAGATAAAATTTTACTTCCATAATGTATTTTTTTATCTAAAACTATTAGAAGAAAATTGAAAAATGATAATAATCACATCTAAAACCATTAGACAAATGTTACTTTTCCGACATAACAAATTAAAAATATTTCAAATGGTTTACGTAATAAATAAGTACAAAAAATTACAAAATATTAATAATCAAAAATTATGGCAGATAAAATGAAATTTTTGGTAGTCCATTGTACAGACTCACCAAGCACGAGAAACGTAACGACGGACGATATTACTACATGGCATTTAGCACCTCTTGATAATGGTGACGGAACTTTTACCTTTATGAAGAACCCTAAAATGACAAAAGCTGAGCTCGCAACTCACACAATCAAATTACCATCAGGCAAAATTATTCAAGCTGCAAGTGTTAGAGGTCGTGGTTGGAGCAAACCAGGATATTCAGATTTAATTGATCGCACAGGTAAAGTAATAAATCTTGTACCATATAACAATGATGAGGTCATCGATGCTAACGAAATTACAAATGGAGCTTCTGGTTACAATTCGTTTTCACGTCATGTTGTACTTGCTGGTGGTTGGCCTGGTAACAGTCCAGTAGAAGGAAAGATTTTTGAACCTGAACAACTTTACACTCCTGAACAAATACTCAGTTTGAAAGTGTATTTACATATACAAATAAAAATAGTTCCTACTGTATCAATCATAGGTCACAACGAAATTTCACAAAAAACTTGTCCAAATTTCCATGTTCAAGATTTTTTGAAACGTCCTGATTTTAACAAATTGGCAGTTTAGAAATAAATATCAAAATACCCAAATAGTAATATTTGAAAAATATATAATGTTGGTAGAATGTTGAAATGTCTATCCTGGGGATTTTCCAAAATAGTTTAAATTTTGGAAATTTCCTTTTCTTAACCAAATAAAAACATAACATATATGGCAATTGTAATAAACGAAGACAATGTACAGTTATTAGCAGCAGATAAAAATTTTGTTGATTTAGTTAATAACAGAATAACAATGTATGGTCAAATACCATATACAGTTCCTCAAAGATTAATTGTTGATGTGATTAAAGAATCAGCACGACTTTTTTACAGATTATACTGGAAGGCAACTGAAAAATGTTTGTATTATATAAATCCATTAGATATTGTTGATTTTACATCAGGCAATCAAAATGTTGGGTATGAAAGTACTGTTGGTTATCAAGTAAAACTTCCAGGATGGGTTTCATTAATTAAAGATATTTATGAATCAAATCAAAATATACAACCAACATCTCAGGAACTTATTGACAATGTTCAGCTTTTACAACGGTCTGCCCCTTATGGTCAAACTATTTTAGGAATCAATAATTCATTATATATTCTTGAAGCTGGTTGTAGGATGATTGAAGAGAATGCTTACAAATCAGTATTTGGTACAACGGTACCTTTCCATTTTCAACCATTTTCAAAAATTCTTGCGTTAAACAAAAAAATACAAAATTCATATATTTTAGATATGGAGCGCAATGTTGATATACAATATTTGTATCAAGATGACTTATTCATTAAACACGTAATTGCTCGTGTTAAAACAGAATTGAAAAGATTAATTGCAGGACATACTTTTCCAATGGCTGGCGGCGGAACTATTAATGCAGAAGAAATTTGCAACAACTTGGATGATGTAAGTACAGTTGAAGAAGTCTTAAAAGCAAGTTCCGGAATTGGGGATATAATTTTAATTCGATAAACATGGAAAATGTTAAATTTAAATTAGAATCGACAGATGCAACAAAATTTGATTTAGAAGCATTTAACAATAATGATTGTGTTGGTAGTTTACGATTTGAAGTTGTTGATAATCCATTTGAATATTGGTATTTTTTAAAAGAAGGTGAATATCAAAATGAAATTGGATTAGATAAATACATACTACTGGATAGACTTTTTATTGATCCATCATGCAGAAGAGATCAATTAAGAACTCGCTTAATGAATGGGTTAATCAAAATTGTTAAATTGCGATTTATTCATTATAATATACTTTTAGAAGCTGATGCTTTTGATGGAAATATTTCACAAGATGACTTAATTAAATTTTATCAAAAATTCGGTTTTGTTCAATGTGGTGATTTTAAAAACGTACTTGTTAGAATTACATAATATGGAATTAAACTTTAATATAACAAATCTTACAGAAAATGATTATTCATTATCAGCAGAGTTTAATGGTAAAGAGATTGGAAGACTTTGTTTTGAAATTTTGAAAAATCCATTTACGCATGCAATGCATGAATTTGTTAGAAAATCGATTTTGAAAGAAAATCTTCAATTGACAAATTATATATTCCTACATGATTTTTATGTTGAACCACTATATAGAAACAATAAAATTGGAACTCGTCTTTTAACAGGCGTAATTGGAATTGTTGAATTAAAGTTTCCAGAATATAAATTAATGTTAGATGCTCATCCTTTTAGTGATGTGACTTTTGCTAATGATTCAACACTACTATCAGTGGATAAACTGATTCAATTTTATGAAAAGTTTGATTTCACTTATATTGAAGGTTTTGGAAATAATATAATGATAAGATAATGATAATGGAAATATCAAGAAAAGAAGAACTTCTAATTATAGCAATTAGAAACTTAATGAGAAAACAAAATTTTCGTGATTTACATGATGCAACAGAAAAATATTTTGATGCAATTATTGATGCAAATCCAAACAAATATACAATCAAACAAAATTTAAAAATATCTGAAACAGATATAGAATTAATTTATGAAATTGTTAAAGAAATTGGTTTCGATATAATTGATTTATCGGTTAAAGGTATTGCGGAAATGTTTTCAATCACTAATGAAGATTTAATAAATTCCAACAATAAATTCTTTAATGAACAATTTAAATCTCATGAAAAAGTTTGACTATCTTTCCGGCAAAAAACATTTTGACGATCCAAATATGATAAATGGTTTTTATGTTGAATCTGATACTGATAATTTAACAGTTCAATTTTTGCGTAAACAAGTTATGATTGCAGTTGTTGAATCTGAAATGCGTTATGGATATGATTATTGGTTTAATACTGATTTAGAAGTTGAAGCTTACAATGAAATTTTTCCAAACAATTGTCATTTGTATATAAAAGGATTTCATGTAAATAAAGAATTTAGAAATAAAGGTATTGGTAGTAAAACGATTCAAAGATATTTCAAAGAATATTCAAAATCAGAATTTGCTAATTATCCGATTGTATTACATGCGATTCCAGAACAAAATACTGTAACACAATCAGAACTTATAGAAATTTATAAACATTTTGGATTCCAAGTTATTAATGGAAATTTATTAGTTTTGACACCAATTGATCTATCAGATTTAAAATAAAAACATTCGCAATATGAAATCAGCTACAGAAGAGTTAATGCAAAAATTGGAAATATTATACGAAAATATTTTCAATTTAATACAAGCACAAAATTTAGCATCTAAAACTCAATCAGCAGCAGACATTAATGTAACTTTAAAAAATTTGGATGGAACTTCGCAGGTAATAACTTTCGGCAGTTTCCAAAAAATGCAACAAGAGTTAAATCGTCTAGAAGCTAATTTTCAATCTTTAACAAATTCAAATAATTTATCATATACATTAAATTCAGATGGTTCGTTATCACAATATACGAAAACATCATTTATGAATGCTGAAGTAATAAAGAATTTGAATTTTGATGGAAGTCAATGTATTGTTGATAATGTTAGTATCGTAAATGACCTATTATTTCCAAATGTCAAATTACCGATAACAATTGATTCAACAATAAAAACAGATATTCTTTGTACAACATATGAAATTCTTGAAGGATGGGATTTAATTCCAAATAATCCAACAGTTTTAGATATTGCGTATTTATTCAAAACAGGGAAAATTTCCCATAAAGAAGTAAATAGACTTTTACCATTAAATAAAGAACAAGTTTCTTATTATGGTAAATTCAATATTGAAACAATTTCTTTCAATCCAAACAATCCAAACATTACAATAATAACAGTTGACAAATTACAATATCAAAGTATTGCAACAATTGGAAATGCTGTTGATTTAAAAAATGGTGACTATCTTGTATCAGCTTCTGGAGCTTCAAAATATCAAATCACTTTTATTGATAGTGTTTTAAAAACAATAACAATGACAAGAGTTGCTGGCACTGAGGTACTACAAATTGGTGTTGAAGCATTAGCTTTTAATCAAGTACTTTCAAATCCAGAATCAAATATTGTAAATGTTCCAATTAGACCGTTGCAAAAGATTGTTGTATTTTTAAGTACTGAAAATTTAAAAGCAGTTTCATATCCAAGCACAGGTTTAAAAGTTGATACTTCTACATTTAAAGTTACATATAATAATGTAACATATACGATTGATGAGTTCTTTTCAAATTTTGTAACAGACTTTGCTGGGTACTTAACAACATTAATGTCTGAAACTTCAATTCCATATTCATTAGGAGTTAAACCAAGCACACCAATATTGGATGCTAACAATTTTAGAATTATTCAAACTAATAAACATTTAACAGATGCAAAAACTGTTGATGAAATTACAACTTTGAATAAAAAGAAACAAACAATTCAGGACCAAATTGATTATAAAGATACACAAGTATCTCAAATACAAGCTACTATTGATGCTCAAAAATATTCATCATCAAGTGAAAAGAAAAATTTAACAACACAAATTATTGGATTGCGTCAAGATATTAATACGTTGAAAACCAATATATTAACAGTTGCTCGTGATATTGATAACGCTGCAAACACTGCTGGTATAAAAACAGTAGATGCCAAATATAACCTGATCGGATTTTGGGCTATTCAAGAACCAATCTTTAGTTCAGCAACTCAACTTCAACATATTATAAAATATGATATTCAATATCGTTATTTGTCAAAAGATAATGATAAGACAGATTCAACCACTTATACAATGGTTGCTAATGGAAAAGAAGTAAGTGTTGTATTTTCAAATTGGCAAGATTCTGCATCAAAAACTTTATCAAAAATTACAGATGCAAATGGCAACATTATATGGGAAACTCCAGTTCTTGATTCAGCTGATGATATAAATATTAATCAATCAGCAATTGCAATTTCTGAAGGAGAAAGTATTGAATTAAGGGTAAGAGCTGTTTCAGAAGCAGGTTTTCCAATTGCTCCACTGAAGTCAGATTGGTCGCAAATCTTAAGATATGATTTTCCAACAGATTTAAAGAATACTTCAATTTCCGCTACAATATCACAAAACAATACGGATTTACAAAATGCGCAATTTAACGATATTTTAAATAAAGCCGGTGTTTTAGGACACGTTGCCAACTCTATTAAAGATGGTGACAAAACCTTTTTGCATCCAGCTTCAGACATTGCTTCAGGACAATATACAACTGAACAAAAAAATATTCCATTAGATACAATGGTCAATACTTTATTGAATCGTATTGCAGCATTAGAAAGTAATAAAGTTTCAAACAATGTTGAAATTGATGTTATCGATTTTAATAATGAATTATATACAATCAATAATAATTCAACAATCGATATTTTTGCTGGTAATTATACCGACATAGTTCCAGTTCTTGACAGTACTAAATGGGGTGGAATTGTTCGTCAAAAAGGTTATATCAAAATTAGAAATAACAACAATACACCTGTTGAGTTAAAATCATTAGCTCCAGGATTGAATTATGACGGAATAAATTATAATTTAAATCAATCAAATTCGCCACAATATTTTAATGTTCCAGTAAAAAATACTGACAAATTATTACAAGAGACTCGTCAAATATTATATTTCAGAAATGTTGATTTAAGTAATCAAGTTTCTGTTGGAGCTTATCAATTAGTTGTACCTCAACTACCTGATTATCCAAATGTTACAACAATACCATCAGATATTGACGGAAGCGGATTATTAGAAGCACAAAAGAATTTAGTATATTTGGACAATGTTAATCCAGATGCTGCAATAACAACAGATATAAAAACTTGTAAGTTAACAACAACCTATAGTCCAAATTTCGCAGTATTTACAAAAGAGCATCCATTGTATGCAGAAACTATTCCAGATCTTGATGGATTATTATTAGAATTTAGACGTTTAACACATTATACCAATATTTTAAAAAATCCACAAATTCAAACAGCAATTCCAGATTTGATAGGTGCAACAGGATTAGTTGGTTTTAATGATAATGATAAGTTCACAGTAGGATCAACAACATGTGGAGCTTTTTTATATCCAGTGTTCGCATCTAAACAAGCAATCTCTGTAAATGGTTTTAATGCAAATTCAACATTGATTATACCAGCAACAAGCGAAATTCTTATTCCATTCATATTTGAATATAGAATGATTGATAGACTTGGTAACATTGATGGTTCGCCAACAACCAACGCAAACAATACTTTAGAATATTCAAAAAAATTAGGAATTGACTTATTAATAAATAATGACGTATTTAGATTTGACATTAATGTTTATGCACGTCTTAAAGCGAAAATTAATGGAATTGATACAAAAAATGTTAGTTCATTATTAGCATCATTTAATAACGAGAACCAATCAAACTTAATATAATGTCAAAAATATTAGAATTTGATAAAGAAGAAATGGGAAAATCAGGAGATAAAAATTCTCCTGATTTACTTTTCTTTTGTCCTGGTTGTAAAATTGGTCATGGAGTTTGGTTATCAAGAAGAAGTCAAAATGGTTCAATTTGGACTTACAATGGTGATAAAGATAAACCAACAATTCATCCATCAGTCCTAGTTCGTTTAGACGAAAATAAAATTTGTCATTCATTTGTTAAAGAAGGTAAAATACAATTTTTATCTGACTGCACACATTCATTCGCAAATCAAACAGTTGAATTACCAGAAATTTAATTTAATTTTTAAATATTTAATTTTAAAATTAATCGTTAATTGCTTAATATATGAGTTCCAATCTAGAAGAACCAAAAGTTGTAAGTAAGAAAATTTACAAACGAGAAGAATCCAAATATAAATACGTTTATATGGTGAGAAGAACCGGTAGATTAATGTGGCAAGGTAAAATTAAAAACGGTTACGGAAAAACATTTGAAACAGATGAAGCTGCAGCACGTTGGGTAGATTTAGAATTGATAAAACAAGGGTTAGAACCTATTAACATTTTGAAATCAATAAAGAAACAATCAGCTTGAAAAATTACTTGCCATAAGTAATTTTTCGGTTCGAATAAGAAAATAATTACAGAAAATGACATATCCAAATCAAACCAATACGAAAACGACAAATATTTTTGAAACTTGGGTAGGAGCATTAAATCTTGCACCAACCAAAATTTCAGGACAATATAAAATAGTTGTTGATATAAATGGGAAATTACAATTTGACGATTATACTGGAAGACGTATTGGTATTGATATGACAAAACCTTTTCTTCCACAAGTATCTCATTTCCTTCAAGTTAAGTCCACAATATCCGATACAACAGTTCTTCAATATGGTTGTTTTCAAAAATCAACAATAAAGTCTTTTCATGTTCCAATTTATTTAGGAAATCAAAAATACCCACAATCGTGTGTAATTACAAGAAATGCTTTAAATAAAGAACTTAGTGTACCACAAGATTTATATCAATATGGACAAATACTTGATTTAATCGATATATCAAAAACAGGATTATATCAAATTTTTGATGAGATTTTCAATGAAGATTATTTCGAATACCCAGTATATTTTGATTGGTTAGATGGATATGTTCAACTTTATGGTCTTGATATCAATAAGATGCATGGAGTTCAAAAGACGCTTGACCTTCAATATTCACGTGCAAATCAACCATATTTTGAAAATGTTAATAACCTCATACTTAACTCGTTTAAAACCAATGATATAATTTTCCCAAAATTTATCAATCTTGAATTTGAGTTCAAATATTCAAGCGATTATGTAGTTTTTAATAATTTCTTTGGAGTTCTTGCTTATAATAATCAAGTTCAATCAATTGATGTAACAAAATTGAATTATAAAATTCAAGATTATAATACATCAATTTTATGGAAACAACAGTTCATAACAAATACATTAAATCTTGATACATATCAAGTAATTAATGCAAGAGCGAGTTTACAAACAATATCTCAAAATTTACCACAAATACGTTATAAGTTAGCTCGTATAGATGTTGGTGATACGTTTTCAATTTATCATCCAAATGGTGATTTAGATTTTCAATATTCTGTTCAACAATCAGATATAGATGTTACCTCATTGATGGCGACGTTAGTAAATGTTTGTAACTCAGCAAATGCTCAATCAGGATTATCATTCCTATTTAGCGTAACATTTTTTGATGCAAAATATTGTATATTGAAAATTGTTAATAATGTAAATGATTCACTTAATGAAGATTATATTATTGAAGTACCAACTTATTTCAATAATATCGACAGATATAGTGCTAATGATAATTCAAACAAATTTAGAGGAATTATAGAAACAGATATTTGGTTAACAGGTAATCCAAACCTTTTATCAACCATTGATACAGTTTCAATCAACTCAATAATTTATTCAATCATTGAAAAATATAAATTCAATGGTGATGTTATATTGAGATTAGACCAAAGTATAATAATCACAGGATTGACGCAAATAGAAATTTACGAAGAACGTACAGAAAAATTATATATTGCTGAACCAATTCCATTTTATGATTATAATTCAAATTTAGAATGTCTTCCAGTATATTCACAATCAGATTATTTAATAGAATTAGGACAACTGTTCACATCGGATATTGCAGTAAAATCACAAGAAATTTTTGCTCAAAGATTGTCTACAAGTACTCTACAATATGCACTAGATAAATCAGATAATAGTGAAATGTTAGAAGTTCCAATAGTTGATAGAAAAAATTATAATACTTCGGAAGTGTTGAATATGATTTTTGCTTCAGGAACAACAACATTTATAACACCAAATACTCTTTCAATTGATAAATCAATGTATCTACAAAATGGTAACATTGATTTAAATCAGATGGAACAAGATTTCTTAAAATATAATTGGTTTTTAATTAAAGGACAATGCCCAGCATATTTACAAAACGATATTAGAGCATTAAGATATTTTACAACAACCCCTCAACTTACAACAAAACTTATTAAGAATGGGGATTTATGTGAAACAACATTCTTAGGTGTAAAATATCAACTTCCAGAACAATATACTGGATATGAGTTCGCAGTGTATTTGAATTTTACAGATAAATCAGATTCCAAAATAAATTATAAGTTTGAAGTTTATGATTCAAATAAAATCATATATCTTTCAATAAACAAATATTTAGATTTTGGAGATTTATTAAATGGAGGTGATGACAGGAATACACCTCTATTAGACTTAAGTTTCTTTTATTCAACAATAAAATCATATAACTCAACATCAGATAATTTTGAATCTTTCGAAACATCAAGCATATTATTGTGTCATGATTTTACAGTAAATCCAGTATTATTTGACGGAACACCTGTATATGATTGGAAATATTTAGCTTCTGATGGTAAATGGTATATTGCATTAAAGTTGAATGTAGTTTCTGGAAATATTAATGATTTTTCAGAAGTATTTACTCGTGGAACTGATGCAACATTCTATTTTTATTCAAAAGTTGTTACCGAACAACAAACATATATTTATGCATCAGCACAAATACATTTAAAAAATATTGTAGAAGTTGGAACAGAATTTTTATGGTGTGAAGATATAGAATTTAAGTTTTTTGATACTTCACAAATCTTACTTGCAAAATATAATACCCTTACTGGTAAAGAAGATATTTTTTATCCTGAAAGAGTTTTAACAAATATTCAATATCCATCAACAGATATATTTGGTTCTTATGAA
>OCZT010005570.1_pt1 | contig 12538 bp, 10 predicted proteins | sample 1539031 | NCBI WGS metagenome assembly OCZT01 (sample SAMEA3539308, study PRJEB22396) | soil metagenome | biome: tundra; feature: field; material: soil | place: USA | collected 2010-05 | depth 0.15 m | reverse complement strand
GCACCCAGCGACATCGATACAATGAGCGTCTCGTACTGGGTTCGAAACGAGAGGGGTGATTCGGTGTCGAACAACGTCGCCATTCCGATCGAAATCGCGCCACCGGAATTTTCGCCCAATGGAGGCGATTTCGATTCCGCACAGATGATCCATCTCACTTCCGCTTCGACAAACGTGGTGATCAGGGTCCATCATGCGGCGTTGTCTGGCGGATATGTGGACCTAGGTACCGACGGAAAACTTGTCTTGAGAATCACAGGAAGATGGTGGGCCCAGGCGATCCGTGGAACTAGGACAAGCAGCATCTCGACTGCTAGGTTCCAGTTCCCCGTGCTCCAAGGCCAATTCACCGACAACCGAGATGGACGAGTCTACAAGACAGTCAAGATCGGCGGATTAGTTTGGATGGCCGAGAATCTGAAATGGATTCCGGATTCAGCCAACTGGAAATGTATGAGCAATGATACGGCCGGTTGCGCCTCTATTTCGCCGATCGATTGGAAATGTCTCAATGATGATCCTGGAAACTGTGACAAATTCGGCCCTTTGTACAAAAAAAGCAGAGCCCAGACCGTCTGCCCAATTGGTTGGCACCTCTCGCATCTTTCGGAGTGGGATTTTCTCCTTGCGGGAATTGGAGCAGATTCCACCGGGATCAAACTAAAATCGAAAACCGATTGGGACGGAACCAACGAGTACGGATTCAATGCTCTGCCTGGAGGCTTTTATGAGTACAATTCGAGATCCGCACAGGACGACGGAGACGTCGGAGGCATTTCTGGGAACGGGAGCTATTTGGAAGGAGCATCTTGGCATTTCTCAGAATTTTTGAGTTATGCGGACCGACCTGGTTATTATTACGAAGGCGGTGTTGAAGCAGGCTCTGGCACTGATTTTTCTGGAATTGACCGAGGAGTCAACTTCTCCTACCACCCGGTGGTCGGTTATCGTAGCGTGAGGTGCGTCCAGGATTCGTTGTGATGAGCCATTTTTCGGCATCGAGTAACGATTGAGCGAAACAGAATTTCAATATGTGTTCGACGATTTCAGGCATCGTTGCAATCTTCAATATCCAAACACCGATCAACATTCGATAAAAACTCACAAGTAATACAGAAACAAAAATTCAAGCTTTGTGGGGGGTCTCCCGCGATATTCATGGATCAGCCCAAGAGAACCGGGTGGAGTTGAAGTCCCCCGAGATGGAACAGGATGTCGTGTTTGAATGCCTCGTAACTGCGGTGTCCTCGGGACTTTACTCGTACCGCCTGGATTCGAGCGTTGAAACTTTCCGCATTGGCGTTGGACTGCTTGAGCCTGAAGATGTTCGGACCCTTGTCAAGGGGCTGTGAGTCCAAGAATTCGTTGGTAAAGTTGGGTGCTGTCCACGCAAACTGCTAGTTCGGTGGAAGGAGTTCTATTCTTCGCTGCTCAAATTTTGAGCTTGCAAAGCGTAGTCTTGGTGGCTACATACAGTATTTTTCTATGGCAATTCTCGGTTAGCCGATCATGGTGTAGTTTGAAAATACAGCAAAAGGATCAAAACTGTGGCTAAACTAACTCATAGCTCAGATATAACAATTCTTTTGGTTAGCTATAACAGCAAGGATTTGACAATCAGATGTTTGACTTCAATTACAAAAAACTGCCCAAAAGTAGAAATTGTCGTTGTAGATAACGGCTCTATTGATGGAAGCGCGGAGGTTATTGAATCATTATTTCCAAGAGTTGAGCTGATCCGAAGTAAAGAGAATCTTGGATTTGGTCGGGCAAATAACCTTGCCGCAAAAAATGCAGCCGGAAGGTTTTTGTTCTTAGTGAATACTGACACGTGGATGCTCAATGATGTTCCAACAATTTTGGTTGAATATTTACAGAATAACCCAAAAGTTTATGCCTGTGGACCACAGCAATTTCAGGAAAATTATTCTCCGCAAGTCGTTGGTGGTGTTTTCCCCTCTATAACGACTCTATTATGGGATCATCTTCATCTTTGGCGAATATTTCCAGAATCAATCTCAAAAAAATTCAGGGTCCTTGGAAAGCATCTAAATAGCTACCCATGTCGATATGAATATTTGATGGGGTCAGCGCTTATGTTTCGTAGGGAGGTTTGGGAAAAGTTGCAGGGATTTGATCCGGATTTCTTTTTTTATTATGAAGAAACAGAGTTATGTCACAGATTAAAAAGAATGGGCGGTGAGATACATTTGGTACCTGAAGCAGAAATGGTGCACCTCCATGGGGGATCTACTGGGGGGCAAAATGGCAGAGAGACTTTTGAATCCTTTCTGAAATTGCGAAACAGTGAACGGCTGTATTTTCAAAAAACAAGTGGAAGTATGTATTGGAAGCATTATCGGCTTTTGTCGATGATGTTGTTTTGGGTAAAAAGCAAAATTACAAATAGCCCTATTCTATGGAATAACTACTTAGCCTATAAAGCAGTGCCAAATGGCTAAAGCTCTTGCGATTCTATTTAGTCCAAAAGTTGAAGCTATTGTAGATGGATATCTAGATCTTGCCTCAAGGTTGTCTTCCAAGCAATGGATGGTGGTATTGCCTTGGGCTTCTCGGGAGGATGAACGCAGGATTGAGACCAAGCTTCTGGAACCGAATTGGTATGGTTGGAAGCATAATCCATTCAGGCTTATCAAAATGATGTGGTTTTTATTTCGTCTTCGGTATTTTACCTGGAAAGGTGGAGTGGATAGAGTATTCTTATATGGGGCGCCAACCCCATGGCATTGGGTTTTGAGATGTATGTTCCCAAAATGTTATTTCTTCACATATGTGCATGATCCCAGTCCACATTCTGGAGAGTCGTTAAAGCACAGATTGTTCTCGTTGATGGATGTCAGTATCAATCTCAAGAAATCTCGAGCATTGATTACAAGTTACGAAAAAGCCATTCCAATTTTGAAAAATAGAATAGGATCTCATTGTCCTGAACTTCATATTGCAAAGCTCCCTATTCTGAGTGGTTTTCTAAGTGATCATGACGATATTGAAAATGATGCGATATTTTTCGGTAGACTCGAAGCGTACAAAGGCTTAGATTTTTTGGAGGAAGTATTAGTCAAGTTTGAAACGAAAAAAAAACATTTCCGTCTGGATATAGTAGGTCGGGGCCCAATGGAAAAAAAAGTACGGCGTTTGACAAAGAACCACGATAATGTAAAATTCGAGACCGCATTTCTATCAAAGAGTGAACTCGCTAATCGTATTTCCCAATCACGTTTAGTTGTTCTGCCATACTCCGATGCGACAGGGACACAACTAATTCAAATTTCCAACAGTCTTGGGCGTCCCGTCGTTTGTACAGATGTTGGATGTTTCCCGGAATATGTGGTTAATGGGCTAAATGGATTTATTTGCCCAGTTGGTGATGTTGATGACTTTTTACTTGCAATTGAAAAGATTCTTGATGGCACAGTTGAAGAGTGGGAAGATCGATGCATTAAATGCGCTAGAGATAATGCCTCTATTAATAGCTTTGCAAATCGGCTGAACTCTATAATTCATGGAATAAACCGGTGAAAACAAACAAAACTCTTTTTATTGTTGGCTCGTCTGTTGCCCATGGAGCCGAGCAGGTCCTTATGGATGTGCTTAGCCAAAATTCATTTTCCACCAATATGGAGGTTCTCGGCCCGGATATTGATGAAATCCGGCTTGGCTTCATAAATAGAGGAGTAAAATATCATTCCTGCCCATGGCTTAGATCGGTAGGTGCAGGACGAACTGCATCAATCGCTGCTATCATAAAAAAGTGCAAGTTTTGGATATTGGCTAGCTTTGCTATTTTTAAAATTGCAACAGATTATGATTTAATAATTGGTAACAATTCTGGAGATGCGTTGTGGGCAATGGCCGTATTTTTGGCTCGGAAACCGTTCTATCTCTGGGTGCATGACGATAATATGTACACGGGCCTAGCTATGGCAATAAAGGCTACAAAACCCTTCGTAGGTCACTATATAGCTTGCTCAAATTCCGTAGAAAGAAATCTAAAAGATTTACTTGGTAGTGATATACCAATCACCATTATTTTTAATGGCTTGTCGACAATTGATTGGCGACCAAGGGTGCGTCAACCGGTGCTGAGCATCGGATGGATTGGATCAATCGAAGGAAGAAAAGACCCCCTACTGTATATTGATATACTCCAAAAACTGCAAGACTCTGGCGTAAATTTCAAGGCAAGCATGGTATATCGAGTAGTAGATCGCGATTTGGAAAAAATAATCAAAGAAAAAAATGCGGCTCTATCAATTGGCCTTGACATGATTGGGGCAATTCAAAGAGATAAGGTGCATTCGTATTTGGAATATCAGGATTTAATTGTTGTAACAAGTTTAAGCGACCCGCTTCCTACTGTCGTTTTAGAGGCTTATAGGGCCGGTACACCAATTTTGGCCCGAAATATATCAAGTTTAAAAGATATGGTCGACAGTGGTGCTACCGGAGAATTGTATGAGAGCGCACACGAAACCGTAGTCCAAATTCAGAAAATTCGAGATGGTTTTGAAAACTATTCACGTCAAGCCCGCATCAAATTTGAGCGCAGTTTTAGTATAGAAGAAAAAGTTATTAAAATGCAGGCTTTGCTTTGTCCGAATATCACCAACAAGCAGAGCGCTTTGTGAAATTCCTGTATTCATCTCGTGATCAAGAAAATTCCGGTATTGATAATAGTTCAGATTGAACTACACGGTATGGTTTGTTTTGTATCAAATGTTCGGAAATTTAAGTGCATTTGTCTATAATCCTAAGTGGCTTTTGTTTTTTTACATGTCATTTTCTCTGGAAAACGGTACGGACTCAGCTATGAGTGTGACACAATTGTAGCTGAGTCCTTCCAATGCACTCGACCATGGGGGGGGGGAAGCAAGCGCGACCACGGGAATCGGTGTTTTTCAGTAGATATGATCGGCTCAATTTTTTTACGTTAGGTCCCCTCGCTCTTGCTGACATGTGAGGCGATCTCGGTGGGGGAATATGAAGGTAGAAGCACATCTGGTAGAGCAAGCGATTGAGAAGCATGAAACCGCCGTGGCCGGTCTCAAGGCGATGGCTGATCAGATCGCGACCTTGGGGAGCGAACTATCGTCTCGGTTGGCGAACGGTTCGAAGATACTTTGGATGGGCAATGGCGGAAGTGCGGCGGACAGCCAGCATCTCGCAGCCGAAATCGTGGGTAGATTCGTCAAGGAACGCAAAGGACTTCCCTCGATCTCCCTGACGACGGACACGTCTATCCTCACGGCGATCGGCAACGACTATGGCTATGACCAAGTGTTCGCACGCCAAGTGGAGGCGCTTTGTCGACCAGGCGACGTGGTTGTGGGCATCTCCACTTCGGGGAACAGCCCGAACGTTGTACGTGCGATCGAGGTGGCGAGGACGATGGAGGCCTATACTGTCGGGTTCACTGGGGACAAGGGCGGGCGCTTGGCAGAGCTTTGCGATGTCACCATCCGCGTGCCGTCATCGTCTACGGCTCGTATCCAGGAATGCCACATCTTGGTTGGCCACATTCTCTGTGAATGCATCGATGCCCACTTCTGAATTCGACGATCTCGAACGCGTCCGGGGGATCATCGAGGATCGCTTCGGGTGCGCGAACGTGCTGGTGGTCGGCGACCTCATGCTGGACCAGCACGTTTGGGGGGCTGTGACGAGGATCTCTCCCGAAGCACCGGTTCCAGTTGTGCGTCGCACGCGTCAAGCCTTTGTGGCAGGGGGCGCCGGCAATGTTGCGATGAATCTGGTGGGCTTTGGACTGCGTCCTAGGCTTGTTGCCTTGGTGGGGCACGACGATGCCGCAGCTCAGGTCCGTGGCGAGTTGGAAAGATCGGGGGTGGATGTCTCCGGTGTCCTTGAAGACACTGGTCGTCCCACCACCACCAAAATTCGCGTGATCGGGGGGCATCAGCAGATGCTGCGGCTTGACCATGAATCGACGGAACCTCCGTCTTCACTCATGTTTGAGTCGCTGATGGCTGTGATTGAAGACTCGATGGACGGCTGTTCCGCAGTTGTCCTGTCTGACTACGCGAAGGGTGTCCTGACATCTGATCTATGCCGACGAACGATCCAAGCCGCTCATTCTCGTGGGATCCCAGTTCTGGTTGACCCAAAGGGATCTGACTGGGAAAAATACCGTGGAGCCTCGAGGGTCACTCCAAACCGCTCGGAGCTCGCGGTCGCCTCCGGTCAGGTGCTCCCCGACCGAGAGTCTCTGACCCGGGCCGCGGAAGAAATCAGGCGGGAGTTGGACCTGGAAGCTCTGGTCGTTACCCTTTCAGAGGAAGGAATCGTTCAATTTTCAGAAGGCCGGAGCATTTGGACTCCAGCCTTGGCCAAAGAGGTGTTTGATGTCTCTGGTGCCGGAGACACTGCCATCGCTGCCCTCACCGCTGCGGTCGCGGTCGGTTTGGCGGATCGGGATGCCTTGCTTCTGGCCAACCTGGCTGCGGGAATCGTGGTTGGAAAGGTGGGAACGGTCCCTCTCCTCCCCGGAGAACTTCTTGCATCCATCGACTCGTTCGATCACCTTCCGTTGCATTCCAAGATTCACGATCTGGAGGCTGCCAAGTCGCTTGTGGAGACATGGCAATCGGAAGAAGGCAAGCGGGTGGTCTTCACGAACGGTTGCTTCGATCTCCTACACGCTGGCCATGTCACCTACCTATCGGCCGCGCGTCGCCTGGGCGACAAGTTGGTGCTCGGCTTGAATTCCGACTCGTCTGTTCGGAGGCTGAAGGGACCGAGCCGCCCAATCAACGAGGCGGATCAGAGGGCCCTGGTGCTGGCCGGTCTGGAATCGGTGGATGCCATCGTGGTCTTCGATGAGGACACTCCCCTAAGTCTGATCCAGGCACTCCGCCCAGACGTGCTGGCCAAGGGTGCGGACTACCAAGAGAACGAGATTGTTGGCGCCGGTGAGGTCAGAAACTGGGGCGGCACTGTCCAACGTGTCGCTCTGGTCGAGGGAATCAGCACGACGCGAATTGCCGAGCGGATCAACCGGAGTTAACACGATGGAACGCGCCACCGGTACAATGAAGCTCCTAGATCGCTACCTGGGTATACCTGCGGTGTGGTTGCTCGGGGTTTCGCGGAGAAAGCGATGCTTGCCAAGTTCTCCTGCCCGCATCGGGCTGTTCAAGGAAGCCTGCATCGGCGATACCGTGCTTCTGGCCGGAATTATCAAGGACCTCAGGTTTTTCTTCCCCAAGGCAAAAATTGTCTTGTTTGCCGGCCCGACGAACACGGGGATCGCAACCATGGTTGGAGCGGACGAGATGGTGGAGCTCCCTGTCACCCATCCCCTCCGTTGCCTCGCGGAGATGCGAAAACACCCGGTCGACCTACTGCTCGATTTCGGCCAATGGCCACGCATCAACGCGATCTATTCCCGGCTTTCTCGTGCCGGTTGCGTGATCGGCTTCAGCACTCCAGGCCAGTTCCGTCATTACGCATACGACTTCGCGGTGGAGCACCAGGATGACCGCCATGAACTTGAAAACTTCAGAGCGCTTCTTAGTCCTCTGGATGCACCGGGCACGCATTTGCCTTCTATCCAAACAAAGCGAATTCCGCCTTCCGGATTGTCCGGGAAATATGTCGTGTGCCATCCTTGGCCGGGGGGAACCTTGAGCGAGGTCAGGGAATGGCCTGAGAGCCGATGGGTCCAGCTGATTCGACGATTCCGGGAGATGGGATTCTCGGTGTGCATCACGGGTGGAAGAGCGGATCGCGTTCGGTCCGAAAGTCTTGTGGATCGCTGCGGGCAGGACGGCGTGCTCAATCTGGCTGGAAAGGGTGATCTGGCAGTCGTGGCCGGGTTACTCGCGTGCGCCGAATGTGTCGTCAGCGTCAACACTGGGGTCATGCACCTGGCAGCGGCTGTTGGTGTACCCACGCTCGGGCTCAACGGGCCGACCGCGGAGCATCGTTGGGGCCCGGTTGGGGCGCACGTCGCCTCGGTGAGCGTGCCCAAGCCGCATGGCGGATATTTAAATCTTGGGTTCGAATATGAAGGCCAGCCTCGCGATCCCATGGAGCACATCGAGGTTGACCAAGTCTGGGCTAAAGTTCTGAACTTGTTGACCGAAGGTGCCAGGCCATCTACCCCGGTTAGATCTGACCTTCGCATGTCCGCGCTAACGGGGACTGTAGACGCATCCGGATCAGGGACTCCAAAATGAGAAAGACCTTGGTGGTCAAGCTCGGGGCAATCGGTGATGTCGTCATGGCGCTGCCGATCCTGGATTCCATCTGGAAAGCCGATGCAGAAGAACATGTTGAATGGCTGGTCGGAAGAGTAGCTGCTCCGATCCTCGAATCCATCACAGACCCGCGGTTCCACATTCATCGCATCGATGAGCGAGCGCTATTCAAGGGATCGATGGGTGAGCGTCTTAAAGTCGTGCTTCGCACTTGGTGGGATCTTGGGCTTGCCCGGTTCGATCGAATTCTGATTCTCAACTCGGACTCCCGCTACGCGATCTTGCCACTCCTTTGTCGTGGCTCTAGAGAATGGTTTCGGAATGGTGGGAAGCACCGTGCTGCCGTCCCGGGTCGTCATCACAGTGTGGAATATGTCCGGTTGCTTTCGGGCTTGGACGATTCAAGCCTGCTTCAACCCACCTATCCACCGGTGCATCTGCCGGAATTGCCCGAGGATTTAGCGAGAGACCTGATCAGAATTCGCAGACCCCTGGTTGCGATTTCCCCAGGCGGTGCGAAAAACGTGATGAGGGAAGAAGGGCTGCGTCGGTGGCCGATTGAAAGCTATCGGTCCGTGGCTCGCAAACTTAGGGAAAATGGATGCAGTGTCGTTCTCGTGGGGGGGCCTGGCGATGAATGGACGATCGACGCATTCAAGGGGGAATACGATCTCGAGCTTGTAGGGAAGCTCGACCTGACCATTTTCCTGAAGTTCCTGTCGTGCTGCAATCTCTTATTGACACACGATTCCGGCCCTTTGCACCTCGCCGACCTTGTGGGAACTCCTGTCGTCGGGATCTTCGGTCCAACCTCTCCCGAAGAGAAAAAACCCATTCGCGCGGATACAAGAATCCTTGTTGCCGAAGGCGAAATGTGGTGCAGGCCTTGCTATGACGGTAGGAACTATGCTCCTTGTACATCACCCGAGTGCATGGCTCGCATTTCTTCCTCCGCGGTTGTCGCTACCGTAATGGAATTGCTGGGTCCGCGGTGACAACATGCCGGTACAGTTTTTGACAAAATGTTTGGCACGCCATACATCCCAAAAACCTCTGGTATCCATTTAAGATAAATGAACAAGGTGCGTAGCTAATCAGGCCTTGGACGTAGGCGTAACCAAGACATTCCAGCCCAACACGCCCATGCTGGATATCATTAATCCCGCTATCAGCCCTAATGCGAGGATCATTACTCTCTTAGGCTTACTCTTGTGGACGGGAAAGTCAGGTGGATCCAGGACCATCATGGGAGGGACCGCCTTCTCACGCTCCAGCACTTGTGCTTCATATTCTTTCCGAACCTGTAAGTATTTCTGTTCGTGCACCACTTGCTCCATCTGTAGGCGTGACAACTCAAGTATTTGCTCGGGCAGGATGATGGAGCGGTTTCGATCTTTGTACCAAGTGACGAACCGAGCAGACGAATCCCATTCCGCCTTGGCCTGGGAAGCGGCTGCGGCAAGCCGTGGCAGGACGGCTTCAGCCCGCTGGACCCGAATTTGTCGCAGCTCCTCCTGCCCTATTTCGAGGAGCGCCGAACCAATTTCCTGGGCAAGCCATGGGGCACTCGCCGAGAATTTGATTTCCAGGATTCCACCAGCTCCACTTTGCTTGGTGTCAACAGTGACGGAGTTGGACAATCCCTGGATCGCACCATCCAAGTCAACGAAATTTCCTGTGTCGACTCCCAAAAGTTGGAACAGAGGAACCATGCAACCCTTTCCGGTGTCGCTTAGGTCCTTAAGCGGCTCTTCGAGCAGTTTGCGAGTCACAGCTCGAGAGGAGAGGAGACTCTGGTAAAGGTCGACATCTGCATTGCCTGGAGATGAACTCTGTCCAAGAAGTGCGGCGGCAGCGCCAAGCGAATTGAGTGATGAGGCTTGTGTCGGAAGGAGCAACACGCTTGATTCGTAGGCTGGCTTGGCGATCAGGAAGGCGTAGAGGGCCGACAGGGCGAGAGCCGAAAACCCCGAGGTCAGGACCAGCCAACGCCTCATCCAAAGAATTCGAAACAACTCCCTCAAATCCATTTCGTCACCTGAGACTAGCGAACTTGGAGGTGCAATTTTTTCGTCATGCATGCGTAGTAGAAAAGGTAAGCCCTTGCACCGCAGGAGGGAGTAGACTTCTTCGGTCAAGATCTTCAACCTTCCTAGGTGCTTCTCTAAGACTCGTCTCATCTGTTCCACTTCACATACGCACAGGGTGATCTCAGCTACTATGTTTGTATCGTATCTAAATGTGGACAGGACTCGAATCAAGATATATCCTCAAAGCCAAAGCGACCCAGTGGACGTGATCATTGAATAGAAGGAATGTAAATGTTTCGATCCTGATTTCGGGAAACGGATTGATTTCTATTGTCATGTTTTGTCTTGTTGGCTTCTCTGTTCTAGATGGGATCCGAGACACTTTTATCCAGGGGAGTGCCTTTTCTTACACAAAAGAATTTTTGATTGCCGTTGGATGTGTTGCAGTAATTTTATTCCGTTCCGCTGAAGCAGGAAGGCTGCAGCGAGAGGCAATACTAATGTTATTCTGTCTGGCTTATCTGTCTGTGAATCTGATTATCACGACAAAATTTATGGACGGAGATATTGCTAGTCGACACCATTTGCAATCAAACTTGAATTTTGGAGGCTGGAGCATTGTGATCAAGGTATTTGCGCTGATATTTTTCAGCGCATTCTTGAGTGAGGTCCGAAATTTGTATCCAAAAATATACGCGAAAATTCCATTTCTATATTGCAATTGGGCTATTGTTTATTGTGTAGTAACCGTATTTTTTATCGTCACAGGTCTTTCAAAAAAGTTGACAATGCGCAACTGGGGTGGCCGCCTCTCCATTGGGTATCCAACAATGGATGCGATCATATTGATGATTGCTATCATTTTTGTCATACATTCCAAATGGTCGGCATCTCGAAAATTCCTGTTGATAGTCCTGTATTCTTGTGTAATTGTAATGCAGAATACTGCAAGCGGCTATATGGCTATAGGGATTTATCTTATCTTGCTCGGATTCATCCTTCCGTCTTGGTGGAAATTAATTCCAATTTCATTGATCGCAATGGCTGTCAGTGTTTTTTGGGCAATTTATGAATATTTTTACATCCGCATGGGGATGTTTGGTGGGATAATCGTCGACAAGATCAACGGGTTCATATTTGGTCAAAATACAAGTTCTGTTTCGGCCCGCATAGCCCAAATTCATAATTTGAAAATCGACATTTTGTCGAATCCCATTGGATTGATCTTCGGGGGAGGGGGGAGCGGTTCGTATTATGTTGAAAGTCAATTCTATGCTGTTTTGGGCGCTTGGGGGGGGGTTGGAATAGCGTTTTTTGCAATATTTTATGCCGCCTATTTTGTTGATTCTCTGCGCTCTCAGGATCGAGCATTTAGAATTTGTTTTCTATCAATTTTTCTTGTCGGGGCCATTCCACTTGGAGGATTGAATCTCTTCCCATTCCTATTTCATTGGGCTTACATGTCTACGCACATGGGGGTAAAAAAAATCGCAGGAATTCAATTGAGAAATCCGTAATCATTTAATGTGCTATTGGCTGCTGAAAAACTTTGAAACGATGAACATTGTGAAAAAATGGGGCAATTTGACCCTCGCCCGGTCGGTTCCATTCACAACTTCACCTAGGACCTAGGTAGAGAATATTGAAGCTCGGATACAAACATGCAACTGACCCGAGTCGAAAAAGGTGGCTCTATGCCGTCTTGCGCACGCGGGGGAAGTCCAGTCGAAGCCGAAGCGTGCCAGCCGCAGGTTCAAACTGCGTCTCGGAGACCATCCAGGGAGATTCAAGACCAAGCGCCAACGTGAAGAGTGGGTTCGTGTCCATCCCCTACACGGTAACGGTTCCCCCACGATTGGCAAGGTGGCCTCCCACACCAAACGTCGAGGAGCCAAAAAGGTCAGGGCAGCCGGTAGCGTTCCCTTACAAAGGCGTCTGCTTCTCGGGACCTGGACTCGCCTGATTTTTCGCGCCGAACCCGCCAGCCTTGATCTTCAAACGGCTGTTCCAAGGATGAGTTATTGGCAAACGGCTAAAGTCACCTTAGCACAAATGCCCATGCAGCGCACTTCCTCTGTGACTATTGTTTGTCAGATGCGCGTTGTGATTTTCGGCGGCACGGGGTTTGTTGGTGCCCACTACGCCCGTCAACTGCTGGAGAAGTACCCCGAGGCCCGAGTGGTGCTCTGCGACCGTGTTCCGCTCGACGAGGCGCGCTTCGCGCCGAGATCGGAAGAGCACACGTCTGAACTCCAGTCACGCCAATATCTC
>OCZT010005569.1_pt1 | contig 12541 bp, 11 predicted proteins | sample 1539031 | NCBI WGS metagenome assembly OCZT01 (sample SAMEA3539308, study PRJEB22396) | soil metagenome | biome: tundra; feature: field; material: soil | place: USA | collected 2010-05 | depth 0.15 m | reverse complement strand
AGATATTGGCGTGACTGGAGTTCAGACGTGTGCTCTTCCGATCTGTTGGTGGCGCGGAGCGTCTCGAGGCGGCGGCGGCCTTCCGCGAGTTGGTCGGTGTTGATGGTGCTAAGGAGTGTCTCGAGCGCCTTGCCAGTGCTGCCGGCTTCCGATGCGAGTGTAAGCCAGACGAACGCTTCCGCGAGATCAACGCGGGTGCCGCGGCCTTGGGCGTAAGCGAGGCCGAGGTTATATTCGGCGATGGCATTGCCCAGCTCGGCCTTCGAGCGCAGCGCGGTGATATCGGCGGGGTTGGTGGTCTCGGGCGCGGGCGCCGACTTGGCGGCCGGAGCCGGTGCGGCCGCGGGTGGCGCGGCGCCGAGGAGTAACGGAACGAGCAGGAGCGGCGCAAGGCGGGCGATCTTCATGGCGTCAAGTGGCAAAGATAATAGGGATCGCCTCAAGGGACACAACACGCGAAGTGGCGCGCCGTCCCGGCGCGTAGGGCCGGCTACGGGTTCTCGCGCGGTGCGGTGGCCGAAAATTCATGCGAACAAAAGTGTCGGGTAACTTGCACAGAAAAGTAAGCCAGCTTACCACTCGCCGAACCATGGTCTCGGTGCTACTCAATTTCAATCGCAGCCTCGGGTTCGGCATGTCGGACCTTACGCGGCCTGCGCGCATGAAATTCGACTGTTGCATACGCCTTCTCCACCTTACGCGGCGCTTCTTGCGCGAGGAATATCTCCGGGGCTTGCCCAAGGCGCGCCGCGCGACCCTGATTAACGATTTTCTGCACCTTTAAGCGAACTTGCTACGTCTAGAGACGGGTGTGATGAAAACCTCTTGTGGTCATGAATCCAATTAGCCTCCGCCTGTCCCTCTCCGCGCCGCTCGCGTTCGCGCTCGCCGCCCTCGGCGGCTGCTCCCGCGACCCGGACGCCAAAACCGCCGCGCTGCCGCCGGTCCCCGTGCAAGTGGCGACCGCCTTGCAGCAGGACGTGCCGCGCGCGATCGAATCGATCGGCAGCGTGCAGTCGCTGCGCACCGTCGCGATCAAGTCCCAGGTCGACGGTATTATCGCGGAGTTTCATTTTCGCGAGGGCGACGATGTGAAGGCAGGCGATTTGCTCGTCACGCTCGACCGCCGGCCGTTCGAGAACGGCCTGCGCATCGCGCGCGCGGATCTCGTCAACGCCCGCGCCGAGGCCGCCGCGGCCGAAGCCGATGCCGAACGTTACACGCACCTCGACCAGAAGGACGCGATCTCGAAGGAGCAACTCACGCAAATCCTCACGAAGGCGGAGACGACGAAGGCGCAGGTGCTCTCGAAGGAGGCGGCGGTCGCCAACGCCGAGCTGCTCCTGGGCTATGCGGAAATCCGCGCCCCCATCGCCGGCCGCACCGGCCAGCTCATGTTGCACGAGGGCGCGCTCGTGAAGGCAAACGACAGCGGCTCCTCGATCGTGACCATCAACCAGCTCTCGCCGGTGGCGGTGGCGTATGCCGTGCCCGAAAGCTCGCTGGACGAAATCCGCGCCGCCGTCGCGGCCCAGCGCGTGAATGTCGCCGTGAGCGAACGCACTTCGGGCCTCAAACGCGACAACGGCCGCCTCGAGTTTGTCGACAACACCGTCGATAACGCCACCGGCATGATCATGCTGAAGGCGGTGTTTGCCAACGAGGATTATGCCCTCTGGCCGGGCCGCTTCGTCAACGTGCGCACCGAGGTCGGCGTCGACCGCAACGCCATCGTCGTCCCGGCCACGGCGGTGCAGACGAGCCAGTCGGGCTCGGCGATCTACGTGCTGAAACCCGATCGGACGGTCGAATTGCGCACGGTGAAACTCGTGCGCACCGCGGGCGACAGCGTGCTCGTGGCCGAGGGCATCAAAGCCGGCGAGACGGTCGTGACCGACGGCCAGCTCCGCCTTGTGCCCGGCGCGCGGGCCGAGCCGACGAATCTTGCGGCGGCCCCCGCGGCTGCACCCGGGACGCAGAAATCCGGCAAAACCTGAGGCGCCACCATGAACCTGCCCGAGCTTTGCATTCGCCGGCCGGTGATGACCACGCTGCTTACCGCGGCGCTCTGCGTGTTTGGCGTGATGGCCTACCGGCTCCTGCCGGTGAGCGATCTGCCGAACGTCGATTTTCCCACCATTGTCGTCGGCGCCGGACTGCCCGGCGCCACACCCGAGACGATGGCGAGCGCGGTCGCGACAGTCCTTGAGCAGCAGTTCTCCACCATCGCGGGCGTCGACTCGATGGTCTCGTCGAGCAGCACCGGCAACACGCAGATTACGCTGCAATTCACGCTCGATCGCAACATCGACGCCGCCGCGCAGGACGTGCAGGCCTCGATCGCCGCCGTGCAGCGCCGGCTGCCGAGCGACATGCCGGCGCCGCCGTCCCTGCGCAAAACCAACCCCGCGGATCAGCCGATCCTCTACCTGGCGCTTTATTCGCCCACTTTGCCGCTCTCGGTGGTCGATGAGTATGCCGAGACGATGATGTCGCAGCGCATCTCGAATGTGGATGGCGTTTCGCAGGTGCAGGTCTACGGCTCGCAAAAATACGCCGTCCGGGTGCGGCTCGATCCGCGGTTGCTCGCCAGCCGCGGCATCACGCTCGACGAAGTGAGCAGCGCGCTCAGCGCGCACAACGTCAACCAGCCCACCGGCATCCTCGACGGCTATCGCCAGGCGGTGCAGGTGCTGGCGAACGGCCAGCTGGCGAACGCGACTGAGTTCACCCAGATCGTCGTGGCCTACCGCAACGGCGCCCCGGTGCGGCTTGGCGAGCTCGCGCAGGTGGTCGACAGCGTGCAGGACGCGCGTGTCGCCACGTGGTTCGCCGAGCGCACGGCGGCCGGTCCGCCGGCCCCCGCGCGCTCGATCGTGCTCGCGGTGCAGAAGCAGCCGGGCACGAACACGGTCGAAGTGGTGCAGCGCGTCCGTGCGCTCATGCCGATCTTCCAGCAACAACTGCCGGAGTCGGTGCACCTCTCCGTCCTGCGCGACACTTCCGAGGCCGTCCGCGATTCCGTGAACGACGTGCAGCGGACGCTGCTCCTGTCGATCTCGCTCGTGATCCTCGTCATCTTCCTCTTCCTGCGCTCGGTCTGGGCGACGATCATTCCGAGCATGGCGATTCCGATGGCGCTGCTCGGCACGTTCGTCGTGATGTATTTTTTCGGCTACTCGCTGGACAACCTCTCGCTGCTCGCGCTCACGCTCTCGGTCGGCTTCGTGGTGGACGACGCGATCGTGATGCTCGAAAACATCGTCCGCCACATCGAGAGCGGCATGCCCGTGCGCGAGGCGGCGTTCCGCGGCTCGCGCGAGATCGGCTTCACGATCCTCTCGATGACGCTGTCGCTCGTCGCGGTGTTCATCCCGCTGATGTTCATGGGCGGCCTCCTCGGCCGGCTGTTGCACGAATTTGCCGTGACGATCACGGCGTCAATCCTCGTGTCGGGCGTCGTGTCGCTCACGCTTACGCCGATGCTGTGCAGCCGGTTTCTGAAGCCGCACGCCGACAACGCACCCGCGGCCGGCTCGGCGCACGGCAAGCTCTACGCCTGGAGCGAACACGTCTTCGAGGGAATGAAGCATTTCTATGAACGCACGCTGAAGGTCAGCCTGCGCCACCGGGTCGTCACGGTTTCAGTGGCGCTCGTGATGGTGCTCCTGACCGTCGTGGTCGCCCGGCAGCTGCCGCAGGGCTTCATCCCGACCGACGACACCGGCTTCGCGCTCGTGATAACCGAGGCCGCGCAGGATATCTCGTTCGAGGAAATGATGCGCCACCAGCAGGCCGCGGCGGCGATCGTCGCGCAGCAACCCTACGTGATGGCATTCATGTCGTCGATGGGCGCCGGCGGCATGGGCGGCACCGGGAACCAGGGCCGCATCTCCATGCGCCTGAAACCGCGCGAGGAGCGGCCGAACATCGATTTCATCCTCAATGACCTTCGGCAAAAACTCGCCGGCATCCCCGGTCTGCGCTGCTACCCGCAAATTCCCCCGCAGATTCGCATCGGCGGCCAGTTCACGAAGGCGCTTTACCAGTTCGCGCTCTTCGGCAGCGACCTCAAGGAACTTTACTCCGTGTCGGACGCGCTCGAGAAGAAATTCCGCGCACTGCCGCAGTTGGTTGACGTCAACTCCGATCTCCTGATCACGAGCCCGCAACTCCGCGTCGACATCGCGCGCGACAAGGCTGCGACCCTCGGCATCACGCCCGCGCAAATCGAAAATGCGCTCTACAACGCTTTCGGCACGCGCCAGGTCTCCACCATCTACACGCCGACCAACCAGTATTTCGTCATCATGGAGGTCGCGCCCGAGTTTCAGCGCGACGCTTCCGCGCTGTCGCTCATCTATGTGCGCGCGCGCAACGGCAAACTCGTCCCGCTCGATGCCGTCGCCTCGCTGCGCCGCGACGTCGGCCCGCTCACCATCAACCACCTCGGCATCACGCCGGCGGTGACGATCTCGTTCAACCTCAAGACCGGCGTCTCGCTCGGCGACGCGACGGCGGAGATTCAGGCGCTCGCGCGCAAGGAACTGCCCGCGACGATCAGCTACAGCTTCGTCGGCTCGGCGCAGGCGTTTGCCTCGTCGATGCAGGGCATGGGCCTCCTGCTCATCCTCGCGGTCGTCGTGATCTACATCGTGCTGGGCATCCTCTACGAAGACTTCATCCACCCGCTCACGATTCTGTCCGGCCTGCCCGCTGCGAGCTTCGGCGCGTTGTTCACGCTCTGGGCGTTTCGCCAGGAGCTGAACATCATGGGCTACGTCGGCGTGATTCTGCTGGTGGGCATCGTGAAGAAAAACGCCATCATCATGATCGATTTCGCCATCGCGCGGGGGCAGGAGCAGGGCGCCGCGTTTAACGCCGAACAGGCCATTTTCGAAGCCTGTCTCGTGCGGTTTCGCCCGATCATGATGACGACCTTCGCTGCGCTCGCCGGTGCGCTCCCGATCGCGCTCGGCCTCGGCGCCGGCGCCAATTCGCGCCGGCCGCTTGGGCTCGCGGTCGTGGGCGGGTTGATGATGTCGCAAATGCTCACGCTCTACATTACACCGGTCATTTACGTCTACATGGACAAATTCACCGGCCACCTGCGGAAGCGGAAACCCGCCGTCGCCGAGCCAGCTGGCGAGCCGGCGATGGCGAAATAGGGTGGGGCGGGGAGGGGTGGGCGCGGGTTTCGCTGAAACCTTGCGCGGGCGGGCGTGTCGCACACGTTGTCCTTATCACCATGAAAACGTTTCTCTCGCTCGGCCTCGGCTTGCTCGCACTGGCGCCCATGCAGGCACAGATCTTTGGTCCCCAAGCCTTCAACGGCGCGCTGCTCGGCGGCATTGCTGGCGCCGTGATTGGCCACAACAGCGGTTCGCTCTCGCACAATGGCTGGCAGGGTGCCGCCATCGGCGCGGGGGTCGGCGCCCTTCTCGGTGCCGCGGCCGACAACAACGCGGCACGCTACAATACCGGCGTGCCAGTCGCGCAAGGCGGCTATGTTTATCGCGATGGCTATCGCGGCGCACCCGGCCGCGGCTACGGTGGCTACTACGGTGGCAGCGCCGCGTCTGATGGTCTCTGGCTTGGCGCGCTCGCGGGCGGCATCATCGGTAACAATCGCGGCTTCGGCCACGGTCGCAACGGCTGGCGCGGTGCCGCGTGGGGCGCGGGTGCGGGCTGGCTGCTCGGCTCCATCATCGATTCGAACCGCAACTACTATGGCGGCTACGGCTACGATTATGGTTACGGTTATCCGCGCACGGTCGCTATGCAGCAACCCCAACCCATCGTCGTGCAATCAGCGCCGCCTGCCGCCGCGCCGCAGCAGGTGACAATTATCAACAATTACTACGGCAACACCTCGCCAATGGCGGCGGCGAATTCCCTCTTCGGCCGCTGACCGCTGACCGCGGGCCGCTCCTCTCCTAGCCGGTAATTTTTCTGACACTGACACACCATGAAAACCTCCTCCCGTTTCCTTTTCCTCGCCGGTGCCGCCGCTGCGGCGGCTTTCTTCGCGGGCTGTGAAACCGCGCAAGGCGTGCAAAATCCGTCGGGCGTGCCCGTGACCGAGATGCGCCCGGACGAGCGCGGCTTCGTCGCCGGCACCGGCGTCGAGTCGCAGGATCTCGTCACGGTCACCGACAAAATGGCGCGCAGCATCCTGGCGATTCCGCAGATCGCCCGCGCGCCAGTCGCGCCGAGCATCGTGCTGGACCCGGTCGTCAACAACACGCGTTTCCCGATCAACAAGGACATGTTTCTCACGCGCATTCGCGTCGAGCTGAACAAAAACTCGCTCGGCCGCGTGAGCTTCCTCGACCGCGAGATGATGAAAACGCTCGAACACGAGCGTGCCCTGAAGCAGTCCGGCCAGGTCACCGCCAGCAGCAACCCGAACGTCGTCGAGTTCGGCGGCGCCGACTATTTTCTCACCGGCAAGCTCGAGGGGCTCGCCACGCGCACGTCCCAAGGCACGGGCGACTACATCCTCTACGCGTTCCGTCTCACCGACGCGCGCACCAGCCGCATTGTGTGGGAGGATTCCTACGAAATCAAAAAGCAGGGCCTCGAGGACGCCGCCTATCGGTGAGCCTGGCTGACCGCGCCCGGGCACGAAGCGGTTGCGCCAGTCGCGCGCACTGCGATGATCGGCGCCGACCGGCCGTTTTTGGCCGTCGCTCATGAGCCAACCACTTCATCTTCTCGCTTTTTTCACGCTGGCGCTCGCGCTGGCCGGTTGCGTCGAACTCGCCGACATGCCGGCAGCGCGCGCGCCCGTCCGCCCGACCGGCAATCCGATTGTCGATGGCAACGCCGCGCTCGCCGCCGCGCCCGACCGCGATCGGGTGCTGTGGGAATATCGCGTTGCCGCCGCGGCGCTCCGCGCGGGTGATTTTGCGGAGGCGAAGGCCAGGCTTGACGACGCCATCCGGCGCATCGGTGGCGTGATTGCCGGGCCCGACGATGCCGCGCGCCGCGCACGCGGCCTCTTCACGGCGGAGCGCGAAAAGACGTTCATCGGCGAGCCCTATGAGCGCGTCATGGCGTTTTATTATCGCGGCCTGCTCTACTGGCGCGACGGCCAGCCCGACAACGCCCGCGCGTGCTTCCGCTCGGCGGAGTTCATCGACGGTGATGCCGAGGCCGACACTTACAAGAGCGACTACGTGCTGCTCGATTACCTCGATGGCTTCGCCTCCATGAAACTTGCCGCCGACGGCAGCGACGCCCTCGCGCGCGCCGAAAAAATTGCGAAGCACAAACTCCCCGCCTACGACCCACAGGCGAACGTGCTGTGCTTCCTCGAGTTCGGCCATGGCCCCCGCAAGGTCGCCGCCGGCCAGTATGGTGAGCAGCTGCAGTTTCAAGTTTCCCAATCGCCCGTCCGCTCCGCCGCGCTGTCCGTGGGCGATCAAAACCTGCACTTCACGCCTTGGGACAACCTCAACTTCCAGGCGCTGACGCGCGGCGGCCGCGTGATGGACTACGTCCTCGGCAACAAGGCCGTCTTCAAGCGCAACACCGAGGTCGTGGGCGATCTGGCGCTCGCTGGTTCGGCGATCGCCTCGGAAAACGCCTACAAGGAAAAGCAACGGGTTGTAACGGACGAGCGCGGCCGCCAGCACGTCGTCACCGACGTCGAGAAGGATCAAGGCGCCGAAAACACCGCCATCGCCCTTGGCCTGGTTGGCATCGCCAGCAAAATCTTCTCCGCGGCGACGCAGACGCAGGCCGACACGCGCACTTGGGACAATCTCCCGCAATACCTTAGTTTCGCCTCGCTGCGCCTGCCGCCCGGCGAGCATCCCGCGATTCTCCAGTTTTTCGACGCCGACGGCCACGCCATTGAAGACCTCACGCAGCGGCTGACGATCACCGTCGCCGACCCCGCCCGTGACTCCGTTGTTTTTTTGAGCGAACTTAAACGCTGACCCGCAGTCTCACCTTTCACCTGACCCATTGCCGACTATGAATCCGAAATCCCTTTTCCTCGCCACCTCGCTTGCCGCCCTGGCCATTTCCGCCGGCTGTGTCGTGGCTCCGCCGGGCCCGTTCGCGCCGCTCGAGACGACGAAGTTCACGCTGGAGAACACCGACAAGTTCGTGCTGCTCGACCAGCCCGCGCAGTATTCCGTCACCTGCACCGGCTTGCAGGAGCGCACGCTTAGCGATGGCCGGCTGGAGGTGGTCGCGAATGTCAAAAATCGCGAAAGCCGCCGGATTCAGGTCCAGATCGATTGTGTCTTCAAGGATGACCAGGGCTTCTCCACCAACGATGAGACACCATTCCAGACCATCATCCTCGCCGAAAATTCCACCGAGGCCGTGCATTTCACCGCCATGAACACCCTCGCGAAAAAATACACCATCCGCGTCCGTCAGGCGCGGTGAGTCACTGCGTCGTTCACCGATTCCCTTTGCGCCATGAATTCCCGCTTCCCGTTCTTCGCTCCTTTTTTCTTCCTCGTCGCGCCGCTGCTCGCCCAGCAAATCGAAAGGCCCGCCACGCCGCCGCCCGTCGTGGCGCAGGTTTATCCCGCCACCGCGCCGCTCCCGGCTGGCACCGGCCAGCAGGTTTACGGCCCGTCGGCCGACACGCTCGTCGCCCGGCAGACCGCCGACGGCATCCTCGAGAATTTTCGCAAAGTCTACAAGACCGACCATGCGCCGCGCATCGTCATCTGCGTCAACCGCGCGCTCGTCGACACCGAGTCGGGCCTGAAACTCACCGGCCACACCGAAAAATATTATACCGAGGATAAATCGACGAAGACCAGTGGCGAGAACACCTACGTGGCGAAAGCCGTGCCTGCGCCCGCGCTGGCCGACCAGCAAACCGTCCGCGAAATCGAGCGCCTCTTCGGCCGCGCGTTCCGCAATGCCGGCGCGCAGCTCGCCGATCAAAAAGTCGCCGCCGCGTTGCTGCCGGGCCAGCCCGGCGGCCGGCTCACCGGCGAGCAAGGCGCCAAGGATCGCGAGGCGCTCGCCAGCGTGGCCGACATCGCCATCGAGATCCTCATCTCGAGCCGTGCCCTTACCGTGCCGGAAATTTCCGGCGAGGCGACTTACACGGTGCCGGATATTCAGGCGACCGCGATTCGCCTGAAAGATTCCGCCATCATCGGCCAGGCCGCCGCGAGCGACATTCTCGGCAAAGGCATGCAAGCCGGCCAAATCGCCCGCCAGTTCACCGCCGCCGACATCACCGAGGCCACCGCGCTGGCGCTGATGTCCGACATGCTGACGGGCATGAAGGACTGACGCCGCGTGCGCCGCCCTGCGGTTTCAGCGGAGCCGGTGGCGTCTCCGCTTTTTTGCGCGGAGGCCGGCGAACCCAACCTCACGTCCTGCGGAGTGACAAAAACGGCGGCACGACGTTTTTGGTGGCGGAATGGCTGGTTCGTCACCTAATAGAAACTCTGACTACTTCTTGCGGTGGTAGCTCAGCTGGATAGAGCAGCGGTTTTCTAATTTTAAAGGGCGAGTTGGCCTCAATCCTCACGAACCCGCCCGAGTTGTCTTTCCCTCGTAGAATCGACTTTTTTGCGGACTCGTCGTCATCCCGAATCCTCCGGAAACCGCCAGAATTTGGGCGCCGGGTTACAAAAACGGGTTACTTTTTCCCAACGTTACGATGAACCACCTCGGCTTGGCGAGGATGGTTCCGCCGTGTGGTTAGGCATTTTTCTTTTCGCCTCTCTTTCTAGTCAGCAGCGCAAAAATGAAACCTGCGACAACGCCCATCACCGCAGGATACCAGATGATAAAGAACATCTGCCTACCGTAGAGCGTGGGAAGAAGAGCACTGTAAATAACGACGGCAAGAAGACACCAGCCGAGCCAACTGAACTTCAAATCGCCAAAAATCTTCTTTCGCCCAAAGCGCAGCATCAGTGGAAGCACGCCCGCAGCCCAAGTGATCAGCGCAAAAAAACCGACGTAAAACGCCCAGAAGCCAAGATCTCTGGTGTGCCCAGAAGATGCCAACTGCCACATTGCTAAACCAGCCAATGGCACAGCCCAGCCTGCGATCATGGCCAGAAAACTAGCGGGAGCTGTCTTCATCTTTCTTTGCCTAACATTGTATATGCCAACCCGGGTTGACTCAATCAAATCTGTAGTTCGTCGGCTTTCTAATTTGAAAAGGCAAGTTGGCCTCAATGCTCGCGAATCCGCCCGAGTTGTCTTTCCCTCGTAGAATCGACTTTCTCGCGGGTTCGCCGTCATCCTGAATCCTCCGGAAACCGCCAGAATTTTGGCACCGGGTCACTTTTTTGGGTTACATTTCATCCGAGTGTCTCCGGATTCTCACGCCCACGCGGCATTCTTGTTCACTTTGATTTCTTGAGCGATTCCCCTAAATTGGCCCGCGCGGCATCCGCCCGGTGCACTTCAATCGCCCAATCTCGCAAGATGGCGACCTCGGGTGGCGATAAAACTTCGGCCTCGCGCGCAAAAAGCTGTTCCTCCAGTTGGGTTAATCCGCTCTTCGGGTCAACTTTGGTTCCTGCGTCCCCTGAACGGGCGAGCGGATTCAGCTCGCGACTATAAATCTCGCTTTGCATGAACGCCAATTTCACCTGCTGACCGGTATTCAATTGAAAACCCGCGTCGCTCAAAGTGACCGCATCTTGACGAACCTGACCGAGCGAATACTCCGCTAGATTCCATTCCTTCAATTTCTGAGCCGCTGTCGCACCGACCAAATTCTTGATTTTGGCTTCGGCGTCAGTCTCGGCGCGACTTATTGCCGCAACGACTTCGGGCGAGTTAAACTTATGGCCTTCTTCACGCAAAATATTCGCAGTCAATCTACCGCAGATTGCGCGCTCAACCAACAGGTCTTTCAGCGCTGGAATTTTTTCGGCCGGAATACCAAGCTGCGGAAGTAGCATCTCATACGTTGCGAGCGTTTCCCGCCTCATGAAATTCCGATAGTGGGGTCCCAATATCGGATCACGATCTGCCGCGGCGTTGAATCGTTCGGCGAACGAAACCGGCTCAAAACGCACCGCGGGAACTTGGGGCCCTTTCGGTGCGCCTGAAAGCTCCCGATAGCCTAAACGGACGGAAGGATAACTTGAGGACTGCGCGACGTAAACTACGTCGCCTTCTCTCAAAATAATTTCGGCGTACTCGATATTATTTACAGTTCCATTAAACCACAGCCAAAGCTCGTACGAACGAGCGGTGCGTTCTGGGTCGGTGAGATGAATCAAAAAGCGAGAAGGTCCAGGATTCTTCATTTTTGCGGATGAAATACCAATGAAGGGTAGCGTCCTACCAGCGACACCCAGTTTGGTCATCACATCACCTTGACTCATCGGGTACGTAAGCTCACTGAGGACCTCGATAGCCCTTTCGATCTCTGGCTGCGCCATATAAGCGGGCTCTTTTTCGACCGCTGACAATCGCGGTGCCGAGAACAGAACGACGGATAAAACCAGTGCTATGATTTTCATAAGTGGTGCGTCTTTGCCGAACGTTGTATTTGCCGACCCCCTTCGGCTCAATCAAATCCGGCTTTCGTTGGTTTTCTAATTTGAAAAGGCGAGTTGGCCTCAATCCTCGCGAATCCGCCCGAGTCGTCTTTCCCTCGTAGAATCGCCATTCTTGCGGCTTCGTCGTCATCCCGAATCCTCTGGCCACCGCCAAAATTTCGGCACCGGGTTACATTTTCGGGTTACACTTTCCGGCACAAATTAAATCCATTCTGGAATCGTTCATTTCGGGACTTTCGAATTCACATGGATGCACGGCTTCAGTTCTCAACGAAGCACTCCACTCGAATGAGTTATTAAAGACTGTTATCTTGCATCAAACCCCGCCACGCATAAGATATTGTTCCAATGCATGCGAACCGCAGTTTGATTGGGTTGTGTTTCGCAATCGGAGCCCAAGGGCTCTTTGGCCAGCTTGCTCCGGCGCCGAGCGGTGCAGACACGGCGGCGGAAGCGAGGCTCGTCAATTTGTCCACCCGCGCGCGCGTGGCTGCCGACAATCCGCTCATCACGGGTTTCGCCATCAACGGCACCAATCCGCGCACCGTGCTTGTGCGGGCGGCGGGACCGGGCCTCGCGGCGTTCGGAGTGCCGGGTGTTGTAGCGGCTCCGCATCTTCGGCTGCATGATGCAAGCGGCGCGGTTATCCTGGAAAATTCCGGCTGGGGTGACTCGACCGCGCTCGGCAAAGTGTTTCTGGCGACGGGTGCGTTTCCGTTCGCCCAAGGTAGCGCCGACGCGGCCGCGGTCGTCACGCTTGCGCCCGGCAGTTATTCCGTGGAGGTGCTCGACGATTCCGGTCGCGGCGGTGTGGCGCTCGCGGAAATCTACGACGCCCAGGGCACCGCCGCCGGTTCTCACCTCGTCAATGTTTCGACCTACGGCACTGTCTCCGCCGGAGGCGGCGAACTCATCAGCGGATTTGTCCTGGCCGGTAATGCCCCGCGGCAGTTTCTCGTGCGCGGCGTCGGCCCAGCGCTCGAGAAACAGATCGGAAGAGCACACGTCTGAACTCCAGTCACGCC
>OCZT010005568.1_pt1 | contig 12543 bp, 13 predicted proteins | sample 1539031 | NCBI WGS metagenome assembly OCZT01 (sample SAMEA3539308, study PRJEB22396) | soil metagenome | biome: tundra; feature: field; material: soil | place: USA | collected 2010-05 | depth 0.15 m | reverse complement strand
ACCTGAGAGTAGACGACGTAGGCGATGATGGCCTGGTACTCTCTGGCCAGGTCTTCGTTGAGCAATTCGATCAGCCGTGCGCGGCTGATGCGGTCTTCGTGACCGGCCGGATCTCCGGCGGCTGACGTTGGTCTCTTCGACACGGCGTCTCCTTTTTCGTGACGTGGGCCCACAACTGCGCATGGTAGTTCCGGCGACGGGGCGCGGCCATCGCACGTTCGGATGGGCGACGTACTCCATCGATGGTGTCACGGCCGCGCGCTCGGCCGGGATTCGCACGTGTCACCCGTTTGAGCGATATCGCGCCAGGAGACGAGCGCGTATGCTGCAACAGACACTCAACATCGATGGAGGCATCATGTTTCTCACGATCGCTGTGATTCTCCTGGTTCTTTGGGCACTCGGTGCGTTCATTGTGCCCATTGGGGGCGGATTGATCCATATCCTCTTGGTGCTTGCCGTGATTTCGGTGATTTGGCATCTCATCAACGGCCGGAGAGCGCCCTGATGCCTTCGTCGAGGCGCATGACAGCATCAAAGCTCGAGCGGAGCGAATGATGCCTTACACGCCAGCCCAGGAGCGGATGCTGCACGCCGATGCGGCGGGGCACGGAACCAAGGGACCCAGTGCCGCGACGGCGAAGAAGATGCTCGCCGAGCACGCGCCGACGAGGACAGACGTCGATCGTACGGGACACGCGACAAAGAAGTCGAAGAAGCGCGCCCGAAAGGGCTGATGGCGAACTCTGCCGTCGGCTGATGCTGGATCGGCGCACACACGAGCAGACTGCAGTGACCGTGCGCCACTTGCTACTCGCAGGTCCAGGGAGGTGCTGTCAGATGAAGCCCAGCACGGAAGACAAGGTCAAAGGCAAAGTGCAGGAAGTCAAAGGCGCGCTCAAGGAGCGGGCCGGCCAAATCAGCAAAGACCCCGACCTTAGAGACGAGGGTGCGGTGGAGAAGGTCGTCGGGAAAGCCCGTCAGGTGCTGGGCAAGATCGAGAAGGCCACCGGCGCCTGACCGTGACGTATCGCTCCGACAAGACCGATTGAAACTTCGATCGCGACAGGATTGGATTATGAGCAAAGAAAAGTTCGTTACCCGGGTTCAGGCAAAGACCATCGGCAAACAATTGGGCATCCGCTGGAATAAGTATGATGTTGAACAATTCCGCGCCGGCCTGGGTGTTGAACTGGAGCATGGCACCGTTAATCAATCGAGCAACGTTACGGACGATGACCCGCTGCTAACCGGCAAAATCGCGTTGGCGCACTTGACCGAATTTCCTGACTACTACACCCGGCTGGCGAGAATGGAAGCCGAGGCTAAGAGCTTCTGGGATTCAAAAAAATCGTAAGAGATCCTCGGTAACGGCATCCGCGAACGAGCGTATCGCGCTTGGTATTATCATGGATGCCATAGCATGACGGCAGCCCGGCTTTCCTGTTATGCACTGCCCTTTGAGTGGCCGCACCGGCGCCCAGCGACTCCGGCCGGTACCAGTTCGAGTTGCCGGTGCACGTCACTGAGCGCGACGGCCAGACCACCACCAACTTCATCGACTGCTGGGAAGCCGGCCACTTCGCGCTCGAAGGGAGGGCCACTGGAGACGACCTTCCGAACGAGAACCGCCTGCGGAAGGCTTTCGGCCAGGTACGCACGTACGTCGCGCATGTTTTTGGTGACGCGCCCCCTTATTGATGGTGCTCGACGTCCCTCGCCATCTCATCATTTGGGATCGCTGGAACGGACGGTACGGTGACTTTGCCGCAGGACGTCGCATCAACCTGGCCACGCTGCACACTCGGCCCGACGATATCGCACTCCTGTGCGACATCTTCGAGCAGCCGGATGAGCGCGACCTGCGTTCCAGGGCGCAGGCGGTGACCAAGGAGATCGCCGCCAAGCTCGCCGAACTGTCGGCGGTGCTCGAATCGCGGGTTGGCGACCAGGAGCGAGTCGCCCGCTTCCCCATGCGGTGCGTGTTCTCATGTTTCGCCGAAGATGTCGGATTGCTTCCCAAGCGACTCTTCGAGCGCACTCTCACGACCGCTCGCGACGAAGGCGGACCGAACGAAGTGGGAGAGGCGCTTTCACTGTTGTGGAAAACGATGGACGAAGGCGAGCGATTCGGTGCTGACAAGGTTCAGCACTTCAACGGCCACTTCTTCAAGGCAGTGGAGGCGATCCGTCTGGAGCCGCGGGAAGTGGACCTCCTCATTGAGGCAGCGCAATTCGACTGGTCGCACGTTGAACCGAGCATCTTCGGGACCCTCCTCGTGCGCGCGCTCGATCCGGAAGAGCGGCACCGGTTGGGCGCCGAGTTCACGCCGCGTGAGTACATAGAACGGCTCGTTGAGCCGACCGTGGTCGAGCCAATACGTGAGCGATGGACAGCCGTGCAGGCGGCGGTGATGCAGATGAATCCTGTCGCCGACGATCCATCTACGAAGAAGACGAAGGCACAGAGGAATGCCGAGGGCCGGGTCAGGGATGCGGCCATCAAGGAACTTCTCGAGTTTCACCGGTGGCTAAGGATGATGGCGCTCACTTGGCCGCGGAGCGGACAAGCGATGATGCCGGTGAGTAACAAGAACGCGATCTGTCTATTCATCCGAGACTCCTGTGGCCACCTATCAGCTGCGAGGCCGCCCTCGCGTTCACATTGCGGCTACTTCTCTAGAGCCGTGAGCGCATCAACAACATGGGTGTCCGAACCTCGTCGGCTGCAACTCGGGTTCCGTGGCGGCTGCCGCCGGAGCGTCGGTTCACAGCTTCGGATGTCGCTTCTTCGTATTGATAGTGAGCAGACCTCGGAGGGTAACCGAACAGTGAACCCCCGCCAGTGCGAGACTGTCCTTTGAGAGCGCTACGCTCAAGACCGCGCTTGGTTCGACAGAAGGCCAGCTGGCTGGCCACTCGCCATTCTTCGGAGGCTTTGACTCCGGACAGTAGAGGTGGTCGTCCAAGATCAGTGCGATTGGTTCCAGAAACCCGTATCGGTATGTGCATTCGTCACCGGAGACCACATCCCGATGGATCTCGTACTCTCCGCTCGCGCCGCCATACGCCTGAAACCGGAGAGGAAGCTTTCGGCAAGCGTCGTCAGCTGCTCGGCGCTGGAATGCTGTGCTGTCGCGCCGGCCTGTGGGCGCCTGCGCGCTCGTCATTCGCGGGGCAGCGCACGTCGCTACGATCGCTACGGTGAGGCCCACGAGGCATTTCATCGCCACTCCCTTGATGTTGACGTCGGACGGCTCGATGGTCGTGCGTCTACCTAACGATCACGTTCAGCTGCAAGGTTAGTACAACCAACGCGGCGAAGCCGCCTCCGAAGCATCCTTGCCAGTCTGCAACGTTTTGTTAGGCCGCCTATGGCACGCCGCCTTGGTCGACTCTCTGAGACGAAAGATGCCGGTCAGATGCCTCGTCATTTCACGCGCACCAAGCGGATTGTGAACGTGAGTTTCTCGCTGTCATACGTCCACGGTCCCGAGAGCTCAAGTGTGTCGCGCTGCACGCGGTATCCCACGACGTCCGACTTCCCCTCATCCGCAGGATCCAGGGACATGATGTCCTCCATCCGCACGGTGTGCTTCGCGGTGTCGCACTCGTAGCGCCCCGCATGGGCACTCGCCCCCTCGAATGTGTCGCGCAGCTCGGCCGGGGTCACGGTTTTGCGCCTCCACGTGCGTCCCTTCGGCATGATCGTCGACGACATGTAGCCGTTGCTAGTGAAGATGAGGAGGCCATTGTAACCGGCGGCGGGCCCGGTCTTGATGAGCGAGCCGTCGGGACGATGGTCGACTTCCTCCACAAAGCGCCACACGCCTTCCACGGCAGCGTCGCGCTGTTGCGCGGGACGGGCGGCGGGGACGCCGGTCGCAAGGATGACCAAGGCAACCAGGGCAAGTCCGTGCTGGGGACGGATGGTCAAGTTGTCGCCTCGCGCGAGGATGATCTGCCGTATGTCGGGCAAGCCCGGCCGGCGGCGCACAAGAGTGCACCATCATACAGGACAAAACAACTGGCCGTGCCGATACGCAGTGGAGTCCAAAATACTGAAGACATGACGGCGACCTAACGAGGCCGTAGAATAACTATTCGTGACTCCGAATCGCCGCGTTCGCAGGGTCGTCCGATGCTCTCCGAGGTGCCGATCGTCGATTGTAGGCGATCTGGGAAGTCGCATTCTCAACATCAAACGCGTGCAAATGGCAGTTGGGGTTATTCTACAACCTCAACGAGCAGAGTTCTGCTGCGCGGCTATCGGACCGCTCACCGTGATGCTATGCCGCCGCTGCCGAGGGCGCCAACCACTACGAGTGCCCGTTCCGCGTCGACAGCAACTCGTAGTTAGCCAGCCACGAGGTAGTGGCGGATCATCGACCGAGCTCCGTGGTTCGATCGCCGCGTTGCCTCCGACAAACCGATCACGCCACCTCGCAGCAGCGACGAACACTATCGGACCTTTCTCGCTGACCTGAGTCGACCATATTGGTGAAGGACGAGACCCGTCACCGCGCCGCCCGAGTCCCGAGTGAAGGTGACCTGCGCATCCACTTCGTTAATGAAGAAGTCCCACGTGCTCTCGGGCCAGAGCCGCACCACGGAACCGTCAGGCATCGATCTGATTGAGAGCGCTCCATCGAGCACCGTGACCTCGAGTTCCAGGCCGTCAGTGAAATCGTACACGCCAACAAACTGTGGCAGGGCCGATGCCGGCAAGGTGATCGCCGTTCGTCCTTTGGACCGAAGCGCCGATGGCGGCACCATGCCGAGCAATCGCATATAGACGGCGATCTGGCTGTAATGTTCCGCGAGATCCGTCTCGAACGCGAGCAACGTGCTTGCACGTGCCGGCGACGTGAGCTCTCCCAGCCGCTCAAGCGCCGTGGTGCAAAACCGGAGCGACGTTTCAAGACGTGCGACGAGCGTGTCTTTGGGCCACCGAGCCTTGAGAGTGTCCGCCAACGAATCCTTGGCTGTCCTGGAATGCTTGGTGTCCCCCAGGCGCTCACACAGGCTGTAGTTCGCGGCTTCGAGATGCTGGGCGATGTAACCGACGGTCTGCTGGGACGGCGTGGGTCGGTATTCAAATCGCGCTGCCGGGATGGAATCGAACGCCGCGACCAAGCGGCTGCCGAATAGATCTGCGAATCTCCCAAACTGGACCATGACAGCGTTGGGGGCCTCGCGTTTGGCCGATGACTGGGCCGCGAGCACGGCGGGGGACAGCAGCGAGAGAATGAGCAGATGGCAACGCATATCGTCCCCGGAAAGTGTGTTGTCCGCGACTAGGCCTGCTACACACTCGAATGGTGCGCTGTTCCCAGCATCGCTCGGCGCGGTCGCGGCGACGTGAAGCGTTGGGCGCGAGCCGCATTCGACCCAGAGACGGCCGTTTGCCTGGCAACGCCCGAGCTAAGCTGCAAAGGAATCAAATAGGAGTTCGCGGCGGAGCCGCAACCAGTTCAATAGCTCCTTTGTCAGCTTCAGCGTTCGTTGGGTTGCCTGCTCAGCGAGACAGAAACGCTCGCACCTGCGGCATCGCCCTAAGGCGGCCCGACAGAGCCTCAGCGAACAGAAAATGGCGCTGCTCATGCGAGATCGCATCGCACCCGTTTGGCGTCACTGGCAGCCGCGTCTCGATCCGTGCCTGGCCGACGACTCGCGACCTACGCTGCTCATCGATCTCCACGAGCAACACATTATTCGTATCGAGCGGGACCGCGATTGAGCCGAGCCAGGCGGAATTTGTTGATTGCTCGAAACCAATCCAAAGCGGCCCGACCGTAGCGCCGCCGATGATTCGCGGCATGCCGTGGGTTCGCCACTGCCGCGGCTCGGAATGGGGCGCTGGCAGGCTGCGAAACTTCGCAGACGCATGGATGACGGCGACACCGTTCACAGTCGAACCGGTAGAATCGTTGGTGGCGGAGTAGACGACGTCGTGGCCGTCAAGCGTCACGAAGCCGCCTTCATTGCCGATCGCGCTGCACGAGCCGGTAGCAGCGCTCGCGCCGCCGCTTCTGCAGCCCAGCATAGCCAAGAGTGCGATGACTGCAGCGCCAGAGCAGCGTGCGCGGGCTAGCCGAATCGTTGGCAAATGTTCGCCGCCTCGATATTCGTGGCAACCTAACAACAATTTGGAATGTCACGCTATCCCGCGACGGGAGCGAAAAAGCAGCGACGCCTGCTGCGTTTCGCGCGGGATCGCCAAGGCAGTATGCAGAGCAACTAGCGGACCAGCAACTACTTGTACACAGTTGCGCTGCCCGCCGAAGGAGCGATAGGCTGCGGGCCACCGCAGCCTATCCGCGCAGGTAGATCGCTGCGGAGTGAAAGACAGCGATTCAAAATGCGAAACGGAGGGCCGGGCTTGTTGCCCGGACCCTCCGCTACAGGTGCCTGCGAAGCAATCCAAGAGTAGCCGAGACGTGTTTGTTCGTCAATTCGAGTTTGATGGCTCGCCCGTACCCGGCGCGGGATTCGAACCCGAACGGCCTCCCGGCCAGGTGCTTCGCAGGCGCCCGCGTCTACCAGTTCCGCCAGCCGGTCCGTCTACTTCTTCCACCGCCTCCACGCCTCCCACGCATTCGCCGCCAGCAGTCCCGCCAGCAGGAAGTACGCCGCCCCGAGCAGCTCGAAGACCGCGTAGCTCACGACAGCCGTGATCGCGCCGTTGATGAGCTGATCGCGCGCCTTGGGAGGTGACGTCGGCGGGTCGGTCACCATGAAGAACGCGAAGAAGAGCGCGGCGTGCAGGTCGGGCGTGCGGTACAGCTCGGCGACCTTCGCAGGCTGGCCGGCGAAGGCCGTGGCCGTCACGAGCGCGTAGTACGTGCCGAGGAACGAGAGCACCAGCGGGACCTTGTTGACGCGATCGGTAATGAAGATTCCCGCCGCGAACAGGAGGATCAGCGCCCAGAGCGAGATCTCCGGAAGCGCGCCCCACCAGCTCTGGCCGGTGTTGAACACGTAGAACGTCGCGACGAGCCCGAGCGCCGCGGGATTGAACACGTTCGCCCGGCCGACCCGGATCACGTACTTGCTCAGCACGCCAACCGCGCTCGTGATGGCGGCGACGTACCACGGTTCCATCGGGCTCAACACCATCGCCACGACCAGGCCCGTGAGGATCGCGCCGTCGGGCACGACCCATTCGCCCTCGCGATACCGCAGGATGGGCGCGTCCACGATTGCGGCGCCGAGCACACCGCCCAGCAGCACCGGCGCGACGAGCGCGAATCCGGAACCGAGGGCGGCGGTGACCGCGAGAATCGGAAGAAGCACGATCAGCAGCCCCTTCGGCGTCCGGAGGAAACGCTTCAGAGTGGCAAGCAGTGGACGCGTTGCCGAAGTCGAGGGCGACGTCACTGAAGATTTCGGGTCTCGAAACGTTGAAGCGAGGGCGTGAACAGTAGACCACGCACACCCTGCCGCTCGAGAAACTGGAGGCCGTCCACCGGCCCGAGTGCGAACGCGGCAGTCGCGAGCGCGTCGGCGACCATCGCGGTAGGTGCCACGACCGTCACGCTCGCGAGCGACGAGGCGGATTGACCGGTGCGCGCATCCAATATGTGGTGCGCGCCCTTGACCGTGGGGCTCTTCCGCTCGTAGTCGCCGGAAGTGCACACAGCGGTGTTCGAAACTCGCAGTGTCTCAATCAGCGACGGCTCGCGAGGATGGCGGATCCCCACCGACCAGGGCTCTCCGTCGGCGTTGTGTCCGCCGACGTAAACGTCGCCACCCGCGTCAATTCCGAAGTTCACGAAGGGCGCGAGTTCGCGGGCGGCGACATCTACGGCGAGTCCCTTGGCGACCGCGCCGAGGTCGAGCACCAGCGGCTTGAGCAGCGTCACGCTCTTCGCGTCGGCGTCGAGCAGCACGTCGCGCCACGACACAGCGTCCGGAACACCGGACGCGGAAACCGACGACGCGACCTCTCCCGTCCGGAAGTTGCGATTGAAACCATGCGCTTCCATTAGGCGGCCCACCGTGGGATCGAACGCGCCACCGCTCGACTCGGCGACGGCCAGCGCAAATCGAATCGCTTCGAAGAGCGTTGGGGTGACGCGGACGGGTGTCCCGACACGGCTCGTCAGCCAGCGCAGCTCGCTCCCGGCGTCGAAGCGGCTGCAGCTCTTCTCGATGCGTTCAAACCACGCGGCCGCGCGTGCGACGCGCTCGGCGCGTTCCGCGCGCTCTGTCTCGCTGTCTCCGTGGCCGACGACCTGCAACGTGACGACCGTCCCCATCGTCGAGAAGGTGTGGACGTAGAGGTCGCTCACTTCGCCTGTTTGAGCGCTTCGACGACGGCGTAGTAGAACGCGTTGCTGCTCTGGGTGGCGCCGGACACATAGTCGACCTCGGCGCTTTGGCGCTGGATGACTTCCGGCGGGAGCATGGAGATCCAGGAGCAGGAGTAGCGGGTGAGGCACTGGGAGATCCAGGCGCTGACGATCTTTCCGTTCTTGATCTCGACGGACGCCTGGATGTCGCCGTGGCGCGAGGTGCCCCAGCCGTTGAAGGTGCCGTCCTTAAGTTGGTTTTCGTCCTTCTTCTCGATCGCCGCTGCCGCCGTATCCGGCGCCGTCGCGGATGCGGCGGGCTGGGGTGCTTGAGCTTCGGCGGGCGCGACCGGCGCGACCGGCGCGACCGGCGAAGAAGCGACGCCACGCGTTGCGGTGGATCCGGTGCCGGGAACGTTGTTCGCCACTTTGGCCGGAGCAGCCTCAGCGACCCGCCGCTGGGCGGCAAGCCGCGAGTGCTCATCCCTTACCGCCTCCACTGGCGGAGCAATGGCGCGCACAGACGGCCCCTTGGTCGCCAACGGGGCGGCGTGCCGTTGCGCGGCATCGCCCGCGAAGCGCTGGGCCGCGTCGCGCGTACGGAAGAAGCCCGCAGAATACACCGTGAATACGGCCGCCGAGCCGAGTGTCACGAGGTTGTTCCGGATCCACTGGCTTCCGGGCTTGGCGCCTTTCACTGGTTCGTCCATAACCTAGTATTACGCTCGAGTCGGCGGTGTGTTGGCGTCCGGCGGACGGCCGCAACCGTAAGGGCGGTGTACGTTTGGTTCTTGCGGATGGTCTCGCTCCGCGCTTCAATCTAAACTCGACGGTTCACGCACACATTTCGTTAGTCCAGAGTCATCAGGGAGAGGATCTTCGTGCGCTCACTCATCAGTCGTCTTGCCATTCTCGCCGGAGCGGCCGCCCTGCTCAGTGCCGCGGTGCCGGCCCAGTCGCCCGACCTGTTCTCCGCGATGCGCTGGCGCCAGATCGGCCCCACGCGGGCCGGCCGGGCCCGTGCGCTGGCCGGCGTGCCGAGCCAGCCGAACGTGTTCTACATCGGTTTCGACAACGGCGGCGTGTGGCGCTCGACGGACTACGGCTCGAATTGGGAGCCGCTGTTCGACCATGAACCGACCGGCTCGATCGGTGCCATCGCTGTGGCACCGTCGAATCCGGACATCATCTACGTGGGCACGGGGGCTGGCATCATCCGGCCCGACCTTTCCGTTGGCGACGGCGTGTACAAGTCGACGGACGGCGGCAAGACATGGCGGCACCTCGGGCTGCGCGAAAGCCAGATGATCGCGATGATCGAGGTCGATCCGAAGGATCCAAACCGGCTGTTCGTTGCGGCACTCGGCCATCCGTACGGACCGAACGCCGAGCGCGGAATCTTCCGCTCGACCGACGGCGGTGAGACGTTCCAGAAAGTGCTGTACAAGGACGACTACACCAGCGGCAACGACGTCCGGTTGGACCCGAGTGATCCGAATACGGTTTACGCGACGCTGTGGCAGCAGCAGCAGAGTTTCCTCGAGGGGCGCGAGTTCGGCACATCGGGTGAGACGAGTGGCATCTTCAAGTCCACGGACGGCGGAACGACGTGGAAGAAACTGACGGACGGCCTGCCGGTGGTCTCGCAGGCCAACCTCGCCATTGCACCGAGCGACCCGAAAGTGATCTACGCGACGGTCGCCGCTGCCGCGGCTCCGGGCGGTGGCGGTGGTGGACGGGGCGGGGCGGGCGGACCCGGTGTGGGCTTCTACAAGTCGGTGGATGGCGGCGAGCACTGGCATCTCGCCATCAACGATCCAAGTGCCGTGCCCGGCACGCCCGCGCGCACGGCGGACAACCGGCCGATGGGGCGGATCGGCGGCGGCGACCTGCCGACCATCGTGGTGGATTCGAAGAACGCAAACGTGGTCTACAGCGCGTCGACGGTGTTCTGGCGCACCGAGGATGGCGGCCTCACCTGGTCGGCCGTGCGCGGCGCACCGGGCGGCGACGACTACCAGAAGGCGTGGGTGAACCCGAACAATCCGGACATCATCCTCGTCGTCAGCGACCAGGGTGGAGTAGTCTCGGCCAACCGCGGTGCGAGCTGGAGCAGCTGGTACACGCAACCGACGGCGGCGATGTACCACGTGAGCACCGATTTCTCGTTCCCGTATCGCGTCTGCGGCGGACAGCAGGACTCCGGCTCGGCGTGCGTGGACAGCCGGTCAAATGACGGCGAGATCACCTTCCACGACTGGCATCCGGTGAACATCCAGGAGTACGGCGAGGCGGCGCCCGACCCGAAGAACGCGGATCGCGTGTATGGCAGCGCGCGCACGAGCGTCTCGCTGTACGACCGCCTGACCGGCCAGACGACGAACGTCGGCCCGGAGATCACCGGCTACAATCGGAACGTCCGCACGATGCCCATCGAGTGGTCGCCCACCGACTGGAAGACGCTCTTCTATGCGACGAACGCCGTGTGGAAGACCATCGACGGCGGCAAGAACTGGATGCGCATCAGCGGCGACCTCGCGCGCCAGACGTGGGACGTGCCCGCCAACACGGGCAAGTATGCGAGCACGGTGACGCCGGCACCGCTGGGCTCGATCACGGCGCTCTCGCCGTCGCCGCGCGACATCAAGGTGCTCTGGGCCGGCACGGACGACGGCGTGATCCAGGTGACGATGGACGGCGGTGCGAAGTGGACCAACGTCACGCCGCCGCAGATCAAGTCCTGGACGCGGGTTTTCAATCTCGACGCGGGCCACTTCGACACCCAGACCGCGTACGCCGCGGCGAACACGCTCCGCCTCGACGACATGAACCCGCACTTCTGGCGCACGCACGACGGCGGCAAGAGCTGGACGGAGATCGACAACGGCATCACGCCGGGCGCGGTGGTGAACTCCATCCGCGAGGACCCGCGCAAGAAGGGGCTGCTCTACGGCGCGAGCGACACGCAGGTGTGGGTCTCGTTCGACGACGGCGATCACTGGCAGTCGCTCCGGCTCAACATGCCGGCGGTCACGGTGCGCGACATCGCGGTGAAGGACGACAGCACCTGCATGTGCGCCGATCTCGTCGCGGGCACGCACGGGCGCGGATTCTGGATTCTCGACGACGTGACGCCGCTGCGGCAGTACGCCGAGGCGAAGGCGGCGACTGCGGCGTACCTGTTCAAGCCGCAGACCGCGGTACGCGTGCGCTGGGCCACGAACGATCCCACGCCGTGGCCGCCGGAAGTTCCCGCCGGGGAGAATCCGCCGCCGGGCGCGATCGTCGACTACTACCTCGCCGGTGACGCGTCGGGCACGGTGAAGGTCGAGATCCTCGGCGCGGGCGGCAAAGTCGTCCGCACGTACTCGAGTGACGAGCCGGTCCGAAATCCCGACCCGGCCGTCGATCCCGCGGCATACGACCCGGTGTGCCGGCAGACTCCAAATGCGCCGGATTGCAACCTGCCGCTCTACTGGCCCGCGCCGCAGATGACCATTTCGACGCGCGCAGGCATGCACCGAGTGCTGTGGGACATGCACTACGATCCCATCACCGAGGGCGGCGGGCGTGGCGGCGGTGGTTCGATGGGGGCCGTGCCGCACCGCACGTATCCGAGCGTGAGCTCACCGTGGGCCGCGCCGGGGGCGTACACCGTGCGGCTCACGGTGGGCGGCAAGAGCTACACGCAGCCGATGGTGCTGAAGATGGATCCGCGAATCAAGACGCCGGCCCTCGGCTTGGCGCAGCTCACCGCGCTCACGACTGAGATGCATGACGGCGCCAGGAAGACCCGTGACGCGTACACGATGGCGCGCGCGCTGGCCGCGGAGCTCGTGAATACACAAGGCGCGGATGCCGCGGCGTTCAAGGCGAAGATCGATTCGATCGCGCCGCCTGGTCCGGCCGGTGGTGGCGGGCGTGGTGGGCGTGGTGGGCGTGGTGGTGGCGGCGGACTCTTAGCGGCTGCGCCCGCCGGGCCGCCGACGCTCGAGAGTGCGAGCGCCGCGATGAACGCCGCGGCGATGGCGATGCAGGCGGCCGACGTTGCGCCGACCGCGAATCAGGTGGCGGCGTGCGGAAAGGCGCGGACGGCAGCGGCTCAGGTGCTCGGCAAGTGGACTGCGCTGAGCACGACGGGGCTGGCGGCGCTCAACGTGAAATTGAAAGCGAGCGGGCAGCAGGGGGTGAAGCTGCCGGAGTGAGGGAACTGCGAGTTGAATGGTTCTTTGTTGGTTGGTTAACAGAG
>OCZT010005567.1_pt1 | contig 12543 bp, 11 predicted proteins | sample 1539031 | NCBI WGS metagenome assembly OCZT01 (sample SAMEA3539308, study PRJEB22396) | soil metagenome | biome: tundra; feature: field; material: soil | place: USA | collected 2010-05 | depth 0.15 m | reverse complement strand
CTTGGCTGAAATGTTCTTTTCATTCTCAACTCCTAATTTCAAAAAGACTTTAAAATTAACAACCTAATATATAAATAACAAGTCCTTTTGATCCCCTAAATAATAAATAACTACCATATCCAATAAATATATTTTATAAGAGTAAAAGAATTAATTTGCTCTGAGATGGATTACTTACTATTTTTTCACACGCTTAAACCTGCTTCCTTGCTGTTTATTAAATGTGGATAACTTTTCCTTGTGAAAATGTTTCACAAACCATCGAGTAAAATAAATGGTTACTATTTTTCTGGAAAATGTTATCGGGATTAAAACAAACGCCCTTAATTTGTTTAATTAAAACGAGTTAATAGAATTTATTTAATGTTAATAAGTTGTTAGTAATAAATATGCACGAAAATAGATGGCCTTTTTTTAATACAAATTTCAACCTTTTTCTTCTAATAAATTGTGGATAACTATCTAATAGCAAATACTTCATCGATAAACAAAAACTTCTCCAATGACATTTCAACAACCTGGAAAGAATGTCTTCGTATTATTAAGGATAACGTTTCTCAGATGACATATAACACATGGTTTTTACCCATAAAACCATTAGAAATGTCAGATTCCACAATAAAAGTACAGCTGCCAAGTCAATTTTTCTGGGAGTGGATAGATGAGCATTTTAATACTTTAATTACTAAAACCATTCATGAAGTACTTGGACCGCATGCTAAGCTTTCATATATAATTTCTGAAGAAAAAGAGACTTTTGAAACATCACCATTAATTAAAAAAGATCAATCATCAAATAATTCAACCACAATTTCTCCAAAATCAAAACCGGAATTTGAAACTTTCCTTAACCCTCGTTATAAATTTGACAATTTTATAAAAGGAGAAGGGAACCAGCTTGCAAGAGCTGCGGCAGGTGCTATTAGTGATAACCCTGGAGGGACATCATTTAATCCTTTCTTTGTATATGGCGGAGTTGGGCTTGGAAAAACCCATTTGATTCAGGCAGTCGGGAACAAAATTCTCGATAATTTCCCCGATAAAAAAGTAATTTATCTTTCATCAGATACTTTTACCGTAGAATTTGTTGAAGCCATTCAATCCAATAAGGTTAATGAGTTCTCTAATTTTTACAGAAATATGGATGTTCTTATTATTGATGATATCCAATTCTTGATAGGAAAAGAGAAAACTCAGGACTTGTTTTTCCAGATATTCAATATACTTCACCAATCAAGAAAACAAATTATTCTTTCAAGTGATAAACCCCCAAAGGATCTGAAAGGACTGGATGATAGGTTAATTTCAAGATTTCAATGGGGATTAACTGCTGACATACAGCCGCCTGATCTTGAAACTAGGATAGCTATTCTAAAAAAGAAATCTGAAGATTACGGAATGGATATTGCAAATGATATTCTGGAATATATTGCTTCAAATATTACTTCCAATATTCGTGAGCTGGAAGGCTGTTTAATTAAACTTCTCGCTAATGTATCTTTAAACTCCAGGGAGATCAATCTGGAGCTCACAAAAAAGATTGTTAAGGAAATTGCTACTGATAGGAAAATTAATATTACTATTGAAACAATAACTAAAACAGTATGTAATTATCTGAAAGTCGATGAGAATAAAATAAGAGATAAAACTAGGAAAAAGGAAGTTGTCCTGGCACGCCAGGTAGCTATGTATCTTTCAAAAGAACTCACAAAATGCTCATTAAAAACAATCGGGTTGAACTTCGGGGGAAGAGATCATTCTACTGTAATACATGCCTGCACCACGGTTGAGGGAATGAAATTAACTGACCATAATATAAAATATCTGGTCGATAATCTCCGGACACAGATTGAATTAAGCAGTACATGATTTTCGATTATCCCATTTTTTAATAGTTGCTTTCCTGCTGTTTTTTCATCTAAAAACCTATGTGTATAATATGTCAATATGCCGAAAAGTAATTGTGGATAAACTAATGCTTATCAACAACTCATAGTAAAAATTAACTTAGCGCATTACTTATCAACATTTAATTATTAGAAAACCCTGCTTATTTATTTAATATTCTGCTAATATATGCATATTAACATATTAACATTCTTATTATAACTATTATATTATATATTTATATAGATAATATTAATAGTAATGTGTGTAAACATAAATTTATTGATAATTAAAATTCTTTGACATAATTTTCTATTAAGCATTAAGAGGCGAAAATGAAATATAGATTACCTCTACTCATTTGTATTATTTTATCATTTATATTTATAAATGGTTGTTCAGGAAAAGTTAACAACTCGGTTACTTTTAAGAATTTATCTCAGGGTATTGTTTATGTTAATTTTAGAGGTGAGGCGATAGCAGTAACCACTGGCAATTCTGCCATGGTGCAGGAGATACCGAAGGGCACCTATAACTATTCCACAACATATTCCGTTCCAGCTGGTGTAATAAGTAGTTCTGCACAAGGCTCAGTAACCGGAAATTTGACTATCGCGGCTGAAACCAAAATTTTAATTATTTATTCAAGTACGTTGATAAATGGTACGTATATATTATTTGCTACTATATCTAGCAGTGACGATCAGGGAACTCCTACAGGTCCTTAATAGGGTGGAAATATAAAAAAGATTGGCATAAGATATCTCACTTCGGGCATATTATAAGGGCTCATATAACTAATATTTTCATTGAGATTCCAATAAAAATTTAGTAACTTTAAATGTTATAGAAGGAGATTATTTTAATGGAATTCAAAATAAATAGCAGGGTAATAGAGAAGCTTTTATCAAAAATAATACCTGCAGTCCCAAGTCGAACACCGATGCCCATCCTGGAAAATTTTCTATTTGAAATTAAAGATGGATTATTAACTGTTAGTGCAACCGACCTTGAAATTGCATTAAGGTCTACACTAAATGTTAACGCGGATAAAAATTTGAAGATGATTATTCCCGCACGCCTATTATATGATATAATTCGCTCCCTACCCGATACGCAGATTCATTTTGTCGTAGAAGATAATCAAAAATTAAAAATAAAAACAGATAATGGTGTATATAATTTAAGTTATTCTTCACCGGAAGAATTCCCTGCAATTCCATCTGTAGTAAAGGAGAAAGAAATTTCAATAAATGGAGCAGATCTTAAAAGGGCAATTGACCAGACATCTTTTGCGATGAGCAAAGAGGATATGCGACCAGCAATGACTGGGACCTTATTGGAATTTACTAATGAAGGTTTGAAGTTTGTGACAACAGATGGACACCGCTTGGTTAAATATGTTTATAAAACTGTAAAAACAGATTCTGAGGAACAGTACATAGTGCCCGAAAGAGCTATTTCAGTACTTTCAAAACTTTTAACCGATTCTGATGTAAAAATATTTTTCAGTAAAACCAACATTTCTTTTCACATAGATGATCTTGAATTTACATCACGGCTTATTGGAGAGAAATATCCCGCTTATTCAAGTGTTATTCCCTTGGAAAATGAAAATCAATTAAAAGTAAAAAGGGATAATCTTCACTCAACAATTAGGAGAATGCTCCTTTTCTCTGCTTCCAACTCCAAACAGGTTAAATTTTCAATTGGCAAAAATACTCTGGAAGTATCTGCTGAAGATGTTGATCATGGTTCAAATGCAACCGAAAATATCTATTGTGATTATAATGGCGAACCAATGGATATTGGTTTTAATACTGCGTATGTAAGCGAGATTCTTTCTCATGTGAATAGCGAGGAACTCATTTTTAAACTTCATTCTCCTACTAAAGCGTGTATAATCGAACCTACAGCCCTTTCCGAAAATGAAGATTTAATGTTATTACTTATGCCGGTACGTCTGAATAATTAAATGATTTTATCTTCTATTAATTTAAAGAATTTTAGAAGTCATAAAGACACATATTTGAATTTTTCTGATAAACTCAATTTTATAATCGGAGGAAACGGACAGGGTAAGACTACAGTTCTTGAGGGTATTTATTATCTTTGTACATCTAAAAGTAATAACTCAAAAACAGATATTGAAGCGGTTAGTTTTAATGAAGCAGGATTCGAACTCAATGGAATATTTAATGATTTAACTGAGAGCAAAGTAAGGATTTTTTATTCCGTCGCGGATAATAAAAAATATTACTTTAAAGATGCAAAACTTATTTCCCGTTCGACAGATATTATAGGAATATTTCCTGTTGTGATTTTAACCCCTTCAGACCATTCAATTACTCAAGGATCCCCTGCAGAAAGAAGAAAATTCGTAGATTCTGTTATTTCACAGGCAAGCGAAAATTATTTGAAAACATTGTTAGATTATAGTAAGACTTTGAGGCAGCGGTCGTCACTCTTATTTCAGTTGAAAGACAATAGAAAAAAAAACCTTCTTGATGAACTTGATGCGTGGACAGAAAAGCTGATTGAATCAGGTTTAAGTATTATAAATTACAGATTAAATTTTGTAGCAAATTTTATAAAATTTATAACCGCTTCTTATAATATTATTATGGGAAACGATGAAGTTCCTGGGTTAAGGTATTCTTACCTGGGAAATTATGAAGGCTGTGAATTAAAGGAGGAGTTTGCGAGACTGATTGAATTAAAGAGAGACGAAGAACTTAGGCGTTCTTCTAACCTTGTGGGACCACACAGAGATGATTTTATTCTTGAAATAAACAATTTAAGTCTTAAAACATTTGGTTCTCAAGGGCAGCATAAAACATTTCAGGTAGTATTGCGGTTTGCCGAATTCTTTTATTTAAAAGAAGTTATGGGAGTAGTCCCTCTGTTCCTTCTTGATGATATTTTCGGAGAATTGGATACTAAGAGATCTCAAAGAATAAGTGGATATTTAAGAGAACTTGGGCAAGCGTTTATTACCATGACCGATTTTACAAATCTCACATTCATACAGAGGAATGAAAATGACAGGTATATAAACCTAAATTCTGGAGCAGTTGTTTATGGATAAAGGCTTCGTGAGATTATCAGATATTATTAATAATAAACCTGAGTTTGAAGGGTTAAGGAAAAGAATAAAGGAGACTGAAGTTCTGGATAGTTTCCTTGAAATATTTCCTGATTTAGGCAAGGTCGCCAAAGCATTGAAAGTTGATAAGAAAACTTTATTCCTTAAAGTAGAGAATTCTGTTTGGCGCAGCGAGCTTAAATTCAGTGAAAGTGTTATCATAGAAAAAATAAATAAATTCTTTAAAGAAGAAAGAATTAAATACATAAAATTTTCATAATAAATGTTAAATAGTGCGGAAGAAAATATGGCTAATGGAAATGTAATCAACGATTATAGTGCAAAGAATATTAATGTGCTGAAAGGTCTTGAGGCCGTGAGGAAGAGACCCGCAATGTACATTGGGGATGTTGGCCCGAGGGGTCTTCATCATTTAGTAAATGAAGTTGTAGATAACAGTATTGATGAAGCTTTAGCAGGTTACGCTGATACCATATTATTAACCATACATAAAGATGAAACTATTTCTATTGAAGATAACGGAAGGGGCATTCCAGTTGATCTGCATCCGGAGGAAAAAAGATCAGCTCTGGAAGTAGTAATGACTGTTCTTCATGCAGGGGGTAAATTTGATAAAAACACTTATAAAGTATCAGGCGGACTGCATGGAGTTGGAGTATCAGTTGTTAATGCTCTTTCAGAATGGCTTAGAGTCGAGGTAAAAAGAGACGGTGCAGTTTTCGCTCAGGAATACAAGAGGGGTGTTCCGATTAAACCTGTAAAGGAGATTGGTAAGACAAAGAAAAATGAAAGAGGTACCAAAATTACTTTTCGTCCGGATTCTGATATATTCAAAGTAACCACCTTTAAGTTTGACACAATAGCTGAACGTATCAGGGAATTAGCTTATCTTAATAAAAATATAAGTATTAGGATAATCGATGAGAGAGACGGGGAGGATGTTACTTTTCATTTCAAAGGCGGACTGGTAGAGTTTGTTAAATATCTTGATGAAACTAGGGAATCTCTTCATAAAACAGTATACATTGAAGGAGAAAAGGACAATACACCTATTGAAATTGCCTTCCAGTATAATGCCTCATATTCTGACAATATTTTCTCGTATGTTAATAATATTAATACTACTGAGGGAGGAACTCATTTAGTCGGATTTAAATCAGCGTTAACAAGAACATTAAATAATTATGCATACAAGAACGGACTTATCAAAGAGGGTAAAATACAATTAACCGGTGATGACTTTCGGGAGGGATTAACTGCGGTTATTTCTGTTAAGGTCGCTGAACCACAGTTTGAAGGACAGACAAAAACAAAGCTTGGTAACAGCGAAACTAAGTCTGCCGTGGAAACACTTATAAATGAAAAATTAGCCGAGTACCTGGAGGAGAATCCTGTAGTCGGAAAGAAAATAATTGAGAAATGCCTTATGGCAGCCGAAGCAAGAGAAGCTTCCAGGAAGGCAAGGGATCTTGCAAGAAGAAAGAACGCACTCGATACTATGAATCTTCCCGGTAAACTGGCTGACTGCTCTATAACTGATCCTGAACATTGTGAGATATACATTGTTGAAGGGGATTCGGCTGGTGGTTCAGCAAAACAGGGAAGGGACAGGAGATTTCAGGCTATCCTTCCCTTAAAAGGTAAAATCCTTAATGTCGAAAAAGCAAAGCTGAATAAAATTTTAGAGAACAATGAGATCAAAGCGATTATTTCTGCTATTGGTGCAGGTCTCGGAGCTGATTTCGACCACAATAAAGCGCGTTATGGGAAAATAATTTTAATGACTGATGCCGATGTGGACGGAAGTCATATCAGAACCCTTCTGCTTACTTTCTTATATAGACATATGAATGATCTTATTACTTCTGGAAAAGTTTATATAGCTCAGCCTCCCTTATACAAAATAAAAAAGGGGAAGGAAGAGTTCTATGCTTTTGATGAAAAGGAAAGAGACGAGATTATTAAAAGGTTTAAGGGGAATGGCAAAGATGATGGAGCAGAACTAACAGAAGACGGGATGCCTAAAGGAATATTGATATCCCGTTATAAAGGTTTGGGAGAAATGAATCCCGAACAGCTTTGGGAGACTACAATGAATCCTGAAACTAGAACAGTTCTGCAGGTTAATGTTGAGAGTGCCGCTGCGGCAGATAAAATTTTCGAAACCTTGATGGGAGATGCAGTTGAACCCCGCAGGGAATTCATTGAGAAGAATGCAAAGTATGTTAGGAACCTTGACGTTTAACCTACAAAAACTTTATTCGATCAGAAAATTATAAGCAAAAAAAAATTATCAGAGACTTATGGCAACAATATTTGAAAAAATAGTTCCAGTAACACTGGAGGATGAAATGAAATCCTCCTACATCGATTACTCAATGTCCGTTATTGTGGCAAGGGCATTGCCGGATGTTAGGGACGGGTTAAAACCTGTTCATCGAAGAGTCTTATATGGAATGCATGAACTTGGTGTGGCATACAATAAGCCGTATAAAAAATCTGCGAGAATTGTGGGAGAAGTTCTTGGTAAATTCCATCCTCATGGCGATACTGCCGTATATGATTCTATGGTTAGAATGGTTCAGAGTTTTTCTTTAAGATATCCTTTGGTTGACGGACAAGGGAACTTTGGTTCAGTGGACGGTGACTCTCCTGCAGCAATGAGATATACAGAAGCCAGACTAGCTAGAATTGCCGATGAAATGCTTCGTGACCTAGATAAAAATACAATCGCCTTTGCTCCAAACTTTGATGACTCACTTCAGGAACCGACTGTACTTCCCTCATATCTTCCAAACTTATTGGTTAACGGTTCAAGCGGTATTGCTGTTGGTATGGCAACGAACATCCCCCCTCATAATTTAACTGAGGTTATCAACGGGCTAATAGCTTTAATTAATAAACCCGATTTGCCTTCAGAAAAACTGATGAAATATATTTCCGCACCAGATTTTCCTACAGGTGGTATTATTTATGGATATGAGGGAGTGAAGGATGCCTACACAACAGGACGAGGTAGAATTGTAATACGTGCCAAAGCAAATATTGAAACACTTAAGAATGGCAGGGAGAATATTATTATTACTGAACTCCCATACCAGGTCAACAAAGCAAACTTAATTGAAAAGATTGCCGACCTCGTAAGAGCTGGAACACTTGCTGATATATCAAACATCAGGGATGAATCTGATCGCGATGGTATGAGGGTTGTTATTGAATTAAAAAGAGACGGTCAACCTGCCATTGTGCTTAACCAATTATTTAAGCATACATCGATGCAAACTACCTTCGGCGTAATTATGCTTGCTCTTGTACATGGGGCACCTAAAGTTCTTACACTTAAGGAAATGATGCAGCATTTTATTGTTCACCGTATGGACGTTCTTATTAAAAGGACAAAATACGAGTTGGATGCTGCTGAAAGACGTGCCCATATACTTGAAGGCTATATTATTGCCTTGGATAACATTGATGCTGTAATTGATACAATCAAGAAATCAAGAGATGTTGAAACAGCTAAGAATAACCTTATGCGTCGGTTTAAACTAAGCGAAATTCAGTCCAAGGCGATTCTTGATATGCGTCTACAGAGGTTGACCGGACTTGAAAGAAAGAAGATTGAAGATGAATATAAAGAGTTAATTAAGCTTATTGAAAAATTAAAAGGGATACTATCTTCGGAAGAGAAAAGATATCTTATTATTAAGGACGAACTACTTGTTATCAGAGAAAGATATGGAGACGAAAGGAGAACAGAAATTGTATATAACTACGAAGAATTCTCATTAGAGGATATTATAGCTGAAGAAGATGTTGTTGTAACAATTTCTCATAACGGCTTTATCAAGAGATTCCCTGTAAGCGGATACCGCAAGCAGGGACGAGGTGGCAAAGGTGTAACGGGAGCCGGCACTAAGGATGATGATTTTATTGAACATATGTTTATAGCCTCAACCCATCATTATATAATGTTCTTTACTGATCAGGGAAGATGTTATTGGTTAAAAGTTCATGAGCTTCCGGAAGGAGGAAGGGCAACACGCGGAAGGTCGATACTAAATCTTATTGAAAAGGAAAAAGAAGAAAAGGTTGCAGCGTTTGTAGCGGTAAAAGAATTCAAGGACGACAGCTATCTCATTATGGTAACAGAAAAAGGAACAATCAAGAAAACAGTTCTTTCTGCTTATGGTAATGTGAGAAAAGGGGGAATAAATGCCATAAATATAGTTTCGGGTGACAAACTTATATCAGTTAAAATGACTGATGGAAGTAATGATATAGTTATTGGCACAAAGAATGGATTTGCTATCAGGTTCCATGAAAAAGATGTAAGGGATATGGGTAGGGTAGCAACAGGCGTAAGAGGTATAAACTTGAGCAAGGGGGATATAGTAGTTGGACTGCTTGTTATAAAAAGGAACGATAATATACTTGTTGTAACAGAGAAGGGTTATGGTAAACGTTCAGACATTAACGATTACAGAATTACACATCGGGGCGGGAAAGGAGTAATTACCGTAAAGACAAGTGAAAAGGTTGGAAAAATGATTGCAATGATGGATGTTGTCGACGGTGACGAACTTGTTATTATATCTACCCAGGGAATGGTTATTAGACAGAGCATTAAAGAGATTCGACTGATGGGAAGAAATACACAAGGGGTAAGAGTTATTAGGCTTAACGAAGGAGATACAATAGCTGATATAGCCAAGGTAGTTCCCGATGAAGAAGTAAACGTTGAGGAATAAATTATAGAGGCACTGTTCTGCACAAGTGGTTTGATACCCAGTGATATGTGCAGAAAACAGTGTTCCTCGGTTAACAAGTTATTTATAAAATTGAATAGGTAAACCCTAACTGTAGTGATTCTTTCATTTGTGCAGTAGGAGACTGGGCTTTTTCATAAATAAATAAATATGTCAGGTTAACATTCAAGAAATCATTAATCTTAGCGATTAATGCATTATCCCATCTTACATCCCATACATCCAGGCTTTTATATCTTGTAAATAACCGAAGGTTACCTTTATAAAGTAGATTGTCAGCTAATGTAAATTCTGCAGTACTGACAGATTCCAGACCAGCTTCTATCCTGAAGTTTTTTGCTTCACCAGATTCTGGATCAATATTATAAAGAGCACTATACTTTTTTGTAAATACTTCCTGAGCAGCAAATCCCAACCTTGTCGTAAACCCATTAACTTTACTATAAACAAAACCAATACTTTGCGTAAGATAGCCGGGGTCAAAGAAATCAGCAATTGATACAACAGGGTTTACTTTATAATTGTAACCGATAGTAAGGGGGGTCCTTATCGTATTACTTATAAAGGGATCAACCGCCCAGTCAGTTTTACGGGAAAGAACGGTTTCCAGGTAGAAATCGTTATCGTTTGTTATGAAATTGGCGCCTCCTAATTTTGTCCTTCCGTATGCCAGGTTTAAGTTATTTCTGAAGCCCCATTTATCAGTGAAATATTTTAAACCCAAAGTTCCGGAGAGAATCCAGGAAATAGCATTATCTCCCCCACTTGTCCAGTTACTTAATGCAATTTGGTTTATATTAAAACCAATTGCTGCGGTTGGGATCCATTTATATAGGATAGTATCCTTCTGTTGAGGAAAAATAATATTTAATGCTATGAAGCAGAACAGAACAGTAAATTGTAGTTTCATTCTAATGTCCTTTATTATTTTAAAGAAAAAAGTATTTAGGTAAAAAATATAAAAAATAACAACCTTAAAATAACTAAACATATAACTAAATATTAAAGATCAATCTTTTATGTTCACGAGTTTATTTTGGTCTGATTCAAAATCAGAATCGAATGTAGATTGGGTTAAACTAAAACATAGGTGAATATTTACTTTCTTAAATGTTTTAATATATTTTTTCTTTAAGAACTTGCTAATAAAATTGCCGGATCTTTAATAAAAATCCGGCATTTTATCTTGAATTTTTAACTAAAATCTCCTGTCATTTGTTTTATTATTATATAGTAATTTAACTTTTACCCAGGCCTGGGGGTCTCCCGGTGCGCCGCCGCCTTTTTCAGTTATAATCATTTTTGAATAATGAGAACCTGAATCAAAAAGGAAGAAATAGTTTGTCTCTGAATCCTGCACTAGTGTTACCCAACTGTCTAATTTAGTAGGAGATTCAAGACTATCATTTAAATTGGCAGACAATCCAACAAAGAAAGAAGTGCTCCTATTATAAATACTTAATGCAGTAATTACAAATCCATTACTTGAATAATAAATATCAATCGAATCTTTACCACTTGATGAAATAAGAGATGATCTCCCTGATTTTAGTATAATTCCGTTTGGTAAACTAGTCGTTCCAATTGTATCGGTATTCCATATTTGTAAAGGACCGTATACAGTAACAGATTGATCGCTTACCAATGTTCTGTACATAGAAAATGTCAATGTTTTTGAATCCAATTCTCCTGCGACATTCAGGGATGTATTCTTTTATCTAAAACTCCGGCATCTTAGCACCAATTATAATAATTATTAAATATTTAGTTAAAAATACGAATATTTTAAAAATTTACTATAGTAGAAATTTTTAAGGAAGAGGGTAAAATGATAATATCTAATAAGATTGAAGAAATCATTGTTGTAATGTCAGTGGGATATTCAATGGAGATAATTAATACATTTTTTCACCAGAACATATGATAGAAAGGGAAATTATATAAGATGGATTAGGATCAGAATTTGTGAAAAACTGTGAAGAGCTAAAGAAGGACTACAAAAATTGAGAGTATCAAAGGAGTCAAATCAAACTTTATGGTTAGATATCCTGAAAATTTATCACATTCTTTTCTTGTTAACTTCCATTAAAAGAATACTTTGTTTGTTATTACTGACCCGCAGTTCTTCGAATTTCATAATTATTGGATGGATAATTCCGATAATACTGGAAATATTTACCCTTAACAAGTAATAATTACGTGTAATTATTACTGCTCTATTATTATTTAATAAATAATCATCTTGTGTAGATAAAATAAAATTGGCAATATGTGGCACATTTTTTCCTTTAAATCAGAATAATTGACTTAATATATCTTAATAAGGATAAAAGTGGGCCAACAGCAGTTGCTTTTAATTGTTTTAGTAATGATAATAGTTGGCATTGCAATAGTTTTTTCTATAACTCTTTTCAGGCAAAAAGCTATTGATTCAAAGAGAGATTTGCTAATAAATGAATGTGGTAATTTGGCCATGGATGCAATGAAATATTATAAAAAACCAAGCAACCTAGGGGGAGGTGGTAATACATTTGTCGGCTGGTCGATTCCTGATATTATAATAACAACTGCTACCGGAAATTATTCGGCGACAATTTTCAGAGACAGCGTTTTAATTATTGGCACGGGAAATGAGGTCACAAATGGAACAGATTCTGTAAAAGTACAAATTTCAGTTTATCAGAATAATTATACAACGCAAATAATCAACTAACAAACAAAACATATTCAGGAGTGATTTATGGGTCAACAGCAACTTCTTCTCATCGTTCTCGGCGTTATCGT
>OCZT010005566.1_pt1 | contig 12546 bp, 10 predicted proteins | sample 1539031 | NCBI WGS metagenome assembly OCZT01 (sample SAMEA3539308, study PRJEB22396) | soil metagenome | biome: tundra; feature: field; material: soil | place: USA | collected 2010-05 | depth 0.15 m | reverse complement strand
TGTTCTACTTCGACAGCAAGTTGCAGCCGGGTGGCGCCTCGCACCTGTGGACGACCCAGCTCGATATCGATATCCCGCTGGGCAAGACCAAAAAACCGTGAGGGGGCGCAGCTGGGAATCCTGAAGTGGACCGCCGACTCCGCGTCGGCGGTCGCCACATCAAAATCGTCGCGCGAGACATCCTGAACGGTCGAACTCCCGTTCGCCGAGCCGCATGGCATCAACGGCCAGTTCGACCGACGCGAAGGCGGTCACCATCACGACGCGTGCATCAGGCGCGCGCGCCAGCAACCGTTTTGGCGTCTCGAGGCCGTCGCCCGCAGTACAATCACCCACCGCCGACTCAGCCCATGGAATCGCTCACGCCCTATCTCATCGCCATTCCCGCGCTGCTGATCCTGAGCATCGTCGTCAGCAAGGGAGCCGGCCGTTTCGGCATTCCAGCGCTGTCGATGTTTCTGCTGATCGGCATGGTGGTGGGACGGGAGGGACCCGGAGGATTCCCGTTCTCCAACTATCTGCTCGCGCAGACGCTCGGCATCATCGCGCTGATCCAGATTCTGCACTCCGGCGGTCTCAGCACCCACCTCGATGACGTGCGGGCCGTCCGGGGCAGCGCGTTCGTGCTGTCAACGCTCGGCGTCGTGGTCGCCACCGCCTTCGTCGGAGCGTTCTCCGTGCGGTTTCTCGCTCTCGATTGGCTGCACGGCCTGGTCCTGGGCGCGGCCGTCGCCTCGACCGACGTCGCGGCGGTGTTCACGATCCTCCGATCGCGAAACGTCAGTCTCCAGGGCAGGATCCGGCCCCTACTCGAGCTCGAGTCCGCGCTGAACGATCCGATGACGGTGTTCCTGAGCATCGGCCTGCTGCAACTGATCGTTCACCCGCGAGAAGCCTCCTTGACGCGGCTCATACCAACGTTCTTCCAGCAGATGATCGTTGGGATGCTGATAGGTATCGTCGCGGGAAAAGGTACGCGCTGGGCGATCAACTGGATCAAGTTGGAATTCGAAGGGCTCTACCCCGTGCTCAGCGTGGCCCTCGTCGTCCTGACGTACGGAGCGACCCAGGCCATTGGCGGCAGCGGGTTCCTGGCCGTGTACGTCTCTGGCATCGTCCTGGGCAACGCGAACTACGTGCACAAGCGCAGCCTCACGGTCTTCCACGACGGCCTCGCGTGGCTGATGCAGATTGTGATGTTCCTGACGATGGGCCTGCTGGTCCTGCCGAGCGAGCTGTCGCGCGTGGCCGTCTCGGGAATCGTCCTGTCCCTGTTCCTCGTCCTGGTGGCGCGTCCGGTGAGCGTCCTCGTGTGCCTCACACCCTTTCGGTTTTCACTGCGAGAACAGTTGATGGTGTCGTGGGCGGGATTACGGGGCGCCGTGCCGATCGTGGTGGCCACCTACCCCCTGATTGCGGGAGCGTCCGGGGCGAAGACGATTTTCGACCTCGTCTTCTTCGTGGTGTTCATCTCCGTGCTTCTTCAGGGCACGACCATTCCCATGGTGTCGAAGTGGCTGCAGGTTGCCTCACCGCTCGTGAAGAACTTCCGATATCCCATTGAGTACAACCCGACGACCGATCTGAAAAACGAGCTCGTTGAAGTGCCCGTCCCGGCACAGTCCTCTGTAGTCGGCCGTTCGCTCGTCGAGCTCGCCTTGCCTGTCGGCGCGCTGGTCGTCCTGATTCGCCGAAACGACGACGTGCTGGTGCCTCGGGGCAGCACACAGATCGAATCAGGCGACACGCTGCTCGTGCTCGCTGAGCGCGACGCCTTGCGCGGCATCCGCGCCATCGTCAACGAAATCACGACCTGAGGCGCGGCAGATCGCGGATCATCGCTACTGGGTCTTGCGTTTCAGCCGGTCGACCGCCCGGTCGCGCGCGGTCGCCATCTCCTCTTCGAAGCTGGCCAGGGCCGCGGCGACGATGTCGCGATGATGGATGGCCGGACCGACCGCCTTCACCGCGTCGAGCCAGATCTGGTGGATCCGCTCGATGTCCTCCGGCGAGAGGTTCGGCGCATGCGCGCCGAGCGAGAACTGCCGGACCTGTCCATCAGGCGCATGAACGATCAACCGCGTCGCGAGCTCGCGATCGTGGCTCGTCCGATCCCAGGCCTCGCCGAGGAGACGCGCCTGATCGTCGGCGGTCATCTTGGCCGATATCCCCATCTCGATGTCGCCGGCGCGGAGGCGGACGGCGGTCTGCGCCACCGCGTCGAAGACGTTGGTCGCCGGCACCACCAGCAGCTTCACCGAGCGGCCGTGCCGCTCCGCGATCGACACGACGCGCGTGAACAGCACCTGCTCGTAATCGGTGAACAGCTCCTCGCGCTCGATGTCTCTCACGCCCGCATCCGGGCCGGTGAGCAGACGGATCGTCAGCACGACGACGTCACGCCGGTCGGTATCGGTATCGCGCACGACGCGGTCAAGATGCGTGAGCGTGTTGTAGTCGCGGACCGGCACGAGGATGCCGCCCGGCCGGGCGTGCAACTGGTCGAGCCCGACGTCCGCCTCACGCATCAGCTGGAACTGATCGGTATGCTGCCCGCCCGCCAGGCGCCGCCGGCGCGCCGTCGTGTGCTCCGAAACGACAAAGACCCCGTACAGCAGCAGCGTGAATGCAATCCCAGAGATCGTAGCGGTCTGCTTGGTGAAGAGATTGACGACGGCCGCGGCGAACAGCACGAGCGAGATCAGCGCGAGCCCGATCGGGATTTCGCGCCCACCGATCCGGACATTGAGCGGGACGCGCCATTCGCGAGGCGTATCCGGTTGGCTGAAGCGCAGCACCAGCATCGCCAGCGACTTGAACGCAAAGCTCCAGACGACGCCGAAGGCGTACGCTTCGCCGAGCACGTACACGTCGCCGCGGCTGAGCACGATCGTCACGATCTGCAGCAGGACGACCATGTTGATCAGCCGATACGAGGTGCCGTACCTGGGGTGCGGCTTCCGGAACCAGTCGGTCAGCACGCCGTCTTCGGACACGCGGTTGAGCACGCCGTTCGAGCCGACGATGGCCGTGTTGACGGCGCCCGCCAGAATCAGGAACCCGACGATGACGACAAACGCCTGAAACAGCAGCCGCAGCGGCAGCGGCCCGGCGACGTTCATGGCGAGGCCGGAGATCAGGTTGTCGTAGAACCTCGGCCGGACCCCGTCGGGGATGATCGCCACGGCGAAAAAACTGACGAGCGAGGTAAAGAGCAGGCTGTAGAGGAAGATCACCATCCCGGTGCGCTGCAGGTTCTTGACCTTGGGATGCTCGATCTCGCGGTACACCTGCGCGAGCGATTCCTCGCCGCTCATCGCGAGAATCGAATGGCCGAAGCCGACCATGACGGCGACCGCCGTGAACGTCGGCCAGATCGTGCCCTTCAGCCATCCGAGCCCGTTGCTCGAGAAGTGCAGGTTGCGCGGCACGGGCGCCGGCGGCCACTGGCCGCCGCGCCACAGCAACGTCAGCCCGCACCAGACGATCATCAGGACCACCATCACCGTGGTGACCTTCATGATCCGCAGCGCGTCCTCGCTCGACTCGTGGATGCCTTGCGTATTGCGCCACCAGAAATATCCGGTGACGAGCACCGCCACGAACGCGGCTGTCGCGTCCACCGGCAGGCTGTGCGCGCTCCCGAGCCGGTGCAGCACATCGTTCAGCAGCCCGGCGATGTACTGTCCGGCAGACACACCGCTGATCGGTCCCGTTAGCACGTAGTCGAAGAGGAGCGCCGAGACGGAAAGCTTCGCGAGCGTGCCGCCCATCGCCTCTTTGACGACGCGATACACGCCCCCGCGGACGAACATCGCGGAGCTCTCGATATAGACGGCGCGCACCGCGTACGAGAACAGCATCACGCCGAGAATGAACCACGGCGCCGCCTTGCCGACCGCCTGCTCGACGATGCCGCCGACGTAGAACGCCGTCGAGCCGAGGTCGCTCAGGACGATCGCGGCAGCGCGCCAGAAGGAAATGAACGAGAGGAGGACGGTCGTCGCGACGACGACCCGAACGCGCCCGTCGCGGGCAACAGGTGTGGTATCCACAGGCTTCCGTATAACGCCGACGGGGTTAGCTGACGGGCTCGGACTCGGAAGTGTCCTACGGCGCGGCGCGCCGATACGCCCCTAAGAGCTCGGGTCCCCCGCATCCTGCGGGTGGCGCAGGACTTAGGCCGCCCACAAACATACGCCTGCCCGCGGGAGGTGTCAACGACCGCCGCGCGCGCGGCGCTGCTTGTCGGTGGTCTTCCGCCGCCGGACCTGAATGCGGATCGGCGTCCCCTCGAAGCCGAACTGCTCGCGCAGCTTGTTGATCAGAAACCGCTGGTAGGAAAAATGGAACGTCGTGGCGACGTTCGTGAAGAAGACGAACGACGGCGGCGCGACGCCGACCTGCGCCGCGTACAGAATCCGCACGTGCTTGCGGCCTGGGCTGATCGGCGGATTTGCCGCGGTCACCGCCTCGACGAACTTGTTCAGCGCCGGCGTCGGCACCCGCTTGCGTCTGCTGTCGGCGATCTTGTCGATCGTCTCGAGCACCTTGGGCGCGCGCTCGCCGGTCAGCGCCGAGATGTGCAGGATGGGCGCGTAATCAAGGAACCGCATGTGCCGCCGCGTCTCATCGTCGAAGATCTTCGAGAAATCCGGCCCGCGGTCCTTCACCAGATCCCACTTGTTCGCGAGGATGACGACCCCGCGCCCCGCGCGATCGGCTTCCCCGCCGATCGCCGCGTCGTGATCCTTCGCGCCCTCGCTCGCGTCGATCACGAGCGCGACGACGTCGGCTTCGAAGATCGCGCGCTTGGCGCCCGCGACGCTCACGAGCTCGGCCGCCCCGCCCGTCCGCACGCGCCCGGGCCGTCGCATCCCCGCCGTGTCGACGATCCGGAAGCGGCGCTGGTGCCAGGTGAGCACGGTGTCGATGGCGTCCCGCGTCGTGCCGGGCATCTCGCTGACGAGTACGCGCTCCGCGTGCAGGAGTCGATTCACGAGCGACGACTTCCCGACGTTGGGGCGGCCGACGATGGCGATGGAGGTTTCGGCGGTGGTGGCGTCGTCACCGGAACCGCCCTGCTGGTCGGCTCCCGCATCGTCTTCGTCGGCGCCGGCCGCGAGGTGCTTGCCAATCTTCTTCACGATTTCATCGAGCAGATCGCCGACGCCGGTGCCGTGCTCGGCGGAAATCTCCACCACCGGCTCGATGCCGAGCGTGTAGAAATCCATCGTGGCGTGCCGGGCGCGTTTGTCGTCGATCTTGTTGATCGCGAGGATGACCGGCCGGTTGGCCTGGCGCAGCTCGCGCGCAATCGTCTCGTCGCCCGAGACCAGGCCGTCCCGGCCGTCGACCACCAGCACCAGCAGGTCGGCGCCGACAATCGCCCGCTGCCCCTGAACGACGACCAGGTCGTGCAGCGGATCCTCGCTCGCACCGTACAACCCGCCGGTATCGAACAACTGAAAAGAGGCCCCCTGCCAGACCGCCGGCCTAGCCAGCGAGTCGCGGGTCGTCCCCGCCACCGGGGCGACGATCGCGCGTCTGGCGCCGGTGATTTTGTTGAACAGGGTCGATTTGCCCACGTTTGGGCGTCCAACGAGCACGACGGAGGGGATTTTACGTGGCATTTATCCAGAGCAAGTTAGCCTCAGCCTTGACTTCGTAAGTCTCGGTACCTATAGTAGTTACCAGTTCCCAGGAGCCCTTAAGCATGATCAAGGTCGACATCGTCAACGAAGTGTCGAAGATCGCCGACATCACCAAGGTCAAGGCCGAGGTGGCCGTCGACGCGGTGTTCGACGCGATGCGGACCTCCATGCAGCGTGGCGAGCGCATCGAACTGCGCGGCTTCGGCGTCTTCCAGGTGAAGCCGCGCAAGCGGGGCATCGGCCGCAACCCCCGGACCGGCAAAGAAGTGCGCATCCCGCCAGGCCGAACCATCCGCTTCAAGCCAGGCAAAGACCTGCAGAACATCGGGTAATTGGATTCCGAACGCATCGACAATCCCGGCCAGGCGCCGCCCCCGCCCTTCGTGTGGACGCCGCTGCCAAAATTCCGCGACCGGGTCTGGCTGCACGTGCTCCTGTTCGCGCTGACGATCGTGTCGACCACCTTCGCCGGCGCCGGCCATTACGCCAGCTTCCGCAGCGACTTCGTCGACCGGCCGCTCGGGATCCCGATGAGCGCGCTGCTCCTCGGCGGCCTCTGGTACAGCGGCACGATCCTCGCGATTCTCGGCTGCCACGAGCTTGGCCACTACTTCGCCTGCCGCTATTATGACGTTGACGCGTCTTTGCCGTTTTTCCTGCCCGTACCGCTGCTCCTGACCGGGACGCTCGGCGCCTTCATTCGGATTCGTGAGCCGATTCCCACCAAGCGGATGCTGTTCGACATCGGCATCGCCGGGCCGATCGCGGGATTCCTGGTCGCCGTCCCGGCGCTCTTTCTCGGCCTGGCGATGTCGCACGTCGTGAAGCTGCCGGCCGACTTCACCGGTTTCGAGCTGGGCGAGCCGCTGCTCTTCAAGGCCGCCTCGACGCTCTTGTGGGGCACGCCGCCTGACGGGTACTCGCTGAATCTGCATCCGATGGCGTTCGCGGCGTGGTTTGGACTCCTCGCGACGGCGCTCAATCTCTTTCCGATTGGACAACTGGACGGCGGCCATATTTCCTACGCCGTCCTCGGCCGCCGCTCGACGTATGTGACGATGGTGATGATCGGCGTCGCCGTCGGCCTGGCGTATTTCTCCTCGAGCTGGCTCGTGTGGACCGGGCTGATGGTGGCGATGCTCGTGATGTTCGGCCCGCGTCATCCGCGCGTCTTCGACGAGGACGTGCCGCTCGATCGCACGCGCGTCGTGCTCGCCATCGTCGCGCTCGCGATGCTCGTGGTCTGCTTCACCCCAGCGCCCATCGAGCCGATGCAGCTCATAGGACGCTGACCGGATCCACGTCGACGACCACCCGCCGCTGCAGATCCGGCCTCGCGGCGACGGCCGCCATCAGCGCTTCGCGCATCGCCTTCCGGTTGACGCCTTTCAGCAGGAACTGCGCGCGGTACTCGCCGCGCAGCCGTCCGAGCGGCGCGGGCGCCGGACCGAGGACACGGAAACCGGCGCGATCGCTCTCGGCCCGCAACCGCTGGACCAGATCCGCCGCATCGTCCATGGCGCCGGCAAACGTGCGCGATCGGACGATCGTGTTGATGATCGATACGAGTGGTGGATAGCGCATCGCGCGCCGGAATTGCAGCTCGCGCTCGTAGAAGGCGGGATAGTCCTGGCGGCACGCGAGCTGGATGCTATAGTGCTCCGGATAGAGCGTCTGGATGATCGCTTCGCCGGGCTGGTCGCCGCGTCCCGCGCGGCCCGCGACCTGCGTCAGCAGCTGGAACGTCCGCTCGGACGCGCGAAAATCGGCCATGCCGAGGCCGACGTCGGCCGAGACGACGCCCACCAGCGTCACGCGTGGAAAATCGTGGCCCTTCGCGATCATCTGCGTCCCGACCAGCACGTCGATCGCGCCGGCGCGGAAGCGCGACAGAAGGCTGCCGAGGGCGCCCTTCCGTCGAATCGCGTCGCGATCGAGGCGCGCGACGCGCGCCGACGGACATGCGCGTTTCACCTCGGCTTCGACGCGCTCGGTGCCGAAACCGGCCTGCTCGAGATATGGCCCCGCGCAGTGCGGACACGCTGCCGGCACGCGCGTCGAGTAATTGCAGTAATGACAATTCGCGCGACGGGCGTGGCCCTCGCCGTGCACGACGAGTGAAACGCTGCAGTTGGGGCACTCGAGCGTTCCGGCGCACTGCCGGCAGAACACGGCGGTCGCAAAGCCGCGCCGATTCAGCAGAACGAGCGCCTGTTCCTTTCTTTCGATCCTCGCCGCCACGGCGTCCTTCAACGCGCGACTGAGCACGGCGTCAGGCCCTTCCGCCGCGTACTCCTCGCGCATGTCGACGACGGTGACGGCAGCCAGCGGCCGATCGAGCACGCGCCGCTCGAGCACGATGCGCTCGTACCGCCCGCTCATCGCATTGTGATAGCTCTCCATCGACGGCGTCGCCGATCCGAGGACGAGCAGCGCCTGGGTCCGCTGCCCGCGCACAATCGCGACGTCGCGGCCGTTGTACCGCGGGCTCTCCTCCTGCTTGTACGAGCCGTCGTGCTCCTCGTCGACGATGATCAGACCGATATCGGCGAGCGGCGCGAACACGGCCGAGCGCGTGCCGACGACGACGTCGATCTCGCCGCGGCGGATGCGCTGCCACTGATCGTGGCGCTCGCCGTCGGAGAGTCCGCTGTGCTGAATCGCCACCTGGTCGCCGAACGCCTGTCTAAACAATGAAGCGATCGCCGGCGTGAGCGCGATCTCGGGCACCAGCATCAGCACACTTCGTCCCGAGGCGCGTACCGCCGCTGACAGGCGGATATAGAGCTCGGTCTTCCCGCTGCCGGTGACGCCGTGGACGAGCGCCACGCCGAAGCGCCGCGAGTCGGCCATCGCGCGGAGGCGCGTCAGCGCCGCTTCCTGCTCGATCGTCAAGCGCCGATCCGCTTCCGCCATCGTCGCGGCGAACGGAGAGGCCTCGAAGGGGTCGCGATCGACGCGCTCCTGCCGCACGCTGGCGAAGCCGTTGCGCACGAGGCGCGACACCGTGTCGGCGCCGATGCCGCGCGCGCTGAGCTGAGGTGTCGGGACGCCGGCAGGCGCGCCCGCGAGGATGTCGAGCGCATCGCGTTGCTTCGGCGTCACCGCGGCTGATGACGCATCGAGCCCCGCCGCCGTGATCGTCGCCACGCGCACGGTCTTGTGGGAGTCGGCGCGGCCGCCCCGCGTTTTCGGCGGCAGCACGGCCATGATCGTGTCGCCGGGGCCGGCTGCGTAATACTCGGCGGTCCACCGCGCGAGCGCGACGACGTCGGCCGGCAGAAACGCGTCCTCGTCGAGCACCTGACGGATCGGCTTGATGTCATCCTCGTCGATCGCCACCGACGCGGCGCCCTCGACGACGATGCCGGTGACCGTGCGAGTGCCGAGCGGGACGACAACGCGCGCGCCGACGACCGGCGGGGTCATGCCGTCGGGCACGCGGTAGGTCAGGAGATCAAGAGCGGGAACGGGGACGGCGACGAGGATGTTCACGGAAAGTGAAAGGATAGAAGTGAAAAAGAAAAAGGTCTACCTTTTAACTTTTCACTTCTGACTTTAGCAGGCTTCTGACAAGTTTCATGTCTTCCCACACGTCGCGCTTCGACGAGGGGTTGCGCAGGAGGTACGCGGGGTGGAACGTCGGAATCAGCTTGGCGCCGCGGTAGTCGTACACGCGTCCGCGCAGGCGCGAGATGGGATCGAGCGTGCGCAAGAGCGTCTGCGCCGCGAATTTGCCGAGCGCCACGATCACCTTCGGCCTGATGATGTCGATCTGCTGAAATAGAAATGGCTCGCAGGTCTCGACTTCGTCGGGCTCGGGGTTGCGGTTCTCCGGAGGACGGCACTTGATGACGTTGGCGATGTAGACCTCGTCGCGCGTCAGGTCGATCGCTTCGATGATTTTGGTCAGGAGCTGGCCGGCGCGGCCGACGAAGGGGATGCCTTGGAGATCTTCGTCTCGGCCGGGCGCCTCACCGACGAACAGCAGATCGGCGTGCGGATTGCCGACGCCGAAGACGACGTGCGAGCGTCCGAGAGTGGACAGTTTGCAGCGCGTGCAGTCGCCAATGTGGCCCTGAAGGGCCAGCAAGGGGTCGGTTTTCAACAGGGTGTCGGGAACCATTTGCAGATTCTTCGAGGCACTCGGCAGAATCTGCAAATGGTTCCCGACACCCCCCCTCCACTCGGGGTTGGTGCCGGCGACGCCGAGCTCCGCGGCAAAGCGCAGATGTTCCTTGAGCTGATCGGGATCCATCACGACCCGGCCTTGGCCGGACGTGCGGAGAGCAGGCCTTCCACGCGATCGAGAATCGCGGAGGCGACGCGCGCTTTGGTCTGGAGCGGCAGCGCCTGCGCGCCCTCGGGACCGATCACGGTGACGGCGTTCGTGTCGACGTCGAACCCCGCGTCAGCGCGCGAAACGTCGTTGGCCACGATGAGATCGGCGTGCTTCTTCTCGCGCTTCGCGCTCGCCCGCGCGACGAGATCTTCGGTCTCGGCGGCGAACCCCACGAGCAGCGGACCGCGGCCCGACGACAGCCGGCGCGTCCCGAGCTCGCCGAGAATATCCGGCGTCTTCTTCAACACCAGGGTGATGGTGTCGTCGCCCTTCGGCATTTTCTGCGCCGCGCGTTCGGCCGGCGCATAGTCAGCCACCGCCGCGGCCAGAATCGCCACGTCCATCGCATCCGCGCGACCGATGACGGCATCGCGCATCTCGCGCGCGCTGCGCACCCGCACCAGCTCGCGCACGGCCGGCGCCTCCAGCGTGGTCGGCCCCGCGACGAGCGTCACGTCGGCCCCACGCCGCAGGGCCTCGGCGGCGATCGCGAACCCCATGCGCCCGCTCGACCGGTTGCCGACGTACCGCACGGGATCGACATCTTCAAAGGTCGGGCCGGCCGTGACGAGCACGCGCTTGCCGCGCAGCGGACCCTCGGGCCGCAGCACCGCTTCAGCCGCGGCGACCACCTCTTCGGGCTCGGCCAGGCGTCCCTTCCCGATCCACCCGCACGCCAGATACCCTTCGCCCGGCTCGACGAACCGGACGCCGCGCGCGGCGAGCGTCTCGAGATTGCGGCGCACCGCTTCGTGCGAGAACATCTGCGTGTTCATCGACGGCGCGACGAGCACCGGCGCGCGCGTGGCGATGAAAAGGGTCGACAGAAAGTCGTCGGCGATGCCGTTGGCGAACTTGGCGAGAATGTTGGCGGTCGCCGGCGCGACGAGCAGCAGATCGATCGTCGACGCCAGCGCGATGTGCTCGATGTCGGCGTTGGCACCCGGCTCGAACTGGTCGGTGATGACGCGCCGCCGCGTGATCGCTTCAAAGGTGAGCGGCCCGACAAAACGCGTGGCCGTCGCCGTCATCACCGCGATCACGTCGTGGCCGCGCTTCTGCAGCCCGCGCGCCACCTCGACCGCCTTGTAGGCGCCGACGCCGCCGGTGACCCCTAAAGCAATCAACATGGGGTGATGGGATGATGGGGTGATGGAATGAAAGGTGGAATGAGTGGCCCGATGGCCATCCCTCCATCACCACATCATTCCTTCACCACATCCTCCGTCCTCTCGATCGCCTCGACCTGCCCCGTCACGACTTCTTGTTGCGCGACGGTCGTCTTCTTGTGATCGCCAACCGCCACGCGGGGCGTCGAGCCGGCCATCAATTGACGCGCCCGCGCGCCCGCGGTGACGACGAATTCGAACGAGTTCGGCAGTTTGCTTCGGTCAATCATCTTATGGCTTTCTCGCGGGTCCCACCCGCGCGTGGCGCTATCCAAACGTCCGGACGATTTCGTCGGCTTCGCCGCGCATGCACTTGAGCCGCGCGCGTTCGGCGAGGACGATACTGCGAAGCCGGTCGACGGCGGCGGTCAGCTCGTCGTTGATGACGACGAAGTCGTACTCGACGAAGGCCGCGACTTCCTGCTGCGCGACCTGCAGCCTCCGCCGCACGACTTCGTCGGCGTCCTTGCTCCGGCCGCGCAGCCGCGCCTCGAGCACCTCGAAGGACGGCGGCATGACGAACACCGCCGTGGTCTCGATGCCGCGGCGCCGGACCTTGCGCGCGCCCTGGACGTCGATCACCAGCACGAGGTCGGTCCCCGCGTCGAGGACGCGTTCGGTGTCGGCCGCCGACGTCCCGTAGAGGTTGCCGAACACGTCGGCCCACTCGAGAAACTCGCCGACCGCCACCATCGCCTCGAAGCGCTCGCGTGTCACAAAATTATAGTCCACGCCGTCGGTTTCGCCGTCGCGCGCGGCCCGCGAGGTGTACGACCGCGACAGCCTCAGATGGGGCACCTGCTCCACCAGCCGCTCGACGAGCGTCGTCTTGCCCGCGCCCGAGGGCGCCGACACGATGAAGAGCAGGCCGCGGGATTTACTCGGCATTTTGCACCTGCTCGCGCATCTTCTCGAGCTCCGCTTTGGCCGCGATGATGAGCTCCGACACGTGCAGGCCGTCGGCCTTGGAGCCCATCGTATTGACCTCGCGGTTCATCTCCTGCAGCAGAAAATCGAGCTTGCGGCCGCAGGGCTCCGGGCCGTCGGCGAGCGCCTGCCAGTGCGAGATATGGCCGCGGAAGCGCGTCACCTCTTCACTGATATCGGATCGAGCGGCCATGCGCACGATCTCCTGGGCGACGGCGGTTTCGTCCGCCTGCAGCTCGGTGCGCAGCTCGCGGACACGGTCGGCCAGCCGCTGTTCCATCGCGGCGCGTCCCTGGTCGGCGGCGACGGCCACGCGCTCGACGAGGTCGGCGACGGCCGCGCGCCGCTCGTCGAGATCGCCGCGCAGATGCTCGCCTTCGCGGCTGCGCATGACGTCGAGGTCGGCCAGCGCCTTGACCAGAATGGCGGAATAATCGTCGTTGGCGCGCTTGAA
>OCZT010005565.1_pt1 | contig 12547 bp, 10 predicted proteins | sample 1539031 | NCBI WGS metagenome assembly OCZT01 (sample SAMEA3539308, study PRJEB22396) | soil metagenome | biome: tundra; feature: field; material: soil | place: USA | collected 2010-05 | depth 0.15 m | reverse complement strand
TTCAGACGTGTGCTCGTCCGATCTCGCGCGGCGCCGGATGCCACGCCTGCGGGCCGCCGCGTGTGAGCAGCTCCATCGCGAGCGGCGCGGCGTTCAGCGTGCCCACGCCCGCCGCGCGCAGCTCGGCAGCAAAGGGAAGAAACGTCTGGTCGTTGAGCGTGCCGTGGCAGTAGCTGAGCACCGTGTCGACGAGCGGAGCCGCGTGTTGCCGGACGGCGCGCAGCGTCGCGAGCGGCAGGCCCGTGATGCCGGTGAAGCGCACCTTGCCTGAGGCGCGCAACCGGTCGAGCGCGGGCAAAGTCTCGCCCCACACCTGCGCCAGCGAACCGAATTCCATGTCATGCACCTGGATCACATCGATATGGCCGCAGCGCAGCCGCGCGAGGCTTTCATCCACGCTGCGCACCATGCGGGCGGTAGAAAAATCGAAATCCGCGGGCCCATAGCGGCCGGCCTTGGTCGCCATCACGTAGCGGTCACGCGGCACCCCGGTGAGCGCGCGTCCCAGCGCGGTCTCGGCCCCGGTCTGACCATAGTAGGGCGAGGTGTCGAAGTAGTTGATCCCCGCGTCGAGCGCGGCCCGCACGGTGGCGTCGGCGACGGCCGGCGCCACCGGACGGAAGGCGCCGCCGATCGGCGAACCGCCGAAGCCGACGTGGGAAACCTGGAGACCGGTGCGGCCGAGGGGGCGCAACTGCATAAGCCCCACAGCCTGCGCGCCCGCCCGCGCCCGGCAATGCCGGAGTGTCCGCCGCCAGACCGTAGGGGCGCAGTCTTGCTGCGCCCAATGTATCGGAGGTAGGGCGAGTCGTCCCCGACGAGCCGCGCCATCCCCTGAGGGTGCAGCCCCTCGACCTTGCTCTGGGCCCTGAGCTTGTCGAACGGGCAAGACTGCACCCCTACGAAGACCTCCATCTCTCCGTATCCTCTGTGCCACCTCCGTGAACTCTGTGACATGGCTGTTGGAGCAGAATTGACCGCCGCGGCGCGGGCCGCCATCTCTGGCAGGCTATGTCCGACTCCCCCGCTCCCGCCGCCGTCTCCATGGACGCCATTGTCGCGCTCGCCAAGCGCCGCGGCTTCATTTTCCAGTCCTCCGAAATCTACGGCGGGTTCAACGGCTTTTTCGACTACGGCCCGCTCGGCGCCGAGCTGAAGAAGAACATCCGCGACTGCTGGTGGGATGACATGGTGCGCCGCCGCGATGACATCGTCGGGCTCGAGTCCTCCATCATCATGCACCCGAAGGTCTGGGAAGCGTCCGGCCACGTCGCCGGCTTCACCGACCCGCTCGTGGACTGCAAAGAAAGCAAACAGCGTTATCGCGCAGATCAATTGTTCTGGGAGCCAGTCACTGTTTTGACGCCCCAGCCCACCCCAATCGAGAAATTGCCTTTGCCGGATTTTCCTAGCGAGCCAGCTGGAAATGGAATGTGGAGCAATACCATCGGTTACGTTTCAGCTCTCGAAAGCGAACGAACGAATGCTGAACTTCACGAGAAGGCCTTGGAACTAAAACGTAAATTGGCATTCCAAGGCCAACTCCATTGGGAAGTTGCCACGGCTAGGGACTTCACGGTGGCAACTGAGCGCGACATTCCTCACATCCCATCACCCGCGACCGGTAAGCCCGGCAGCCTGACGGCGCCGCGTTCGTTCAACATGATGTTCCAGACGAATGTCGGCGCGATGACCGACGCGTCGTCGGTCGCCTACCTGCGGCCCGAGACCGCGCAGGGCATGTTCGTCGATTTCAAGAACGTCGTGGACACGGGCCGCGTGAAGCTGCCCTTCGGCATTGCGCAAATCGGCAAGTCGTTCCGCAACGAGATCACGCCGCGCAACTTCATCTTCCGCTCGCGCGAATTCGAGCAGATGGAGATGGAATATTTCATCCACGAGGACGCCGACTGGGCCAAGTGCCACGAGGAGTGGATCGTGTGGTGCGAGGCCTGGCTCAAGAGCATCGGCCTGCCCGCCAGCCATCTCTCGCGCTACACCCACCCGAAGGAAAAACTCGCGTTCTACTCGCGCGGAACGGTGGACATCATGTTCGCGTATCCCTTCGGCGTGCAGGAACTGTGGGGCATCGCCGCCCGCGGCAACTACGACCTCACCCAGCACGCCAACGCCAGCGGCAAGCCGCAGGAGATCTTCGACGAGGCCACGAAGAAGAAATTCGTGCCACACGTCATCGAGCCCGCCGTGGGCGTCGACCGCATCCTGCTCGCCGTGCTCTGCGCCGGTTATGCCGAGGAGGAGGTCAAGGACGAGAAGGGCGCCGTCGAAAAGCGCACCGTCCTCCGCTTCTCGCCGCGCATCGCACCCGTGAAGGTCGCCGTGCTCCCGCTGCTCAAGAACAAGCCCGAGCTCGTCGCCGTCGCGCAAAAACTCCACGCCAAGCTGAAGCGGAAGTATGCCGTCTTCTATGACGAGGCCGGCGCCATCGGCCGCCGCTATCGCCGCCAGGACGAGATCGGCACGCCCTGGTGCGTGACCATCGACTTCGACACGATCGAAAAGCCCGGCGAGACCTTCACCCTCCGCGAGCGCGACAGCATGCAGCAACGCCGCATCACTGAGGCGGAGCTGTTCCAGCTACTCGAGGAACAGGTTTATTGAAACCGACTTGCCCGCCATAGCTTCAGCGAAGGCGGGGGCCGAGCTCTTCGCGCTGCTCGAGGAACAGGTTTACTGACCGGGCCCCAGCCCCAGCCTGTCATTCTGCCTGATCAGGGGTGCCGCGCCCGCTCGGGCGGTTTCATCCCGCCGGCTCACCGCGTGGCGACGGGCGGAGCCGGCGGCACGATGGCGATGCACTCCACCTCCACGAGGGCGCCGAGGGCGAGTCCGCTCGCCGCGAGCGCACTGCGCGCCGGGAGGTTCGTCTTGAAATACTCGCGGTAGATCACGTTGAACGCCGGCCAATCCCTGATGTCGGCCAGGAAGACCGTGCATTTCACCACGTGCTCCAGTGACGTCCCGTGCTTCTCCAGGACTGCCTTCAGGTTGTCGAGCGCCTGACGCCCCTCGGAGCCAATCCCGCCGGCCACCAGGGTCATCGTCCCCGGCAGGACTCCCACCTGGCCGGAAACGTAGAGCGTGTCGCCGGCCTGGACCGCTTCCGAAAATGGCAGCGGCGCGCCGCCCGTGAACGGCATCGGAAAATATTGCGGGCCGGTGGCGGATTTTTCCGCGGCGCCGAGCGGAACCGCGAGACTGAGGAGCAGCGCGGCCTTCATGGCCGCGGACAAGGATGGGGTTTTCATGGAGAGTAAGAATTCTGTTCTAAATACCGGCGCTACTTCGTCGCGGACTTCCCGATCAGCTTCCAGTCGAGCTGCGCCGCCCGGAGCGAGAGGTTCATGTCCACGATGAAGGTGATGATGGACCCGATCAACCCGAGCATCGCCACGCAGAAGATGGCCACCAGCGCCGCCACCATTTCCACTTGCCACAGCGCCGCGACGAACAGCCCGAGGATCAACACCCCGGCGCATAGCACCGTCACCGCCGCAAGGGTGATGGACAGCCGCAGGATGCGGGCGCGCCGGTGCAGGATTTCCACTTGATCGTTGAGGTTGGCCACCGCCGCCGGCGACTGGCCGCCGACGGAGATTTCCCGGATAATGCTCCGCGACCGGTCCAGCATGCGGCCGAAGCGATTCGTCAGCGTGAGCAGCAGGAGGCCGACGCCGGAAATAAGGATCACCGGGCCGACCGCGAGTTGCAGGATCGGCACGAGTTGGGTCAGGGAGAGATCTTTCATGGCAGAGGTAATCGTGGCGCTGACGGGTCGCCTGCATTCCCCGTCGCGACCGGCTTGAAGCTAACACGCCTCGCCGCCCGCTGCACAGGGAGAAATCACCCGTCCAACTGCCGCTTGCCGCCGGCGCTTTGTGGCTGGAGCGCGTGCTTCGTTTTGTCATCCTGAATGCCGTGAAGGATCCAGTTCGCCTCGGTGAGCAGACTCCAAGTGGATTCTTCGCTTCGCTCAGAATGACAGAGACCTTCCCCATGGATCCCTACGCCCGCGCCCGCGAACTGATTGACGCCGCCCACGCGGCCGATCCGACGCACGGTGCTGACGGCCGGTCGGCCGAACTGGTGTATGCCGACCGGATGGAAGCGTGGATCGCGCGCCTCGTGCCCGAGGCCACCTCGCTGTTGCGGCTCGCCGCGCGCTGCCAGCACCTCGAGCGCTGGTCCGTGCCACGGGCGAGTTTTCCCGAGGACAAAGCGGGCTATCTTAACTGGCGCAAATCGCTCTACGGCAAACAGGCCGCGCGCACGAAGGAACTGATGCTCGCCGCCGGCGTGTCCGCCGCCGAGTCGGACGAGGCCGCGACGTGGGTGTCGAAGACCGGCTTAAAGATCAACCCCGGCACGCAGGCGCTCGAGGATGCCGCGGTGCTGGTGTTCTTGGAAAACGAGATCGGTGCCTTTGCCGCGCAGCACACCGAGTATCCCCGGGAAAAGTTCGTGGATATCCTGAAAAAAACCTGGCGCAAACTCAGCCCCCGCGCGCAGGCAATGGCGCGCACGCTCGCACTACCGCCCGGCATCGCCGCGCTGGTTCAGGAAGCGACAGGCGGCTGAGGGTGGAACGTGTTGCCCCCAACACGTTGTATTAGACGGACCCAAGCGTCTTGTGGACAACGCGCTCCACCTTTCAATCCGGCATCTTAGCTGCCTAATTCCGAGGTAGGGCGCGACCGCTGGGCGCGCCGCGCTCAAAAGATGCATTCGGCGGGCCCAGCGGTCCCGCCCTACCTTTTCAATCAATTCACCACCGCGAGTGTGAAACCGTCGTAGCCCTTGCTGCCGACGGTCTGGATCGTGGTGGCGCTCACGCGTGTTTCCTTTGCGAGCATCGCATTGAGCCGGCGCACGCCCTGGATGCTCGGGTCGGTGTTCGCCGCGTCGGCCACCGCGCCCTTCCGCACGACGTTGTCCACGATGATCACCGTGCCGCGATGCGAGAGCTTCATCGCCCACGTGAAATACTCAGGGATGCTGACCTTGTCGGCATCGATGAAGATCAGGTCGAACGGCCCGCGCTTCTCCGCCGCGAGTTGCGGCAGGGTGTCGAGGGCCTTGCCCACATGCAGCTCCACCACGTCCGCCAGCCCGGCGCGGACGAAATTGGCGCGGGCCACCTCCGCGTGCTTCGGATCGAGCTCCAGCGTGACGACCTTGCCTCCTGCGGGCAGCGCCCGCGCGAGCCAGAGCGTGCTGTAGCCGCCAAGCGTGCCGATCTCCAAAATGGTTTTCGCGCCGTGAATCCGCGCGAGCAGATGCAGCAGCTTCCCCTGCGGCGGCGACACATTGATCGCCGGCAGCCCCGCGTCCGTGCTGGCCTTGAGCGCCGCCTCCAGCACCGGGTCCGCCGGGACGAGTGCATCCGAAATATAACGATCCACCGCCGTCCATTGCTCTTGATCCATGCCCTCAGATTCCACGCCTCCCGCCGATCGTCAACCGTTGGGCCCAACTAACTCGACTTTAAGCTGCGAGACGGACTTTCTTATCAAAAAACTTATGGGCGCTCTTCCTGATAAACTGCAGCCTCAGTTACTTATCGCTCTTAGCAATCTGCGGCTAGCAACGCTTTCAGCTGAATTCCTCTTAGAGTCGAAGCGCCTGGGAAATCCTGAAATGCCAACGGAAGTGTTTTTAAAGGGGCCAAAACGCAGAGTAAGGCTTCCAAGTCCCAACTGTGGTTTTTTTGTAACTCCGATCGTGCATTGCGCAATTCTCGATGTGCGCCGCACTTTGGAATTCTTTCGACTACGATGGGATAAGACTAAGCAAGAGTTCACTAACTTTTCAGACTCAAAATACCCAGATGATCTGTATATTACCGACCTCGGCCTTTCTGCCGTTGATCCGCCGTCCTTGCTTGCTCTTTCTCTCCGCATTATTGGCCGGTCTGCTTCGCTATGCTTAACGGAAGTGTGTTTTTATGCTAATAAAGACATGGCTCATTTTTCTAAGACGAACAGGCTTCCAGAACTTCAAAGCATAGTAGATTCAACTAAGGTTATCCATGAATCGATCTTGGTATTTGTCTATGATGCACTCGCTCTCCCGCGCCCAAAGATACAACCGACTATTCACGAAGGTTAATCTCCTAGATGTGTCGGTTATATAACGTTTACCCTAAATCATGAAAAAGAATCTACTTCTTTGGTTACTTGTAGCTGTGTCTGCGGGGTGTGATCGCCACAGCGAGCAAACGGCTACAAACCCCACCGTTCTTTCCGCTTTGCCAGCAGTCACTAAGGATCCTGTTGCTGGCAGATACCAATTGGTACAGGCGGAGTACGAAACCGAGACAACGGCCCCGGTGTCCCGAGTAGATAAACGTAAACGCGCTCTCTTTAGAATCGATACGCAAACAGGAAGAACTTGGGTATTCGTCGACTATTACGACCCTGATACAAAAAAGGTCCGGGAGTTTTGGTTTTTGCTCTACGATGATCCACTTTTTCCTACAGAAAAAAACTGAGCTTTGGCGCGTGGCTTGCAGCTCCACTTTATCGTCCAAAGATCTACCCTATGGGAAAAACCTACGATAGCCTCAGCCCTGAGCTGCAGACGTGGCTGAAAGCGCAGAAGGTTTTCTTCGTGGCGACGGCGCCACTCGCGAAGGAGGGTCGTGTCAACTGCTCGCCCAAGGGCGGCGACACGTTCCGGATTCTCGGTGAACGCGAGGTCGCGTATCTCGACCTGACGGGCAGCGGCATCGAGACGGTCGCGCACATCCAGGAAAACGGCCGGATCGTCATCATGTTCTGCGCGTTCGACGGCCCGCCGAAAATCGTCCGGCTGCATGGCCGGGCCGAGATGGTTTATCCGAGTCACCGGGATTTCCCCGAACTGCTCGCGCTCTTCCCCGGCAATCCCGGCGCCCGTGACATCATCCGGGTTTCAATCAATCGCATTGGCGATTCGTGCGGCTATGCGGTGCCGCTGATGAATTTCAAAGGCTCGCGGGATGTTCTCGACCGCTGGGCGGAAAAGAAAGGCCCGGACGGCCTGCAGGGCTACCGCCAGCAGAAAAACCGCGTGAGCATCGACGGTCAGGAAGGCTACAAAGAGCTAGACCCAGTGCCGCGCCAGCGCTGACGGGCGCGGCAGATGCGCAATTATTGCGGAGGTCGGCAGTGGCGCTAATACCCGTGCGCGCCAGTGCATCGGTCTTTCTTTGACCGGGGGAATGAGGCAGGATCGGCGGATATATCGGTCGTTACGGTGCCCTCGGGTTTTGCCGCTGGGTGCCAGCGTGGCCGGAGTTTTTTAAAATTTTATGTCACATCCGGTCATCATTCAGGGCGGCATGGGAGCCGCGGTCTCCAACTGGGAGCTGGCGCGCGCCGTGTCGCGGTTGGGCGCGCTCGGCGTCGTATCCGGCACCGCCTTGTCCAGCGTGCTGGCGCGGCGGTTGCAGGCGGGCGATCCCTCGGGCGAGATGCGCCGTGCGCTCGCGGCGTTTCCGATCCCGGCCGTGGCCGAGCGCGTGCTCGCCGCCTACTTCATCCCCGGCGGCAAGGCGGCGGCCGAGCCGTTCGCGTCCACCCCGATGCCCACGCTGCAACCCGGGCTGGCCCTGACCGAGCTGACGGTAGTGGCCAGTTTCGCCGAGGTCTTCCTCGCCAAGTCCGGTCACGCCGGCGTCGTCGGGCTCAACCTGCTCGAAAAAATCCAGCTCCCGACCCTGCCGTCGCTCTATGGCGCGATGCTGGCGGACGTGGACTATGTGCTGATGGGTGCCGGCATCCCGCGCGCCATCCCCGGCGTGATCGACCGGCTGGCGGCGGGCGAGCTGGCGGAGCAAAAGATTGATGTGGAGGGCGCGCTGCCCGGCGAGGAGTTCACGATCCGCTTTGACCCGACGGCGTTCTGGGGCGGTCCTCCGCCGCGGCTGCGGCGTCCGCACTTTTTCGCGATCGTGGCCTCGGCGACGCTCGCGATGACGCTCGCCCGCAAGTCCAGCGGTCGGGTGGATGGCTTCGTGGTCGAGGGCGACCTGGCGGGCGGCCACAACGCGCCGCCACGCGGCCCGCTGCAACTGGATGCGCGCGGCGAGCCAATCTACGGCCCGCGCGATGCGCCCGATCTCGCCAAGATCCGCGAGCTCGGCCTGCCCTTCTGGCTCGCGGGCAGCCAGGCGCGGCCGGACAAGCTGGCGGAGGCGCTGCGCCTCGGCGCCGCGGGCATTCAGGTCGGCACCGCGTTCGCGTTTTGCGACGAGTCCGGCATCGCCCCTGATCTCAAGCGGCGGATCATCCAGGCCAGCCGCGCCGGCTCGGCGCGCGTCTTCACCGACCCGGCCGCATCGCCCACGGGTTTCCCGTTCAAGGTCGCGGAACTGGCCGGCACGCTGTCGGAGGCCGCGACCTACGCGGCGCGGGAGAAAATCTGCGATCTCGGCTATCTGCGGCAGGCTTATCGGAAGCCCGACGGCAGCGTCGGCTACCGTTGCGGCGGTGAACCGGTTGAATCCTACCTGCGCAAGGGTGGAAACATCGCCGACACCGTCGGCCGGAAATGCCTGTGCAACGGGCTCATGGCGACCGTGGGCCTGGGCCAGGTGCGCGACAGCGGACCGGAGCCAGCCATCGTGACCGCGGGCAACGAGGTGGCTGACCTCGCCCGGCTGGTGAGCGACGGCGAGGACCACTACCGGGCGGAGGACGTCATCCGCTATCTGCGCGGCCCGGCGGCCTGAATAACAGGTGGTCGCCGATGTCCCCATCGGCGACAGCGTCGGTGCGGAAGCCGGCGCCCACCTTCAGGCTACACCTCAAACCACCGGCCTCAGTTTCACGATCAAATCCTTGGACTCGACGGTGTCGCCGACGGCCGCGTGCAGCTCGGCGACCACGCCATCGGCTGGCGCGTAGATCGTGGTCTGCATTTTCATCGCTTCCATCATGAAGAGCTTGTCGCCCTTCGCGACCTTCGCTCCGACGGAAGCCGACAGCACCACGATCAGGCCCGGAATGGGCGCGGCGACCGACAGCGGGTCGGCGAGGTCGGCCTTCGGGCGCGATTTGGCCGTAACCGCCACGCCCTTGTCCTGGATGAACACCTCGCGCGTGATGCCGTTCAGTTCGTAGGTCACGGGCCGGCGACCGTCCTTGTCCGCTTCGCCCACGCTGATAAGGCGGATAATGAGAACCTTGCCCTCCTCGATCTCGACGGAAATTTCCTCGCGCGGACGCAGGCCGTAGAAAAACGCCGGCGTCGGCAGCACACTCACGTCGCCGAAGTCGCGCTGGTGCTTCGCGAAATCGGCGAACACCTGCGGATACATGAGGTATGAATAGAATTCGTCGTCGGTCGGCTCGTGGCGGAGTTTTTCCGCAAGCGGCTTTTTTAGCGCGGCGAGCTCAGCGGCGGATGATGCGGCAAGTTTCGGCGCGTTAGGGATAACGCGCCCTACCCGCTTCTTCTCAGCCGCGAGCGCGGCCTTGTATTTCGTCTGGGCCTCCTTGAAGCGTTTCTCGCCGAGCACGGCCCGCCACATCGGAACGGGCCAGCCCCCGTCGGGCCAGCCAAGTCCGCCCGTGAGCATGTCGATGACGCTCTCGGGAAACGGCGTGGCGCCGGGTTCGAGGTTGACGACATCGGCGGGCCGGATGCCGCGCGAAAATAGAAAGAGAGCCATGTCGCCGACGACCTTCGATGACGGCGTGACCTTGATGATGTCGCCGAAGAGCTGGTTGACCTCCGCGTAGATGCGCGCGATCTCCGGCCAGCGGTGCGCTACGCCCATCGAGGCGGCCTGCTCCTTGAGATTCGTATACTGCCCGCCTGGCATCTCGTGCAGGTAGACCTCGGCGCTGCCAGTCTTCGGCGCGGTATCGAATGGCCGGTAATACTCCCGCACCTGCTCCCAGTAGTCGGAAAATTTGTTCAATGCCTCGAGGTCGAGCCCGGTGTCACGCGGCGTGTGCTGCAGCGCGGCCACGAGCGAGTTGAGGTTCGGCTGCGCCGTGCTGCCCGACATGGACGCGGTGGCGAGGTCCACGATGTCCACGCCCGCATCGGCGGCGCGCAGGATCGACGACGAGGCGACGCCGCTGGTGTCGTGGGTGTGGAAATGAATCGGCAGGCCGACCTCCTCCTTCAGCGCCTTCACGAGTTTGTGCGCGGCGTAGGGCCGGCAGAGGCCGGCCATGTCCTTGATCGCGAGCACATGCGCGCCCATGCGCTCGAGCTCGCGGGCCATCTTCACGTAGTATTTCAGGGTGAACTTGTCGCGGCGCGCATCGAGGATATCGCCCGAGTAGCAAAGCGCCGCCTCGCACACGCCGTGTGTCTCCTGCACCGCCTCCATCGCCACGCGCAGGTTGGGCAGGTAGTTCAGCGAGTCGAAGATCCGAAAAATATCCATGCCGCCCTCGGCCGCGTGCTTCACGAAGCCGGCGACCACCGCGTCGGGGTAATTGGTGTAGCCGACGGCGTTCGCGCCGCGGAAGAGCATCTGGAAGCAGATGTTCGGCACGCGGGCGCGCAGGTGACGCAGCCGCTCCCACGGGTCCTCCGAGAGGAAGCGCATGGCGGTGTCGAAGGTTGCGCCGCCCCACATCTCCAGCGAGTAGAGCTCCGGCGCACGCCGTGCGAGGAAGCCGGCGCAGGCCAGCAGGTCGTAGCTGCGCACGCGCGTCGCCATGAGCGACTGGTGGGCGTCACGGAAGGTGGTGTCGGTGACGAGCAGCCGCTTCTGTTTCCGCGTCCAGTCGGCGAATTTTTTCGGGCCGAGCTGGAGCAGCAGCTGGCGGGTGCCCGGCGGCGGCGCGCTGCGGTCGTCCTGGCCGGGTGCGGGCGCGGCGGCGAGCGGCTTCGCGGGGCGGTAGCCCTTGGCGTGCGGGTTGCCGTTGACGACGACGTTGCCGAGGAAATTGAGCAGCTTCGACGCGCGGTCGCGCTTGGGCTTAAACGTGAACAGCTCCGGCGACGTGTCGATCAGCGTGGTCGTGGCGTGGCCAGCGCGGAAGAGCGGGTGCGCGATGACGTTTTCCAGGAAGGGAATGTTGGTCTTGACGCCGCGGATGCGGAATTCGCTCAGCACGCGCCGCGCGCGGCCCAGCGCAATGTCATAGGTCTGGCCGCTGGTGATGGTTTTCACGAGCAGCGAGTCGTAGAACGGCGTGATGACCGCGCCGGCGTAACCCATCCCGCCGTCGAGCCGCACGCCGAAACCGCCCGGCGAGCGGTAGGCGATGATGCGCCCGTAGTCGGGCACGAACTTGTTCTCGGGATCCTCCGTGGTGATGCGGCACTGGATGGCGTAGCCGTTGCACGGCACGGCTTCCTGGAGCGGCATGCCCACCGCGGGCGAGTGCAAGGCGTGGCCCTGGGCGATGAGAATCTGCGCGCGAACGAGGTCGAGGCCGGTGACGACCTCCGTCACGGTGTGCTCCACCTGGATGCGCGGGTTCATCTCGATGAAGAACCACTCGTTGCGGTCGAGATCGTAGAGAAACTCGATCGTGCCGGCGTTGTCGTAACGCACCTCGCGGGCCATGCGGGCCGCGGCGGCGCAAAGCTCGCTGATGACGGCTTTTGGCAGGCCGAAACTCGGGGCAACCTCGACCACCTTCTGGTGCCGGCGCTGCACCGAGCAGTCGCGCTCGTGGAGGTGGATGACGTTGCCGTGCTGGTCGCCGAGGATCTGCACCTCGATGTGCTTGGCGTTGGAGATGTAGCTCTCGAGAAAGACGGCCGGGTTGCCGAACGCGCGCTCCGCCTCGGCCTGCGCCTCGTCGAGCAGCGCCGCGAGATCACCGGCCTTCTGGACCACGCGCATACCGCGGCCGCCGCCGCCGAAGGCCGCCTTGATGATAAGCGGAAACCCGATCTCTTTCGCGATTTTCAGCGCGGCGGCGCGATCGGTCACGGGCTCCTCGGTGCCGGGCAGCACCGGCACGCCGATTTTTTTCGCGCGGGCGCGTGCGGCGGTCTTGTCGCCCATCATTTCCAGCAACTCGGGCCGCGGGCCGACCCAGATGATCCCGGCTTTTTCGCAGGCGCGGGCAAACGCCGCGTTTTCCGAGAGAAAACCATAGCCCGGGTGGATGGCCTGCACGCCCTTTTCCAGCGCGATGCCCATGATGCTCTCGATGTCGAGGTAGGCGGCGACGGGGCCTTTGCCGTGGCCGACCGAATAGGCCTCGTCCGCCTTGTAACGGTGGATGCAAAAGCGGTCCTCCTCGGCATAAATCGCCACCGTGCGCAGGCCGAGCTCGGTGCCGGCGCGAAAAATGCGCACGGCAATCTCGCTGCGATTGGCCGCCATGAGTTTCTGGAGCGGCCGGATTTCCGGCATCGGGGAACGGGAGGTGGAGGGCGTCACAGGGGGAAAATCAACCCTTGGCTTTAGGGACGCCGCTGCCGAACGCCAACCCGAACCTCGCGTTATGTCATTAATCTGGGGTCGCACCGTTTGTCATTGCGAGGAGTCCCGCCCTGGCGGGACGACGAAGCAGCGGTGTTAGGAAACAAGGCAAAAGTTGGGGTCGGCGAGAAGCCGATT
>OCZT010005563.1_pt1 | contig 12550 bp, 12 predicted proteins | sample 1539031 | NCBI WGS metagenome assembly OCZT01 (sample SAMEA3539308, study PRJEB22396) | soil metagenome | biome: tundra; feature: field; material: soil | place: USA | collected 2010-05 | depth 0.15 m | reverse complement strand
TGGCTTTATTCGAGGCTGTGTTATGGAGAGCAATTCCGCGCCAGAAGCCCGTGCGCTGGTTAGTTCGTTTTCATCATAGACTGAAACCCACCAACCACCATACGAATCAGGTTCAGAGGGTAATGTGGTCTCAAACGTCATCCCGTTTGTTTTTTGCAAGTCTTTTGGATTCCAACTTAATGACCGGACGACTTTTTTATCATCGTCATTCGCAAGCACAGAACAAAGGAAGTTCACGCAGTTGCTTTTTGCCTCGTTATTTTTTACAAGGTATTTGATTGCACCAATTTCGACGCCAGCAGGATTATCAAGGTCGCCATAGATGTTAATTTCGTAGCCGCCAGTATTACAACGAAACGAAATGTAGGGAACATCCTGAAAAATTCCATTGTCAATCACAGTTGCGGGAATTTGTGTCAATTCGTGCGCCCATCCATTTGTTGCCAGTTGTGAAATGATTGTTGCCCAATTGGAAATTCTTTGCGCGGCCAGAGAATTAGTAGCTGGCCCGGCTGCCTCTTTTCGCACGTCTTTGACTATTGAAGGCGGATAACGAAATGTGCCGTAATCCATCTGAATTAAAACGCCCTCGTCGTCTTGTTGAAGAACTTTGCCAGTGGCAATGTTGCCACTTTGAAAAATGACAACATCAGCTTTGAGTGGTGAATCAAACAGCAAAGCGACAATTATTATTGAGATTGCAGCAACCGCTAGTCTTGTCTTTTTCATATCGTAATAGGTGACCCGTTTATTTCATTGGTTCTCTTCGTCATAAAGTAAAGGGGTCAGTTTTCACACGGCCTCGCGACTTGTTAGGCGGCGTGGTCATCTCGTATGGCAAATCTGCACCAATCATAAATTAAAGTCGAACATATCATAACGCCAAATATCATCGCATAACCCCATGCTCCCTGTCTGATATTCACATACATCGCCCAAGCGTGTGAAAAGATGGGAAGGCAAAACGCCGCAACTGCGCCCAGAAAACCGTGAAAATTCCACGCCAAATATGTCGGATATAAAAACACGATAGCTACGAGGATAAACCTGAAAACAGCGACTATAAAAAGAACGCCAAATAAAGCTGCGGGCCGTTTTGCGAATACAGCATATCCAGTCAAAACCAAACTAAATAGTAGTGGGCCAGTAATGATACCAAATGCAAGTGAGTCTGTCTCCGAAATCCAGCCGAGTGAAATCGGAAGGCGAACAACGAGCGCAAGAGTCAGCCACAAAGCTACCCATACGGCCAGTGACTTGACGATGTATTCTAGGAAACGCATGAAAGTGTGCTTGTTAGCCTTGTTAGCCTGCATTTTGTTTGAAAAACTGCTCAAGCTGCTTCTTCGCTCTTTTGACCGGGTATCGGCGTCCAAGTGTGTCCTCAAACCAAAAGTCTGACACTGCGACACTCTTCTCGTGGTCAAAAAGCATGTGATGCAAATCGTCTATGTCCTCACTGAACTTCTCGTTCTCTCCCAGCCGAATCCCTGTCTTGTGGTCTCCGATGTATGTGCCGCTCCAGTTGCCATCCTCGTAATAACCTCCGAAAAGAGTCAATATGACGGGACGACGACCAACGTTGATAGCCTCAACTCGCAACAAAGGCGAATGTCCATCGTGGGCCGGATAAAACGTGCTCTTTGTGCGTAAGCGTCCTCGGTCCCGAAAGGCGACGTAGGCTGTCAAACTCAAGCTCGTGACCGAGATGACCAATGCAACTATCGAAAGTATGACTGGCATAATGCGATGCAGGCTAACAGTTCTTCGGTTGAAATTTCACGGTCTATCCGGTTTCACGGTTTCGACCTTAAACCTTCCGTTTCCCTTTGCCAATGACTTTTTTCATTCGCGGTTCGCCGTGGCCTTTTTACCGGTCGCCATTTTCAAAACGTAGCGCGGCCATTCTTCATCGAACATCGCCGGTGAAATCTCCGTAAGCGACGTGAACCGAATCAGGTCAAATTTATCCCGCGCCTTTTTGGTTTCGTAAAGCCAGATGACGGTTGCGACGGCTTCGCGCTGGGAAAAATAATACCTGAACGTGGAAAGTGAACCGTCGGCGTTTTCGGTCAGATGCTCCGTTTCAAACCAATGCCGGAGCAAGGCAAGCGAAGTTGCGGATGCGCCGGGATAACCGTTGTCACGCCAAACGTGAACCTCGGCCGAATCTTGGCGACGAGCGGCGGCAACAATTTATCGTAGGCCGTCGCCCGCATTGTTTCATCCGCCGGAAACCAGCGCTGCTCAGGAATCAGCGGCGCGTATGGCGAAACTGGAAAATTAGGGTGGAGGCCCATATAAATTTTCACCAATCGTAGCAACCCCGCCCTGAAAATCAAAGGTTTACAAAATTCTCGGCGGCGGCGGTTGTGGGGAAAACATGGGAATTCCGGTTTTTGGGCGGATTTTCCAAAAAACGGACGCGCGTAATTGACCTATAAACGACTTTTCCCGCCCGGTTGGCATGGCGGGAGCGGGCAATCCACATCCGCAAACAGGCGTTTTGAGCCGTTTCCCAAATTTGGATCCAAATCGGTTTCTTGGGCAGACACATGAAAACTTCAAATCCGCGCCTTGAATAATTTTCTGGAAACGACTTTAATTCCGGCAATGAACGACAATTCAACCTCGGCCACGGACGCAAAGCCGCTTCCGTTCCCGGTCATCATCCATGTGGACATGAATTCTTTCTATGTGTCCGTGGAAAAGCGCGACGATATAAATTTGCGCGACAAGGTTGTCGTGGTTGGCAAAAAAAAGTCTCCAGCCATTGTAACTTCCTGTGATTATGCGGCACGGGACAAAGGGGTCATGGCTGGCATGTCTATTTACAAAGCCCGGCAACTGTGCCCGGAAATGGTATTGGTTGAACCCGACATGGCGAAATACGAAAATGAATCGAAGCTGTTGATGGAAATACTTCGCCGGGTTGCGGGGCCGGACGCGGTGTTTGAAAAAGTTTCCGTAGATGAAGCCTATGTGGACGTATCTGCGGCGTGTCAGGGAACTGATGCCGACGATTCGTTAAAAAAAGCGGTGCCGATAGGTTGGAAAATCAAGGAGCTGATGTTGACCGAGCGACATTTGCTTTCATCGGTCGGCATAGCCTCGGAGCGCTTCATCACTAAATTAGCAAGCGATTCTTGCAAGCCCAATTCTTCGCACCCGTCTGGACTCCTAATGGTTTTGGAAAGTGAGAAAATGGATTTCTTAAAACCGTTCAAGGTTGAAAAACTTTACGGGGTCGGTGAAGTGACTCAAGGCAAGCTGAATGCCGTTGGGATTTACACCGTGGCAAACCTGATTGATTACGCAGATGATTTGTGTGCTGTCGTCGGAAAATCCAACGGCGAAACCTTGAAAAGTTATGTGCGTGGAAAAGACAAGAAGGGCATTACCCCAAAGGGGAAACCAAAACAATATACCAAGCAAAAATCCTGGGACTGGGAAGACAAACCGTTGGGAGACGACGTGTTTCCATGGCTGATGAATCTAGTTAAAAAAATTGCCGCCGACCTTCGCGAGAACAAGGTTTTGGCCGTCAACGTTGAGGTCAGCGTTTGCTATGAATATAGGGAAAAAGGCAACGACGGCCATGACCATGCCAATCTGACCGTGCCCACTGACGACATGGGAATAATTTTGGCAACGGCTGTCACCCTTCTGAAGAAAAATAATTTTTTGGACAAGCCACTGCAAAAAATCCATGTCGGAGCGACCAAGGTTGTTTCGCAAGGGGCGGCGGCGAAAGAAGTTTCCAAGCCGAAATCCAAGTCCAAGAAAACGGATGGCGGCCAAATTAAGCTGTTCTGAAATTCACGTCACGGTCACTTCCTGGGTTTGCTCGCAATCAGCTTCGCCATCATCAGCAGGTTTTCGTCGTCGGCGTCGAGGTGCTGTTGCTGCCGCTGTAATTGGGTCTGCGTCTGTGTCAGTTGCGCCTGCAACTGATTCGCCTGCGCTTGCAAGTGCCGGACTTTCATCACCGGCCAGAACATCAAAAGCGCGGTCGTCAAGGCCAGCGACAAGGCCGAGAAGCAAATGCGGCGGCATGAGCGTTGTTGGGTTCGCCATTCTTTTTCCAAGCTGGTCAGGCCGCTTGCCAATTCCAACAGGCTGGCGTTGTGCTGTTCGGCGTCCATCTGGCTCCGCGATAGCTGGCGGAGTTGGTTCTGAATTTCCTGAATGCTCATGGTCTTGCCTCCGTTTTTCCAAAAGGCGGGTGATGCCCTGCCAACCGTAGGCGCGGGCGACTTTGCTTCCCTTCATGGCCACGCCCTCAAACTTGAAACTGATGCCGCTGACGTGCTGGGTGGTCTTGGCCGTGTTGCGTTTCACGGTCACGCCAAGTTTCGCAAGGCGCTTTTGAAAATCGTCAAATGTGCCATTGGACTCGCCGATGGCCTTGGTGATGCGCTCGGCGACGGCAACCTTGGCGGGCACTTCGGGCGTCTCCCCCCGCGCAAGCTCGCGCTGGAACTTACGAAGCTGGCCGCTGGTCAACCGGGGCTGGCGCGGATTGCGTCCCCGCAAGCCGGGCGTGATGGTCAAGCCATACATCCGCTCAATGTCCTGCGTGGCCTTGATGCAACGCAGAGCTTCCCATTTGCCAGTCCAGACTTTGCCTCGGTTGTCCACGCGGCTGGTGATAAGGTGAATATGGTTGTCCAGATGCTTGACGATGACCCAAGGCCGGTTCGGGGACAACTGCATCAGGCGCATGAACGAAATGGCAATCTTCAACCACTTTTCATCGCTGACATCTTCGCCCGCTGGCATCCGCAACGGGATATGCAGGACGGGACGCCGGCAATCGGGACGAATCCGGCGCACGCGGCCAAACTCTTTGGACAGCGCGGCGGCGTCCCGGCCAATCAAGTTGCCGCCAATAATCCGGGCTTGCTTGGTCTCGTCTATGACATAGTTCAATACGCCGCGAAACCCGGAGCCGCGAATGACTTTACCCTTCATACTCGTCACCCTCCTTTCCAATCAAGGCTTCGCGCAAAGCGTTCACGCCGTCGAGCGTGGCCGACAATGCCGGAAGCAGATTTTCCGGCAGTTGCCCGGAATTGACCAACAGGGTCACATTCTGGAGTTCGTCGAGCGTGTCGGCCAGTCTGTCCCAAGCCGCCGCGTTGACGGCTGGAATATGCGGCCCTTGGCCGTGGAAATAGGTTTCCCGCAAAAGGGCACCCAGCCGCTTATGGGAAACCTTGGCGTCGGACTGCAAGGCCGACAACTCGGCAGAGTTTAGCCGCGTCGAGACACAATGGTTGCGGCCACCAGTGCAACCACTCTGACCGACGCGGCTCCCCTGGGCGCGAACGCAGTGAGCCACAGGCAAGGTGAACCGGAGCGAAGCGGAGGTTACACCTTGCTCTCTGGCCTCATGGGGTTTCGCGGCGCTCATAGGGGAAATCAGGAAATGCCGGGGGCTGACGGCGATTGGGTTGGTGGTGTGGGAGCGGAAACCGGCGTGGCTCCCCCGGCTCCGCCACCATCGCCAGACTTGATGCTCGTCACTGGAATGTCGTGGCAGGATGAGGCGTTATAGATGGCGGACGTGAGTTTGATTTGCCGGTCCTCAAACGACAAGTCCTTGGGGTTCTGGTCAAACAGTTTGGCCTCGTCAATCGTCATGGTGAACAGAACTTCGCCAACCTGCACGATGGCACTGGATGAGGCAGACTTGACTACGATAGCACGGATGGCTGGTTCCGGGCATACGACGGAGATACGACCACTATTGAAGGTTACGGTTTTCATATTTTGATTCGGCGGCAATCGCGTTGGTGGGTGGCTGAACAAGCGACCTTAAACATTCACCAACACTTTGGCCTCCGTAATAAGTATAAGGCAAGGCAACCCCCTGTGCGCCGGGGAAAACCATTTTGTTGAAAATATCTTCAAGCTATTCACCCGCGACATGTGGAGAGAGACGAAGGGGAGACACCAAAGGTCATACCTTGTCCACGGATGTCTGGTGGGTTCCCAAGTAAGCGGCGAGTAGACTCGCGTTGTCCATCAAGGCCTGTTCCACAAGCCTGCGGTCGCAAGGGTCGTTTAGGTTGGCGGCATCGAGGCCGATAAGCCTGGCATACTCGGCAAGGGACTCGCATCCCAACTCCGCCAGCGCCAGCCTTAACTCCTGCGGTTCTTGTAACTCGGTTTTCATAGGTAAAATGGGGCTGTCATCCTTCGTCTTTGTATAGGCTCTCAATAGACTCTTGGATGCTCTTTTTGATGTCGGCATAACACGCGGCGCAAACGGTGATTTCTTCGTCCACGCAATGCGAGTCGCCGGTCTTTTCAGTCCAGCATCGTTCACATAGGAAGGTTTCATTGTCCGGCTCTGCCGTCGCTGTTTTGGCGTTCTCGGCGGCAAAGCGAGTCGTTTGGGCGGCTTCAAGTAATGGACGATGTGTCACCAGCGGCATGATAAACGCGAGATGCTTGCACTGGTGGCGAGCGCGACATTTGAAATCTCGGCAGGTGCAATTTTGGATGTCATGGTTGACGAGGTAGAGGTTTCCGCTCTGGCCTCTGACCAAGACAAATGCTGTGGATGGAATCCACGCAACGACTTCAATAGGTGGTTTTCCTTTTTTCATGGGTGGACTTTTTTGTAACTCGGTTTTCATAAGTCGAAAGGGTCGAATGGCAACACGATGTTTCGCGCCAGTTCAAAGCGGGTGCAACCGAAACGCGGTCCGGTTAAAAAACGCCATAGGGTGTCTTCCGCAGAAATCCATCCGGTCACGTCCTCAAGGCGCTCGTCATATTCTGTAAAATTATGGCACTCGTTCGACTTACTGCTCCGTCCGCCCCACCATTTGCAGTTGGCGCAACGTGCATCCTCCGGTTTTATATCATTCATAACCCCTCATTATACTCTTTTGAAAAATAGATTCGGGGGCAAAAGTGCGAAAAGTGCATTTTGATGAAAATAATTTCAGTGGGGGGTCAAAAAGAATATAATGGTCACATGGCCACCACCATGTCAGCCGTCGCGTCGTTGTCACCGACCGGCACCGCGTTAGCGGGGTCGCACCTTCACGTCCAGAAAATTCAGTCGCTCACCCAGGGCGATGTCTTCGTGTCACAAAGCAAAATAACCAAGTTGCGGAATTTCAAAACCTACGCACAGGCGTTGAAAATCCGTGGCTACCGGTTTGAATACTACGTCAACGCGCTCTTTTCACCGGAGTTGGTGGAAATAGCCAAGCGCCGGGATGACCCGAATGCACCGCTTGGAAATCAAAAGCGGGAAGCGCGGTTTTCAATCACTCCCGGCAAGCGGCATGACTTGACGATGGATTTTGAGATTCAGGTGTTGAATGCCAAAGGCAGGTGGGTCAAGGGGCGGGGCGCAACTCCCGGTGAAAAAGTCGAACTCTTGGCGGTGCTGGAAAAACTGCCGTGCATCGCGTGGGCGGGACAGACGCCCGGCGGCTGTCATGCGGGAATTTATTTTGCCGATTGGGTGGAATGGGCGGATGCCGAATTGGTTGCGGATTGGGTCTGTGGCGAAGTGCGGCGTAATGGTTATGCTGGCCCCATGACGATGGATGAAGGCGCGTCAAAAAACTGCAACCGTCCTTCGCGGTTCCTTCCGGCGTTCCAATTTTGGCGACCGAACAAAAAGCTTGGCAACGCGGAGCTTAAAACCATCAAGTATGCGGCCTCGGTCATGCCCAAAGTCAAACCGTCCAAAGGTGGTAAAGTTCCGGCGGGTGGTAGCATGTATGGGTTAAGCGAGCGCGTCGAGGCGTTGTTCCTCCGAACCTACAACGTGCCAGATGACGAAATAGCTAAACGGGTTGGCAAGCCAGTAAGCTGGGTCGTTGACCTGTTCAATGAATTACCGCAACTGAAATTCAACGTCTTTTGTCGAGACCTTGCCCGTGAGATTGGGCCGCGAAGCAATTTCGGAAATCACCTTGCGGCAACTTGGTTTCGGCAGAAGCGCACCCTTCTTTATATCAACGCCGCTTTGTCCTGGGAATGGCTCTGGTCGCAAAATATTTCACTGCCCGACGCAAAAATCCGCGTCTTCACCGACCCGGTGTTCAAACCGGTGTTGAATGAAATCGAGACCGCTTTCGACGAGTCCAAAATCATGAACGGAAGCCCGCATCGTGATTACGCCACTTGGCAGGAATGGGTGGAACGCGACTTGGAGCGTTGCCATGCGAAATTCGCGGGCGTTTCCAAGAAAATATTATTGGCCGTCGAAGCGGCGGTGCTGGCGCACGGGCAACCAACCATAAAAATCAAAGATGTGCTCAAAGCCATCCCCTACAAAAAAACTTCGGCCCAAACCGCGCTGAACACCTTGGGAATGACGGCCTCCAATAACGGTCGTAGCAGTTATTGGAACGTGCCGATGGCATTGATTTATTCTACGCTTCCGCCTGACATTTTGGATGCTCTGGATTGGGAAGATGACGGCTCGACCGGCTCGACCGCTGTGGCCTCTGCGCCGCCAAGCTCCGGGTCTGTAAGCTCTGTCCCGGTGAAAGCCCCGGCTCCGCCGAAGCCGCGCAAGGCACGGAAGCCCCGCAAGAAAAAGCTCAAGCCGATGGACGCGCTTTTGGAAATCGGGCAGATGGACAGCTTGCAACCAACCGCCCGCCCCGCGATTGACGAAAAGGAAATGCGTAAGCGGCTGAACGCTGACCGGAGATTCAGCCAACTGCTCAATCGGGTTGACGCGGAGTATGCCAACGCGCAAAAGTTCACGCGGCCTGACGATGAGGCACCGGCAAGGGACTTGTTGCTGGAACTTGTCCGTGCTCATTTGAGCGCGGACGGCCATGTCTATCATGAGTCCAGTCACCTTTACGAATTGTTGCAGGTGGCTTGCGGCGTCAAGGATTTCGTCTTGGTCTTGCACTGGTTGCTCGTCACGCGCCATGTCCTCTCCGTGAACGCATGGGTGCCGGACAAGGGCGATTGGGTCGGCTGGGCTGACTACGTTCGCGGCGAGCTTCGCTTTGCGTGGCAAGTCATCGGGCAAGGTGCCGGTGGCGGCTCCGTCGAGGTGATTAGCGGCGCTCCGGGCACTGGCAAAACGCAAACGCTCGCGGATGAATTGCTGGCCGCGCGGAAAGCCAAGCTGGTTTCCCGCGTCGGCAGTGCCACCCATATAAGCGCACACCAACTGCGGGAACGGATGAAGAAACGGGTGGCCGTGGACACGATTCACGGCGCTTACAACATCACGCCGCGCAAGCAAAAGAAGCGGTTCGTTGCGCTGGATGCCGACGTTTTCGCTGGCGATGAAATGGGGCAGTTGGATTGCGATGTGGCCGGTCAGATGGCGATGGCTTGGGCCCCCGGCAAACGGGTTCTGTTGACAGTGGGGCCAGGTCAAAACCTCCCGGTTGGCCCCGGTGTCGTGGGCGAAAATCTTGTGGACTGGCTCACGGCCAATCCGAAAGTGCCCGGCGTCAAGGGAACGCCATTGAAGAAAAATTACCGCACCAGCAACCTGCTGGCCGGTGGCATCGTGGAATTTTTCGAGCATGTCCACCTCGGCAAATTACCCGCAACGCCCGGCCTTGGCATGGAAGTCCTTTACCTCGACAACGAATTTCAAGTCATCCAACAGGCGGCGCAACTGGCGGCGAACATGAAAGACTTCATGGTTTTTTGTCCCCGCCATACTGACGTGTTTCGGGTCAACAATGGCATCAGCCTTTTGAAACGCGCCAGTGCGGGCATCCTGAACACAACCATTTTCGATTTTCACAAGGGGGAAGAAATGGTGGTGGTTGATGCCGGGCCGCTGGCGTCCAGTCACGGCATTAAAAATTGGAGCGTGGTCAAGGTCTATCAAGACACCAAGACCAGCGGCAATCCAACGGACAAAATCCAAGTCATATTCACTGCGTCGGATGGTTCAAAGGTCGTCGGTTGGGTGACTCTTGGGGAAGTGGACTGGCCGTGGTGCCGGACGGGACACGCCTCGCAAGGCGTCGAGTGTAACACCGGCATCGTGGTGCTGACTAAATCGCAAGTGACCAACCGCCGCTGGCTTTATACCGCTGTCAGCCGGTGCCGCCATAAGTGCATACTGCTTTGCGTGCGGGAAACTTTGGATGTATGCCTCGGCAATAATCCCGAACGACATACGCTCCTACCGGTGTTCTTAGATAAGGCAAAGGAGCTACTGTCGGCTCCGTAGGTTGTGGTTCTCCTTCGTTCCTTACCACATGTCGCGGGCGATTAGGATACGTTGGGTGGTGCTTGCCAGCGGTTTCAACCGATGCTGTTGGGGCGTTTGTCCTGCCAGCGAGCATTTAACTCCGCGTGTTCGCGGCGGCATGGCGGATGACGAGCGGCGCAAGACTGCTTCCGCTCGCGGTGGCGGCGGAAGAGCGTGCCGATTGCCCAGCCGATTAGCGCCCCGAACGCGGCGGCATAAAACATGTCACGGAATAGCTTGTTCATATTCGTATCTTTACTTTTTTGGTTTCTTTTTGCGTTGCGATACTGCCTTTTTAAGTATCTCCCGCGTCAATACGGTTGGCGGTCTTTTCTTCAAAGACTTTTCCCATGATTCGACTTTGGCTTTTAATCGCGCTTCCTTCTGTTCTTTGAACGCATCGGCCTTTATAGGTTTGCCGATAACTTCGCCGGAAAATCTCTTGTCAACAAAGGACACGCCCAATTCATCGTATTCTATCGAGGTTCTTTTGTTCGGCAAGTCTTGCATACCTTCATCTATTCGGATGGGCAAATTTGTCTTGTCGCCGGGTTCAATTATCCACCGCTCTTTGCCGTTGTGAAATTTAATTCGCACACAACGCATTTTCAGAATGTCGCGCCGCTGTTTGCTATTCTTCGCCTTCCTGGGGTCGTTGTTGAACTGTCTTTGTAGTCGGTCTTTCAAATCTCCGCTTAAAGTTTTTACCAACTGTTCCGGCATGGCGCGAAACAATTCAATGCGGGCTACCTGTGACCTAATCGTTCCCCGCAATAGCTTCCGCTTTTGGGGTTCGCCCTTTGCATCGGCAAATTGCCGAATGACTGCGGCGGCCTTGCTCGGATTGAAGTCGCCTTTGGCAAGTATCTCCTGCCGGAGAACCTCGGCGGTTTTTTTAGCCTCCTCTCGGCTCGCGTTTAAGTCTTTTATCTGACTGGTTATTTCATCTATTTCTCCTGCGGCCTTGCCGATTTCCAGCAATTTTGTAATTTGCTTACTTATATCTGCAATCAGCGCGATTTGTTCTTCAAGCGTTTTGTTCAACTTGCTTACCTCGGAACTGCGCTCGCTTGTCAATTTAGACCAATCCATATCCGCGAGATAATTCAAAACGAGCTTTTCAAGGTGAACATATCGCCATGTGAAAATCATTGATTTGGGTTGAACTCGATGCTGGTCTGAAACGACATAGGCCCATTCACCATTACGCTCTGATTTGCCGTGGTCACGAAACCACATTGAATACTTTTGAAAATCGCCGTCGAACAGCAAGCCTTGAAATATATTCACGGCCAAGTCGCGCTGTGGGCCAGTTGGTTGGTAGCCACGATTATGCACGCGCATAAACACACTTTCTTTGATTACTGGCGGATAATACCCCTTTATGACTGCCCCCGCTGGCCTTCGCTTCTTTCCCCGCGCAGTGTGCGGCGTGAATTCGCCGATTACGGCGCGGTTGAATTGAATCTTCTGGATGTAGCTGAAATTCCATGCCTCGGCTTTGTCAAGTCTGGTTCCCCAAACTGGAGCTCGCTCGCGTTGTTTGTTGCGCTCACGGTGTTTGTTAAACAAAGTGGCGATGCGCCCGCGTCCCCACCCGCGAAGTGTAAGCCAAAAAATCAACCGCACGATTTTTGCCCGTTCGGTAATAATTTCAAACTGTGTTCCGTCGGCTGATTGCTTCAACCAGTAGGGACACATTTTTGTCATGGGCTTTTTCTGTTCAAACGCGAGATTTTGTTTCTTTGTCCATGCCTTGCCTACCCGGTCGGCGAGTTGAACGCTGTAATTGTGGGCTGACCATATTGCGCCAAGCGAAATGAAAAGTTGCCCCATGTTCTTATTAACCGTCTCTCTGGAATACCATTGCTTGTCAATGAGCGTTACAATCTCCATTCCACTCTTTAGAATATCCGTAAATGTGGTGTAGGCCGTAAAAACATCTTCGCGACTAAGTCTGTCGAACGCCTCAATTACAATTACGCTTCCGACCGGCACGCCGCCGGATTTTATCATTTCGAGAAGCACTCCAAGCGCGCCATCGGTGCGGTTTTTCCCGCGAAAACCCGATATGGCTTCGTCGTAGAACTGGCGCGATTTTTCAAGTAACAATTCGTTGGCGTCGCAAAACTTTACGCACTCTTCCCACTGGCGGCGAAAAGAATCTGATTTTTTTTGCTCTCCCGAACTGAAACGAATATACGAATATGCGATTTTCATTTATGGCCTTTTTCTATTTTCCAAAATACCACAAAATACGGATAGTGCAATCTTATATTGCGCTGGTCGGCCTGCCCGATGCCGCCGTCAAGGAATCCAAAGATCGCGTTTCCA
>OCZT010005562.1_pt1 | contig 12550 bp, 8 predicted proteins | sample 1539031 | NCBI WGS metagenome assembly OCZT01 (sample SAMEA3539308, study PRJEB22396) | soil metagenome | biome: tundra; feature: field; material: soil | place: USA | collected 2010-05 | depth 0.15 m | reverse complement strand
GGGGACTGTTCCTGCTTGGGGAATTGCCGTTGCTGCTCGCGTTCGCCCATTGGGTGTTCGAGGTGCCGATCCGAGGCTCGCTGCTGCTCATCGTCGCGCTCAGCACTCTGGGCTCGCTAGTCTTCGCCGGCATGGGCCTGCTAGTGGGCTCGCGGGCGCAAACCACCCACACCGTCGCGGGCCTGGTGAACCTGGTGAGCCTGCCGATGGCTATCTGCTCGGGCGTGTTCTTTTCCTCCGCCCGATTTCCTGAGGTGTTTCAACCGCTGATCAAGGCCTTGCCGCTTACCGCGCTCATCGAAGGAGTGCGCGCAGTCATGCTCGACGGCGCTGGGCCTGCCGCGGTCGCGCGTCAGGTTGCGATCCTGCTGGTATGGGGCGTGATCTCATTTGGGGTCGCGCTGCGGCTATTCCGCTGGCAATAAGGCGGAAGTGTTCATCGCGAATAGAAATCAGGTCAGCGGGATATCAGGCAAAGGAATATTGCACTGGCGTCGAGCACGGCGCGGATGCATTTTCTGCCCGTGACCGCCGTTTCCAACCTCGGGCGCTGGTTGCCGCTGGCTCTTCTTGTGGCTGCCGGCGCGCTGGCGAGCGTGTCGGCCCCAAGCTCGAACTACGCGATGGGCGTTGCGCGGACAACCTGGGCGGACCGGGACTGCCATGAATCTTGCCGTCCCTGAACCTCAGGGGCGCTACGCGCCAATCCAAGAGCCGTTGCCGCCAACTCGTTGAATTGAGGAAGACTGATTATGAACAGCTTGAAGTTTCTCCTCTGCCTGGCCGTGGCCGGATTTGTGGCAGCGGCAAACGCCCAACTGCGGGTTCCCGCTTGCACGGCCTACCTTGACCCGGACCCCGACGGCGCGCGCGTCTCGCAACGCTCCGGCATTTCTGGCTGGCAAGACCCGGCGCTCAAAGTGCTCTGGTTTGGCGAGCTCAAACATCCCGGCAGGCTGGACTGTTCGATCGTGATGCGGTTACCCGCCGGGGCCGAGAGCCGGCTGCGCCTCAACGTGGCCGGCACATCCAAAGAGGCACTGGCCAGGGGCTCCGGAACCAATCCCGTCGCGGTGCCATTCAAGGCGTTCGACATCGCGGCAGCAGGGTATCAGCAGTTCACGCTGGAGTCCCTCAATCCGTCTGGCACTCCGGTGGGGGACATTGAGGCGCTGATGCTTCAGGGCCCCGCCGCGGAAGAGGCTCAATTCAATCTTCAACCGCGGCGCAACGCCGCCTCGGTGCATCTCGCCTATCCGGTGCCGAAGGGGACCAACGTGGCGGCGTTCTATTGTGAGGTCACTGCCCTGGAAGATCCGCTCTGGACCTACTACATGGCCTGCGGTTGGCACCGTGGCTATTTCGGCATGCAGGTCAACAGCCCCACTGAGCGCCGCATCATCTTCAGCGTCTGGGACAGTGGTGGCGAGGCGGTGGACCGCGGTAAGGTCGCTGACGAGAACCGGGTCACGCTTGTGGCCAAAGGCACAGGTGTCGTGTCGGGTGATTTCGGCAACGAAGGCACCGGAGGTCACAGCCATTGGGTGTATCCCTGGAAGCCCGGCGCGAAGCAGCGGTTCCTCGTGACTGCCAAACCCGTTGACGCCACCCATACCATCTTCTCCGGCTACTATTTCCAGCCTGACAAGCAGCAGTGGATGCTCATCTCCAGTTGGAAGGCCCCGAAGGAGGGCGGGTACCTGCGCGGCCTGTATAGTTTCAGCGAGAACTTCGGAGGCGCCAACGGCCATCTACGTCGCAAGGCGCTCTACGGCAACCAGTGGATTCGCGTTCCTGATGGCCAGTGGCTCGAACTTACCACCGCAAGCTTCAGCCACGATCCGACCGGCAGGTCTGATCGCCTGGATCGCTTCATGGGCGTCGAGGACGGGCAGTTCTTCCTTTCGCACGGCGGGTTTGTTCCGGGATTCACACAGTTCGGCGAGAAATTCACCCGCCTAGCCACTGGCAAAGCGCCTACGGACCTAACAGACTGACGACGTATGCAACATCCACTTTTCAATGAACTTCACCTGATGGTGGCGCTGGCCGGCGCGACGGCTTGTCTTGGGTTGCTCCCTGCCGGGGCGCTTGCGGAGTCCGTCACCTTGAGCAACCGGGAGGTGGTTGCCGCCTGGACAATCGAGCACCAGCAGCTTCATCCCGACTTTGTGCAGGACCTTCTAACCGGCCAGACGATACGGCTTCAGGGAGAGCTGTTCAGCCTGGTACTGACTAATGGGGCGTTTGTCCACGCGTCTGGCTTCAAGCTCGTTGGACCGGTGTGTATGGAAACCCTGGCGGCTAACCCCGGCCTCTCGCGGTTTGCGGAGCGCTTGCCGGGCCGCCAAGCGGTGGCCGAACTGGTCAGCGCCGACGGCAACCTGCAAGTCACCTGGCGAGCCATTCTGCGGGAGGGGTCACGCTATCTGCGCCAGCAGATCGAACTCAAGGCGGAGCAAGCTCCGGTTCCGCTCAAGGATATCCTTCTCCTGGACACGCCGGTGCCTGACGCAACCTCCACCGGCACGGTGGAGGGATCACCCGTTGCGACTAAGACGGCGTTCTTTGGAGTCGAGCACCCGCTCTCGGTCAATCGCGGCGAGATGGGCTATGTGCGCTGCTTCCTGCCCCGCGGCACGCCGCTGCAGGTCGGGGAGAGTTTCGCGTGCTCGTCGGTCATCGGTTTTGTTCTCAAGGGGCAGTTGCGGCGCGGTTTTCTGGCTTATCTGGAGCGGGAGCGCGCTCATCCCTATCGTCCATTCCTCCATTACAATTCGTGGTATGACATAGGCTATTTCAGTAAGTATGACGAGAAAGCCGCCTTGGGTGTGATTCACGCCTACGGCGAGGAACTGGTGAAGCAGCGCGGCGTGAAGCTGGATTCTTTCCTGTTTGACGATGGCTGGGATGATTACAAGACCCTGTGGCGGTTCCACGAGGGATTCCCCAATGGCTTCATGCCTATTCAAGAGGCGGCGAACGCGATCGGGGCGGCGCCGGGCATCTGGCTCTCACCCTGGGGCGGCTATGGCAAGCCCCACGACGAGCGCATCAAATACGGCAGGGAACAAGGATTTGAGATCCGTGACGGCAACTTCTCAATGGCCGGTGCGAAGTATTACGAGCGGTTTCGCTCGCTGTGCGTTGAGGCCGTGCAGAAGTATGGCATTAACCAGTTCAAATTCGATGGAATCGGTGTTGGAACCAAGGACGACCCCAGCGCCGGGCTGCGCGACTTTGAGGCGATGCTTCGCCTGATTGCCGAGCTGCGCGCCCTCAAGCCCGACCTTTACATCAACCAGACCACCGGCACTTGGCCGTCGCCCTTCTGGCTGCTGCACGCCGATTCGATCTGGCGCGGGGGAGAAGACCACTCGTTCGTACAGGGGACAGAACCGCCGCGCCAGCGCTGGATTACCTATCGGGACAACGACATCTATGATGGCATCGTCAGCAAGAGCGACCTTTATCCGCTCAATTCCCTCATGCTGCACGGCATCATTTACGCGAAGCATGCCGAGGGCTTGAACGCCGACACCAACCACGTTCTCAAGTCCGAGGTGCGGACGTATTTCGGGTGCGGCACCCAGTTGCAGGAGTTGTACGTCACGCCTAGCCTATTGACGGCGCAGGATTGGGATACCCTCGCCGAAGCAGCCAAATGGTCCCGCGTGAACGCTGAAACATTGCTCGATACCCATTGGGTCGGCGGCAGCCCGGGAGAGCACAAGGTTTACGGCTGGGCTTCGTGGTCGCCGAGGAAAGGCATTCTGACCCTGCGCAATCCGTCGTCCAGGTCGGCAGAAATCAAGATCGACGCGGCCAAGGTCTTCGAGCTTCCCGAAGGCAGCCCGCAATCGTATAAGCTAGTTAGCCCGTTCAAGGATCAGGATCTGCAGGTATCGAAGCTCCGTGCCGGTGAAGAAACCCCGTTCAAGCTCAAGCCCTTCGAAGTCCTGGTGGTCGAAGCGTTGCCTGCAGAATGAGCCCCTCTCCGAAGGAAGAGACTCTAGATAGCGCCCATATTGTGCGAGTCGAGCCCCGTGCCGAAACTGTCAACACCCTGCACCTCGCGGAAATCCCCAATTCGGGTGAGTTGGCGGCTCCACGAGTGGTCTCGCGGGCCAGTCCTGACTCCGCCTTGGTTTGAGCAGAACCACCACGCAGACAGCCCGTCCTACGATGCTCCGGACGAAGCCGCGCGGGCGGTGCTGGTCTCGTAGCCGAACGCCGTGCAATACGGCGCCAGCTTCGCCTGCACAGGCTCCAGCGCTTCCGCGTACCGTTCCCACCGCCCCACAGCTCGCTTGTAAACCGGCTGCGTCACGTCGTGATAAGTAGGCGCAAAGAGAAACTTCTTCCGCGCCCTCTCGTAGTACCTCCCCTGGTCCGGGTGCCACGTCAGGCCCAGAAACTCCGTGACCCGTTTGCCTTCCGCCTCGACGTTGGCCACCACGTCCTCGTAGCGGCTCTCGATCCAATCGAACCCGCCCAACTCGCGCAGCCGCAGCCAAACATCCATAAGGTCGGCGTAATGCTTGGCGGTACGTTCCAGGCTCAGGAAGTTCACATTGGTCGCATTGAGCATGATGTTCAGGAAGAAGCAACTGATGATAACGTCACGCGGGTCGCGCAGGGCAATGATCACCTTCAACTCCGGAAACACGCGCAGCCACACGTTGAGTGACATGGTGGGGGAAGGGTTCTTATCGATCAGAATGCGCGCGGCCGGTTCCCCCTCGATCTCGCGCAGCAGGCTCTTGATATAGCGGCCGCGCATCACCGCCCGCTGGGACGCTGGCAGCGCGTCCAGTGTTTTCAACTGCACTCCGCCTTCCAGTGCCGAAAGGTTGATGTGGCCTGTAATCTCTTGGGCAAAAGCCACGGGTTCGTCGAAGGCCAGCACCTCCGGGTGCGCGTCCAGGATCTGCTCCAGCAGCGTGGTGCCGCTGCGTGGGTGGCCGCCAAGAAACGCGACCTGGTAACGCTCGACTGAGGCGGGCGGTTCCTGCTGCCAGCGGCGCATCGTATCGGGCGTGAACACGGCCAGGAGCGCCCGCCGCCGCCGGTCCCCCTCGTCGTACGCCCGCTCGAGCAACGTTGTGTCGGTGATCGTGCGCACCTGTGCCTTGGATTCGATCAGCCAATGCATCGCCTCGGCGTATTGGCCCAGTTGGTCCAGCACTACCCCCAGCAGATGGCGCGCGGCGTATTTCACATAGGGATATTGCGGGCCGTCCTTGATCAAATCGCGCAGCTCCGTCTCGGCTTCCGCATCCTGCTTTCGGCGATGCAGCAGGAATGCCCGGAAATACCGCGCCTGATCGTCGCGCGGATGCTTCGCCCGACAGGCCTCGACACATTCCCACGCCTCCTCCAGCCGGCGCTCTTTCTCAAACCAAACCGCCAAATTGATGCGGGCATCGACGCAATCAGCATCGACGGCCACGGCGCGCTCGTAACAACCGCGGGCATCGTCCAACTGGCGCAGGCCCTGGTATTGCTGGCCGATCATGCAGAGCAGCGAGACCTTGCGCGGCGCCAGCTCCAGCGTGCGGCGGTAGGCAAAGTTGGCCTGGGCAAAATCCAATTCCCCGGAAGCGGCGTTGCCCAGCTCGAACCACAGTTCCGGCACGGCGGGATACCTCCGCACCAACTCGCGGTAGGCCGCCAGGGCGGGGCCGTGCTGGCCGCTGAGCAGTTTCTGCTGAGCCTTTTGCCAGCGAGCGACATCACGCGGCGTCCGTTCCAGTTGGGCCAGTGTGCCGCTCATTCGTCAAAGTAGGGCAGTGCGTCTCGCCTGCCGCTGTTTCGGCCAGCGATCCGGAGGACGGGGCAGGCGAGACGCGCTGCCCTGCTTTGTGGTTCATTGGCAAGGCCGGGAGAGACTGCGGACGCGCCATCCGAAAGCCGGAGACAGCGTCTGCTGATGATGGCCAGGTCGATGCGCATCGCAGCCCGGATTGTTGGGGAAGATGTGTGGAAAGCGAAGCAATAATTGATGCAACGCATAAAAAAGCGGCTGGGAATTTCTTCCCGGCCGCTGACTTAACTCAATCCTTCAACCGTGCTAATCAGGGCATGAGGCGATAGAACGTTCTTGCCCGCGCTGGCGTGACCGGCCAAGGCGACGTGGCACTGGGCACGTTGGTGTAGGTGCCGGTTACTTCCGGCGCGGCTTGCAGCGTGCCGGCGGGCCACGTCAAAACAACGCTGCTGCCAGACGCGGCGAGTTTCAGAATCGGACGATTTAGGGCTAGTGCTTGAATCTCCTGAGACGAGAGCGCCCGGTTGTAGAATTGGACTTCATCAATAGAAACGTCGTCCGTCGAGTTACCATTGAGGTAGTAGGCACCGTCGCTACGCGCGCCGATGGTGAAAGGAGCGGTCGAGTTGGGAACAAAGGTCGTCGCCCCGCTGGTGGCCGTTAGCACACCATTTTCATATAAGTAACCCTTAGTGCCGTCCCAGACACAAATGACCTGCGTCCAGGCACCGATCACGGGTGCGGCGGTACCAGTGATGTTGACCCCCGCGGTCGCGCCGTTATTCAGGTAGGTCCGGAAGTTCCAGCCGGTGGGCGATTGGTAGATCAACCATCCACTTCGGCTGGAACTCATATCGGCGGATGAGAGCGGGCAGACGAACAAGCCGGCATCTGCTGGGCCGCTCGGATTGAACCAGGCTACTACCGTAAACGGACCTGCGGGATTCAGAGCGGGAGAGTAGGGCACGGAGGCATAATTACCACCCGTACTCGCGGTGATGGCAGTGGCAGTGCCAGTCGAACCAGAAATGGCTCCCGGCACACCCAACGCGACGGCGCCCAGATAAGAGCCATTGTGGCTACCCGCATAATCCCACGCCGTCGTGCCACTCACTTCGTTCAATGGCCAATAGCCTGCCGGACCGCCAGCCATGGCGATCGCAGGATAGCCTGACGGGGAGAGCACGTCGAGGTGGGTGGTCCCGCTCGGTGCGGAGCCCCAGGGGTTGGAGACGGTCACCGAGTAGTCTCCGGTGTCAGCCATCATGAGCGAGGTTAGCGTCAACGTCGCGCTGTCTATACCGACCGTCGTCGTCCCCCTCTTCCAAAGGTAGTGGAGGAGTGGATCGCCGGAAGCTACAACGGACAACGTGAAGCTGCCGCCGACGTAGGCGTAACTGGTGTCAGCCGGCAGGTCCGTGGTTATGGACGGGGGCACCGAGCCCACGGCGACTTTGATGGTCCCATCCACGGCCGTGTTGTCTTGCCAGCCCTGGCGATCGGCCAAGGGGGGCAGAGTGAGGCTGCCGAATCCACCGCCGTAGCCAGTGCCGCTGAGATTGTTAAACAAGGTGAAGGTGTCGCCAATCACCAAGGTGCCACCGATGTTGGTCACTATCAGATTGCCGCCGTAGGTCACGGCATCCGCGACGGTCAACATGGTGCTATTGGGCGTACCGCCTTTGTTGATGGTCATTTTCAAGGTGCCAGCCAGTGTCGCATTGGACACCGTCTGGCTGGTGCCATTGAAATCGAGCGTGCCGGCGGCAGGAACTTGGAGAACACAATTGGCGCCCATGCAATTATTGACGCCACAGATAACGGACCCCGCCAGGATTCGTAAGCCACTATTGGCCGCCAGGGCGGCCGCGTTCAGGCGCAGCGAACCGGTGCCACGCTTGACGAAGCCGTAAGGCGCATCAGAGCTGGCGGGAATATTCAACAGGCCATTGATGATGAGGTCGCCGGTAGCGGTGTTGGCGCCGGCGTCAATCTGGGCGCTCATGCCGTAGCCACGGCTGACCATCTGGATATTCGTGTCAGTAACGGAGCCCGAGGCGGCAGCAATGCACCAGATACCGTCATGGTTAATGTCAAACATGCCGAGGCCGGCCAGGCCCGTGCCGTATTGGCGGATGGTCGTGGGGGCGTTGAGCAACTGGATCTGCCCGCTACAGTTGTAGTTCTGTCCGCCCTTAAGATAAAAGCCGGTGGTCGCAGCCGTGCCGTCGCCGTAGATTTGCATGGCCGTACTGGCATATCCACCGCCAGGGCTGTAACCGATTTTCAGCGTCGCCTTATTGGTGATGACGTAGGGCGAATCACCGTTCTTGGCCAGCACTTCCAAACTGCCAGCGCTGACAACCGTTTGAGTGGACTGCACAGCGCCTGAAAGAGTCAGGGCGCCAGTGCCAGCCTTGAGCAAGATGTTGGTTCCCGTTGAGAGCGGAGCGCCGATCGTGGCCGTGGCGGCCGCACTCGCAGTTATGGCGGCGACGCCCTGCAACGTCAGAGTCTTACCTGAGGCGTTCGTGAGGGTGTAACCGCCGCTGTTGAAGATGATCGCATTGGCTATAATATTGTCACTGAGGGTGACCGTGAAAGGCCCGGCGCCTCCCATGCCGAAAACCGCGGAATCCGTGTCATTCCAATAATCGTCCGCCGAACCACTCCACCAGTTGACCAAGGAGTAGCCCCAAGTGCCGGAGCCATCCTGTGCTTCGGTCGTTGCGGTATTCGCATCCCAGGTGGCGCTCCGCGGCGCGTGGGGCGGGACCACGGTGACGATAAGCACGTCGCCGGTGGCCGGGCTGGATGGGAAAAGGCTGCCGGTGGCAATGAGTTGATAATTACCGCTGTCGGTAACTCCCGCGGCAGCGTTTGTGTAGTTGGCGAACGTGGCCCCCGGGATATTGGTCCCGGCGTGCTGCCATTGGTAGCTCAAGATGGCGATGCCGGCAACGCTCGCCGACAGCTCAAAAGCACTGCCGGCCCCGACGACTGTGGTCGCGGGGTAGGAACGCGTCACTACCGGTTGATCGGTGATGATCAAGCCGGCCAAAGCAGAGTTTATACCTGTCCCATCAGCCCGGGAGTCAATGTAGATCGTGTCGGCGGTGAACATTCTGCTGCAACCGCTGATGCCCGCCGTGGTAGTTGTCCACTGAGCACCCGGGTTGTTCTCTATAACCCAGGTGTCAAAGGTCACGGTGTCCGTGGTGGTCCCATCGCGGATGTCCAGGCTATTCAGTGAAGGTTGAGTATGGCCCACGGCGGCCATGGTTTGAACCACATAGCCATTCGGATATTTCGCGGCCAAACCCATCACTGAAACTTCGAAGAGTTTGGTATCGTCGCCGAAAATAGTTCCCCAAAACACCTCATTGTTGCCAGGCGCAGTCCACACCCCCGGGGCATAGGGGGGGTAGTTGTGCTGGCTCGCTAATGACTGCAATTCACCCGCTGCAGACCCACGGGTGCCCCCAGGCGAATTCACATTACAGGATAGACCGCCCGCAAAGGTGGTGGCGGTTCCGCCAAAAGTACACAGTTGATTTATTGCACCAGCGTTGTACGCAGTGCCCAATGGATCGGTGTTGAACCAGTTTGCAACACCCACGCCAAATGCCTTGGCGGTGACCGGAAGACCAGTCGTATTGTAGTCGGAGTAGCCACTATTCCACCCGATTGTCTGTGGATTCTTTGCGGAATCGTAATACCATTGTTGGAAGTTCAGTCCGACGGTGGAGCCCGCCTGCGCGGCGCCGAGCATCAGGGCTGCGGCCGGGACGGCCAGGACCGTTTGTTTCAGGTATTTTGTGTTGAGTAGTTTTCTTTTCATTGGGATTGAATGCTAGCGTATCACTCGCAGATTTGCTCCGGAGTGGTCCCTATTCTTGTGTTTTTGCGGTCTTGTCCCATTAAACAAGCCTGCCGCAGCAGAGGATTCTGCCACCGCAAAGGCTGTCATGCACATAGCCATATGGACTTCACTACAGCAGAGATTGTTTCCGCGGGCAATACCAAATTCGGGGGAGATAACTTTAAGCCCAAAAGTCGGAGTCCAAAGACCGAAGGCACGTCCAAATGACCCAGGGGCGGCACCAGTGACCCAAGCCAAGCCACCCCAGGTGACGCCAGGGCCACCCCAAAGCCACTTGGTAGCCAAGCGGTAGGCACCCTATAGCCACCCCAAAGCCACCCTCAAGGCCTGTTGATAGGCAACCGACTGCGACCTCAATGCGACCCAAAAGCCACCCCAAAGCTGCCCCAAAGCCAGGAGAGTGGGAGGTGAACCGTTGCGCTCCCGTGAGGATTACGGTCGCACCGCGCTGGCTCCACCGCGCCCCTGCATGGTAATGACAGGATTGGCAACGCCGCTATTCGTGAGCCCTCGTTCCGGTCTGTTCCGTCTCCCCCAAATGTGGGATAGCGCTCGCCGACGGCGCATGGTATAAACCTGTTGAACGGTGCCGCTCTAGCGGGCAGGTTGGGCTGACCGGCGGCAGCGGCACATCCGCCGTACAACTATGAAACGGACGAACAAGAATGGGCCTCGGGTCGATGGGGCTTTTACGCTGATCGAACTGCTTGTGGTCATCGCGATCATTGCCATCCTGGCAGCGTTGCTGTTGCCTGCTCTGGCCACGGCCAAAGAGAAAGCCCAACGGATGCAGTGCACCAATAATTGCAAGCAAATTGGCTTGGCGACACACCTTTACGTCGGTGATAGCCTGGACAGAATGCCCTATCCCAACTGGAACCCACCCTGGTCACAAGGCTGGCTCTACGATCCGTCCCCAAACGCCACGGTGCCGAATTTGCTCGCGGCACCCTTCAATGTGAACCCGCGATTGGCTTACGAGGGCAGCCCAGGTAATCCGAACGGGCAGGGCGGGCAAGGCGGCCAGATCTGGCCATACATCAAGAACATAAACGTTTACCGCTGTCCGCTCGACAAGACCAACACTCCTGGCTATCTGGGACGGGTCAACAAGTTGTGCACCTACATTCAAAACGGAGCCTTGTGCGGTTATGGCAACGTGATGCCGGCGGGCGCCAGCTACAAAGAGGCCCAGTTCCGGCAGGACGCGTTCATGAGCTGGGAACCTGACGACCAGGGAACTGGATACGGTTACAACGATGGCGCCAGCTATCCCGACCCGACGGTGGACGGAGGGTTGGGCCGGCGCCACGGCAAGATCGGCGGCATCGTGCTTAACGTGAGCAGCAGTGTGCTTTTCGTCAAATCCAATGCGTGGTACTTCGAGGCCAAAGATACGAGCAAAAACCGTCTTTGGTGCAATCCCGGCAGCGCCAACGGCCGCTGAGCGGATCGGGCTTATTTTGAGCAGATTGAGCATTCGTGTTTCGCGCTGGTTGGTGCTCCTGAATGGCGAGCGCAACGTTCGTTTGCAACCGACGCTGGCCTGGGCGCAGGGTGGTTCCGCCAGTCTCAAGTTCAACGTTTACCTGGGCACCAGCTCGAACGCGGTGGCCAGCCCGACCACCAATTCGCTTCAGTACAAGGGACGGTTCAACAATCCCAGCTTCAACCTCGCCGAGGCCGGCAAGGCGCTGATGCTGAGTTTCCGGCCCTCTCCACCACCTCAGCCGTTCATCACCGGCACATCCGTGTTGCCCGGCGGCAGCTTCACACTCAACGGAATGGGCATCGCCAACGAAGTTTGGATGATGTCTTTGGCTTCGAATCTCAACCCTCCGGTGGTCTGGGCGCCACTGGCCAGGAATGCGGCCGATGGCAATGGCCTCTTCCAGTTCACCGACGACCAGGCTACGAGTTTTCTGCAACGGTTTTACCGGATAGCGACTCCCTGAAAGCAACGAGTTAACGGACACTACGGCACTCTTACTGCGCTGCTTACGACCACCGAGAATGGCTGCGGGCTGTGCACGTGCATTTTGGAGAAGCGGCTGGTGCTTTCTCACAGTGGCATGGTGGCCGGATTCCAGGCTTGGAACGGAATGATCCCTTCCATTAAATCCGCCGTGATTATGGCAGCCAACACCGGCGCCGGCCTGGGCGAATTGCCGGAACAGATCCTTGGCCTGTTGCTCAAGGAACAGCCGAACATACCCAAGATCAACGGTCCTGAGACGGTTGCAGCGGTGCAGCAGCTATTTGACGAACTTCAACAGGACAAGATCGACCGCTCTCGGCTTGCGGTGGCTTTCAACTGGTTCCTGACTCCGAGAAAGTTGACCGCCGCAGCCGAAAGGCTCAAACCACTCGGCACCCCGACGAAGGTGGAGGTTCTCAAGGTTTCCGAACGTGGCGGCATGGAAGTGAATGTGACGCGGCTGACGTTCAAGTCCGGTCGATTGCGAGCTTTGATGTACCGCCGGCCCGACGGTATTATTGAGCAATTCTTTGTGGATGAGGAGTGAGGGTTCCGGGCGTTGACTGATCCGTTCTGGTCCCACTGCCTGCTGCAATCCCAACCTTGCGACCAAAGACTGGCCTTCACCATGTCGGCCCATTTACGCGAGGAAAACTATTGCGTAACTTTAGCCGCTTCCCCACAGTGGGCACTGCTAGGCCGGAGAGATGGCTGAGTGGCTTAAAGCACACGCCTGGAAAGCGTGAGTGGGCTTAAACCCCACCCTGGGTTCGAATCCCAGTCTCTCCGCCAGCTCTAAAAAAATCCCTCTCCCCAACGATCGCTGGGGAGAGGGTGTAAACGGCTGTCCCGGATTCCCGAACGGACAAGGCTACGCGCCCATGCCGTCTTCGAACGAGCCGGCGGCAATCGGGAAGCA
>OCZT010005561.1_pt1 | contig 12552 bp, 13 predicted proteins | sample 1539031 | NCBI WGS metagenome assembly OCZT01 (sample SAMEA3539308, study PRJEB22396) | soil metagenome | biome: tundra; feature: field; material: soil | place: USA | collected 2010-05 | depth 0.15 m | reverse complement strand
AGCCACGGCCCGGCGTCCCCGCCCGGCCCGGCTGAGCGGACCGCGCCCGCGGAGCCTGCTGAGCGGGCCAGGGCGCGACCGGCAGTCGCGTACGTTACATACCGTTTGTGGCCCGCAGGTTACGTTCGTGACAGTAGGTGACCCGCTGAGTCCGCCATAAAGGAGCTTGTGATATCTTTCACGAGCCCCGAGCTGGAAGATGAGTGAGAGTTTAAGCCGTGATATCTTTCCCTGACCTGGCGGCGGAGCCGCGCCGCTATCGCGGCCTGGTCGCTTGGCGGCGTCGGGGCGCTCAGATAATCAGCCGGTCATTTCCGCAGGTCAGCCAATTCTCCGCCGAGTCCCCCGGAGCCCTCTAGATGCTGGCGAACTACGCCGGGATCGTCCGCCGGTCGGTCGTCACGACGGCCGCCGTGGGCGCGGTGATGGCTGTCATCAGCGTGGCCGTGGGCGGCGGCAAGGGGCTGCTCGGATCGGTACTCGGGATCGCGCTCGTCGCCGTCTTCTTCGCGATCAGCGTGGTGGCCGTCGCGCGCGCGGCGAAGGTCAGCCCGCAGGCCATGATGATCACGGCGATGACCACCTACATCGTCAAGATCCTGGTACTGCTCTTCTTCGTCGTCAGGTTCGCCTCGTCAACGGCGTTCAACACCAAGCTGTTCGGGCTGACCGCGCTGGTCTGCATCCTGGCGTGGACCGCGTCGCAGGTCACCTGGTCGCTCCGGCTCAAGATCCCGTATGTCGAGCCGGACGGAGAACGGTGACGCGTGGCGGCTACCCAACGACCGGACGGCGGATCGCGGCCCGGGCACAACGCTGCCATCCGCCAGCCGCATGCTGCCATCCGCCAGCCGCTCCCGGCGATGAAGCGGCGTGAGTCTCAGCGGCCGCCCGGCGGCGCCGGGCCGGTTACGGGCAGTTCCCGCCAGGGGCAAGGGCACTCCGGCCAGAACGAGGGCTGGTCGGTCTTCAGCTACCTGATCGCCGGGATGGTCTTCTACGGCGGGATCGGCTGGCTCGTCGCGCGCTGGACCCAGCTGGCATTTCTCTTCCCTGTCGGGATGCTGGTCGGGCTGGTCCTGGGCATAGTGTTGATTCTCTACCGGTATGGCAAGCCGTGATCCGCAGAGCGCGCCAGACCGCAGCTGGCGGGCGCCATTGCGCCCCGGCCGCAGCGGCGCAGCCAGCGGCACGAGGCATTCGCGCCGCCCGCGAGGGCGCAGCGCGCAGGAACGAAACTGAAGGAGGGCACCGGTGACCCATGACGTCGGGGCACTGGCCGGCGGGTGCCACATCTTTGGCAGCAATCATTGCGGCTACCCGGCGCCGTCCCTGGACAGCTTCCTCTTCAAGCCGATCTTCTCCGTCGGCGGCCTCCATTTCACCAAGCCGATGCTGCTGGCGCTTATCTCCGCCGCCGTGGTCATCGGCTTCTTCTGGAGGGCCTTTGCCAAGCCGAAGCTGGTGCCGGGGACGGCCCAGAATCTCGGCGAGATGGGCATCCTCTTCGTCCGGGACCAGATCCTGCGGCCGATGATGGGCAAGGAAGGCGATAACTACCTGCCCTTCCTGGTCTCACTGTTCTTCTTCATCTGGGTGATGAACCTGATGGAGATCATCCCGGTGGCGCAGTTCCCGGCCATGTCCAGGATCGCCTTCCCTGTCGCGCTCATGCTGATGGTTTACGTGACCTATACCTACCAGAGCATCAAGCGGATGGGCCTGCGCGGCTACTTCAAGGGCATGGTCCCCCAGGGGGTCCCGGTCGGGATCCTGCTGCTCCTCGCGCCGGTCGAGGTCGCCCAGTACCTGGTCGTGCGACCGTTCACGCTGGCCGTCCGGCTGTTCGCGAACATGTTCGCCGGGCACATCCTGGTCGCGGTGTTCACCCTCGCGTCCTGGTATCTCTTCGCCTTCGGCATCGGCCTGCTGTTCAGCGCAACCTCTTTCATCCTGGTGATCGCGCTGACCCTGTTCGAGATGCTGATCCAGGCCCTGCAGGCCTACATCTTCACCATCCTGACCGCCCAGTACATCGGGGGGGCCTATGAGACAGGTCACTGAGCTGGGCACTAGTTCTCATCACCCAGGCTGCCGGGGGACGACCGCCGGCACGGACGTAAAGGAACGTATCCATGCTTGACGCTTCAGTGATTCTGGCCGCCGCAACGACCCCGAAGCTCGACATCAACTTCGGCGCGGTGGGCTACGGCCTGGCGGCCATCGGCCCCGGTATCGGCATCGGCCTGATCTTCGGGCACGGTGTGGAGGCCATGGCCCGCCAGCCGGAGGCCGCGGGGCTCATCCGCTCCAACATGTACATCGGCTTCGCGCTGACCGAGGCACTGGCCCTGATCGGAATCGTTATCCCGTTCATCTTCCACGGCGTGGGATGACGGCGGTTTTCGACATGATCTCTTCCCGAGAGGAGACCGGGCCGTGATCCATCACCTGGCGGCCGGCCAGCAGGACCCGCTGATCCCCGACCTGACCGAGCTGGTCATCGGGGCCATCGCGTTCGTCATCGTCTTCGCCATCCTCGCCAAGGTGCTGATGCCGCGGATCACCAAGACCCTCGCGGAGCGTACCGACGCGATCGAGGGCGGGCTGAAGCGCGCCCAGGAGGCCCAGGACGAGGCCAGCCGCGTGCTGGCCGACTACAAGGCCCAGCTCGCCGAGGCCAGGCATGAGGCCTCGCGGCTCCGGGAAGAGGCCAAAGAGCAAGGCGCCCAGATCAAGGCGGAGCTGCGGGCCGAGGGCGAGGCGGAGCGGCAGCGCATCGTGGACGCGGCGCACGCCCAGCTCGAGGCCGACCGGCAGCAGGCGCTCACCTCGCTGCGCGCTGAGATCGGCGCCCTCGCGGTCGACCTGGCAAGCCGCGTCGTCGGTGAGTCGCTGGCAGACGAGGCCCGGCAGAGCCGGACTGTCGACCGGTTCCTCGAGCAGCTGGAAGAGCAGTCCCGGAGCACGGCCGGAGCCAGGGCCACGTCATGAGAGGCGCGAGCAGGGCATCCCTTGCCGAGGCCACCGACCGGCTGACGGGCATGCTGGCCGGCGGGGCCGATGCGGGCCAGGTCGGCGACGAGCTGTTTTCCGTGGCCGGGCTGCTCGACAGCCAGTCCGGGCTGCGCCGGGTGCTGTCCGACCCGTCCCGGCCGGCCGCGGCCAAGGCCGGGCTGGCCGGGACCCTGCTGTCCGGGAAGGTCGCCGCGGCCACGCTTGAGGTGACGACCGGCCTGGTCAGCGGACGCTGGTCGGCCCCCGGTGACCTGGCGGATGCGGCCGAGCAGCTCGCCGTGCTGGCGATCGTGGCCGGCGCCGATGACGACGGCACGCTGGATGAGCTCGAGGACGAGCTGTTCAGGTTCGGCCGGATCGTCGACGCCGAGCCGGATTTGCGCGTCACGCTATCGAGCCCGTACATCGCCGCGGACCGCAAGCAGCAGCTGATCGACACGCTGCTGGCAGGCAAGGTCACGCCGCCGACGCTGCGGCTGGTCAGCCGGGCGGCGATCCATCCCAGGGGACGTAGCGTGGGCAGAAGCCTGGAAGAGTACGCGCGCCTGGCGGCGCGGCGGCGTGCGCTCCTGATAGCGGAAGTGCACGTGGCCGCCGAGCTCAGCGTGGACCAGCGCGGGCGGCTGACGGCCGCCCTTTCCGCCGCCTACGGCCACGACGTCCACCTCAATGTCGTGCTCGATCCCGAGGTCATCGGCGGGATGTCCGTCCGGATCTCGGATGAGCTGATCGACGGAAGCATGGCAACCCGCCTGGCGGCACTCCGGCGCAAGCTGGCCGCCTGAGCGCCGCGCCATGCGACCCCGGAAGCCTGCATACGCGAAGTCCACAGACGCAATGACCCAGACGAAAGAGATACGAGGACAATGGCGGAGCTGACAATCCGGCCCGACGAGATCCGGGACGCGCTGGCGGAGTTCGTCAAGGCGTATGAGCCCGACGCTGCCTCCGCCGAGGAGGTCGGCACCGTAGCGGAGTGCGGCGACGGCATCGCCCGGGTCGAGGGGCTGCCCTCGGCCATGGCCAACGAGCTGCTCGAATTCGAGGACGGCACCCGCGGTCTCGCGCTCAACCTCAACGTGCGCGAGATCGGCGTCGTCATCCTCGGCGACTTCAGCAAGATCGATGAGGGCCAGCAGGTCCGCCGCACCGGCGAGGTACTGTCCGTGCCCGTCGGCGACGGCTTCCTCGGCCGGGTGGTGGACCCGCTCGGCGAGCCGCTGGACGGCAAGGGCCCGATCGAGAACACCGAACTGCGCGCCCTGGAGCTGCAAGCGCCGTCCGTGGTGCAGCGGCAGAAGGTGAGCGAGCCGCTGCAGAGCGGGATCAAGGCGATCGACTCGATCACCCCGGTCGGCCGCGGCCAGCGCGAGCTGATCATCGGTGACCGGCAGACGGGCAAGACGGCCATCGCCATCGACACGATCATCAACCAGAAGGGCAACTGGGAATCAGGCGACCCGGCCCGGCAGGTCAAGTGCGTTTACGTCGCTGTCGGCCAGAAGGGCTCGACGATCGCGGAGGTCCGCCAGTCGCTGGAGGACGCCGGTGCGCTGGAGTACACCACGATCGTGGCGGCGCCCGCCTCCGACCCGGCGGGTTTCAAGTACATCGCCCCGTTCACCGGATCGGCCATCGGCCAGCACTGGATGTACGCGGGCCAGCACGTGCTAATCATCTTCGACGACCTGACCAAGCAGGCCGAGGCGTACCGCGCCATCTCCCTGCTGCTGCGCCGGCCACCGGGCCGCGAGGCATACCCGGGTGACGTCTTCTACCTGCACTCGAGGCTGCTGGAGCGCTGTGCCAAGCTCTCCGACGAGCTCGGCGGCGGGTCGATGACCGGGCTGCCGATCGTCGAGACGAAGGCCAACGACATCTCCGCCTACATCCCGACCAACGTCATTTCCATTACCGACGGGCAGATCTTCCTGGAGACCGACCTGTTCAACTCCGGCGTCCGGCCCGCCATCAACGTCGGCCAGTCGGTATCCCGGGTCGGCGGCGACGCCCAGATCAAGGCGATGAAGAAAGTGGCCGGCGGCCTGAAGCTGGCCCTGTCGCAGTTCCGCGACCTGGAAGCCTTCGCCTCGTTCGCCTCCGACCTGGACGCCGTCTCCCGCGCGCAGCTGGACCGCGGCGCGCGCCTGGTCGAGCTGCTCAAGCAGCCGCAGTTCAGCCCGCTGCCGGTCGAGCAGCAGGTGGTCGTCGTCTGGGCCGGCACGTCCGGGCTGCTGGACGATGTGCCGATCGAGGACATCAGCCGGTTCGAGGGCGAGTTCCTTGATCACCTGAAGCGTTCGAAATCCGGCGCGCTTGACGCGATCAGGGAGACCGGCGAGCTGTCCGACGACACGGTGACCGGCCTCAAGGACGCCATGACGGACTTTCGGCGCGGCTTCGAGATCAGGGGCGGCGAGATGCTCGTCAAGGACGAGCCGGCGGAGCCGCTGGATGAGGCGGCAGTCGAGCGGGACAAGCTGAAGAAGTACGTGCCCCCGGCCGACGAGAAGTAGGGCGGGAAATCACCCATGGGAGCCCAGCTTCGCGCGGTCAGGCGGCGGATCAAGACGGTCCAGTCCACCGCCAAGATCACGCGCGCCCAGGAGCTGATCGCGTCGTCGCGGATCATCAAGGCACAGCAGCGGGTGCAGGCCGCCGGGCCGTACGCGCGGGAGATCACCCGGGCGGTGGAGGCCGTCGTCAGCCGGTCCTCGCAGGTGCGCCATCCGCTCACCAGCGAGCATGAGAACCCGTCCCGCGCCGCCGTGCTGATTCTTACCAGCGACCGCGGCTTCTGCGGCGGTTACAACGCCAGCGTGCTGCGCGAGGCGCAGGGGCTGCGCGGACTGCTCGAGCAGCGCGGCCTGGAGGCGGTGCCGTTCGTGGCCGGCCGCAGGGGCATCGGCTGGCACCGGTTCCGCGGCCGCGAGATGGCCGGCGAGTGGAGCGGGTTCTCCGACACGCCCGTGCACGCGAACGCCGGCGAGATCACCTCGGCGCTGATCGGCGCGTTCGGCAAGCCCGCCGCCCAGGGCGGCGTCGACGAGATCCACATCGTGTACACGGAGTTCGTGTCGATGCTCACGCAGCGCCCGGTCATCCGCCGGCTGCTGCCGCTGGAGATCGAGGAAACCACCGAGGAGCCGGCTACCGGCCCGGTGCCCGTGTACGAATTCGAGCCATCGCCCGAGGCCGTCCTCAATGCGCTGCTGCCCTGGTACGTGGAAAGCAGGATCTTCCACGCGCTGCTCGACTCGGCCGCGGCGGAGATCGCCGCCCGGCGCAAGGCCATGAAGTCCGCCACCGACAACGCGAACGACCTGCTGGACGCGCTTACCCGTGAGGCGAACAAGGCGCGGCAGGCAGAGATCACTCAGGAAATCAGCGAGATCGTCGGGGGCGCCAACGCGCTGGCTGAGACGATCGCAGGGAGTAAGTGAGCATCGATATGAGCGCTGAGAAGCCCGCCGCCAAGGATGACAAGGCCGCCGCCAAGGATGACAAGGCCGCCGTCAAGGATGACAAGGCCGCCGTCAAGGATGACAAGGCCGCCGTCAAGGGCGTGGAGGCCGCCGTCAAGGACATGGAGGCCGCCGTCAAGGACGTGAAGGCCGCCGTCAAGGACGTGAAAGCCGCCGCCAAGGACGACAAGGCCGCCGCCAAGGATGACAAGGCTGCCGCCAAGGACGAGGAAGCCGCCAGCGCTAGCACCGGCCGCGTCGTGCAGGTCATCGGTCCCGTCGTTGACGTGGAGTTCCCCGCCGATCAGATTCCTGGTATCTACAACGCCCTGCACGTGGACGTGACGCTGGGCGATGAGGTCAGGATGCTGACCCTGGAGGTAGAGCAGGACATCGGCGACAACGTCGTCCGCACCATCTCCATGCAGCAGACCGACGGGCTCGTGCGCGGCGCGGAGGTGACCGACACGGGCGGCGCGATCTCGGTGCCGGTCGGCGATGTCACCAAGGGCCATGTCTTCAATGTCCTCGGCGAGACGCTCGACGTGCCGACCGCCTCGCTCAAGATCACCGAGCGGCGGGGGATCCACCAGGACCCGCCGCCGTTCGACCAGCTGGAGGCCAGGACGGAGATCCTGGAGACCGGCATCAAGGTGCTCGACCTGCTGACCCCGTACGTCAAGGGCGGCAAGATCGGTCTCTTTGGCGGTGCCGGCGTGGGGAAGACAGTCCTCATTCAGGAGATGATCACCCGGGTAGCCAAGACGGCCGGCGTCTCGGTGTTCGCCGGGGTGGGGGAGCGCACCCGGGAGGGCAACGACCTGTTCATCGAGATGACGGACTCCGATGTCATCAAGGACACCGCGCTGGTCTTCGGCCAGATGGACGAGCCACCGGGGACCAGGCTCCGGGTGGGGCTGGCCGCGCTGACGATGGCCGAGTACTTCCGGGACGTGCAGGGCCAGGACGTGCTGCTGTTCATCGACAACATCTTCCGGTTCACCCAGGCGGGATCCGAGGTCTCGACCCTGCTCGGGCGCATGCCGTCGGCCGTGGGCTACCAGCCGACGCTGGCGGACGAGATGGGCCAGCTGCAGGAGCGGATCACCTCGACCCGCGGCCACTCCATCACCTCGATGCAGGCCATCTACGTGCCGGCCGACGACATCACCGACCCGGCGCCGCATACCGTGTTCGCGCACCTGGACGCGACGACGGTGCTGTCGCGCGAGATCACCCAGAAGGGCATCTTCCCGGCGGTGGACCCGCTCGACTCGACGTCGCGGATCCTGGACGCGAAGTACGTCGGCCAGGAGCATTACGACGTCGCCCGCGAGGTGCAGCGGATCCTGCAGCGCTACAAGGAACTGCAGGACATCATCGCCATCCTGGGCGTCGACGAGCTGTCCGAGGAAGACAAGGTCACCGTCCAGCGCGCGCGCCGGATCGAGCGGTTCCTCTCGCATCCCATGTTCGTCGCCGAGCAGTTCACCGGCCAGCCCGGCGTGTCCGTGCCGCTGGAAGAGACGATCTCCTCCTTCAAGGCGCTCACCGAGGGCAAGTACGACCACATCCCCGAGCAGGCCTTCTTCATGTGCGGCGGCATCGAGGACGTGGAGAAGAAGGCCAAGGACCTGGAGCGGTCATGACGGAGTCGTGCGAGGTTAGCGTCATGACGGAGTCGTGCGAGGTTAGCGTCATGACGGAGTCGTGCGAGGTAGCACAGTGACGCTGCACGTAGCACTGGTCGTGCCCGAGGGCGAGATCTGGGCGGGTGACGCCCAGCGGGTCATCGCCAAGACGCTGGACGGGGACGTCGGCGTGCTGACCGGTCACACGCCCGTGCTCGGCATCCTGGCCGAGGGCAGCGTGGTGCGGATCCTGCCCGAGGACGCCCAGGGCGCCGGCGGCGAGGTGGCCGTGGCCATCGGCGGCGGCTTCCTGTCCGTCGCGGATGACCGGGTATCGGTCCTGGCCCGCCAGGCACAGCTCGGCACGGAGGTAGACCGGGCCGGAGCGCAGGCTTCCCTCGACGCCGCCACCGAGGCAGCCGGGCCGGGCGGCGAGGAGACCGCGGACGTCCGATATTTCCGAGCGCTGCTCAGGGCCGCTGGCGACCGGACCTGACGAGGACGGGCTCGGGGGGCTGGGTGGCAGCAGCGCTGGAGATCGGCGCAGTCTGGCTTCTTGCCGCCCTGCTAGCCCTCGCCGTGCTTGCGGCAACGGGCATCGCGATCCGCCGGACCCTGCTGGAGCGCGGCGGCGGGACAGTCGAGTGCGGCCTGCGCCGCGGCCCCGACCGCCGCTGGCGGCTGGGCCTGGCGGCGTACCAGCCCGCCGAGCTGCGCTGGTACGACGCCTTCGGGGTGCTCTTGAGACCGCGCGCGGTCTTCGCGCGACGGGCTCTGCAGGTTACCTCCCGGCGGCCCGCTGACGCCTGGGAGTCGGCCAGCCTGGGCCAGGGCATGGTGGTCGTGGAGTGCAGCGCCGGAGAGTACCCGGCGCCGGTGGAACTGGCCATGAGCGAGGCAGCGCTGACCGGCTTTCTCTCCTGGCTGGAATCGGCTCCGCCGGGACGCGGCAACAGCCCGCGTTAACCAGGCCGGCAGCCCGCGTCAAAGCCGGGCCGGCCGCTGGCGTTAACCAGGCTGGCCGCGCGAGGCGCCGGCCGCGGCGCCGCTAGCGTTCCCCGCCCGGCTTCCAGAGCAGATCGCCGGCCGGCTCGTTGGCCTGGCGGGCCAGGATGAAAAGCAGGTCGGAAAGCCTGTTCAGATACCGCGCGGGCAGCGGGTGCACCGAGTCGCCGTGCGCGTCGATTGCCGCCCACGTGCTCCGCTCGGCCCGCCGCACGATCGTGCGGGCCGCGTGCAGCAGCGCCGCGCCGGCGGTGCCGCCCGGCAGCACGAAGCTGCGCAGCACGGGCAGCCCTTCGTTGTGGGCGTCACACGCCTGCTCAAGCGCGGTCACGTAGCTGTCGCTGATCCGCAGCGGCGGGTAGGCAGGACTCTCCGTCACCGGCGTGCACAGGTCGGCGCCGACATCGAAAAGCTCGTTCTGGATGCGGATCAGCAGCGTGGTGATGGCATCAGGAAGCCCGCCCAGCGTGACGGCGACCCCGATCGCCGAGTTGGCCTCATCGACGTCGGCATAGGCCACCAGCCGCGGGTCAGTCTTCGCGGCGCGGCTCGCGTCGCCGAGTCCGGTGGTCCCGTCGTCGCCGGTCCGGGTGTAGATGCGGGAGAGAACCACCGGGGTTTCGCTTCGGTCACGTGCCATGGCTCCACCGTAGCGTGCGGCAAGCTGGACTTCAGAGACACGTCCGCTAGACCGCTATGCTCGCCTAAATCAAGCCAGTTCGTCTCATCTGTGAGCCTGCAGGCACACTCATGCGTCACAGCTCGGATACACCCCATACTCTCCTGACCTGGGGTATTCACTTTTTAACGACGATGTGGCATCGTATGAGTACGAAGAGTAATCAGCGCTGATGAGTTCTGCGCCTCTGTTTTCCTGAGGTTTCGGCCATCAAGCTGATAACTCTGACCAGGCCGAAATAAGGCCTGGGGCAGGTCGGCGAAAGCTGGCCTGCGGGTCGCTCTCATCGGGCGCACAGGTGGTTCTCGGGGGCCCGCCTGGTTCCGGGAGCGGCCCGGCAAGTTGAGGGGGCGCGCGGTCCCGCGCCGGGAGTGCGCTGTCGTGCGCCGTCGGCCCGGGACCGCGCGGGCCATAGCCGCCGCCCGCTAGAGCGGCACCGGGACTCCCCGCCGCCGGCTAGGGCGAGGCACGCCGCGCCAGCGGCCGCTGAATACCTCTCATGATCAGGGCAAGCTTTCCTGCCCGCTGCCGGTGAGTGCGGTAATCTCTCGACGTCCGAACTGCGTTCGGGAGGCCGCGTGTACGACTATGTCATCGTTGGAGCCGGCAGCGCCGGCTGCGTTCTCGCGGCGCGCCTTACCGAGAACCCGTCGACCCGCGTGCTGCTGCTGGAGGCCGGGCCGCCGGATGATGCCGACGAGATACACATCCCCGCCGCGCTGAACCTGCTGTTCAAGAGCACCTACGACTGGAACTACGTGACGGTGCCGCAGGAGCGCGCGGCCGGCCGGGCCATCTACTGGCCCCGCGGCCGGACCCTGGGCGGCTCATCCTCCATCAACGCGATGATCTACATCCGGGGCAGCCGGCATGACTACGACACCTGGCGCGACGATTACGGCTGCGACGGCTGGGGCTACACCGACCTGCTGCCGTACTTCCTCCGCTCGGAGGGCAACTCACGCGGCGCGTCCGCCTATCACGGCGCCGACGGCCCGTTGTCGGTGCAGGACCCGAAATACAAGTCCCCCCTGACGGCGGCGTTCGTCGACGCAGCCAGGCAGTGGGGCATGGAGATCAACGACGACTTTAACGGGGCACGCCAGGATGGTGCCGGGTTCTACCAGCTCACCCAGCGGGCCGGTCGCCGCTGGTCGGCCGCCGACGCGTTCCTGCATCCGGCCGCCGGGCGGCCCAACCTCACGGTGCAGACCGACGCCCTGGTCACCGGCGTGGCGATGGAGGCAGGCCGTGCGGTCGGCGTCCGGTACCTGCTGCGCGGCGCCGAGGAGATGGCCAGGGCGGAAAGCGAGGTCATCCTCTGCGCGGGCGCGATCGGCAGCCCGCAGCTGCTCATGCTGTCCGGCGTCGGGCCGGCCGACCACCTGGCCGCGCACGGCATCGGCGTGATCGCGGACAGTCCCGGCGTGGGCGCCAACCTGTCCGATCACCCCATCGTGACGGCGATGTGGCACACCCCGAAAACGACCGGGCTGTGGGAGAAGGCGGGCCCGAGAAACCTCGCCCGCTGGCGGATGATGCATTCTGGCCCGCTGACCACGAATGTCGCGGAGGCCGGCGGATTCAGCCGCACGGACCCGTCGCTGCCGGCGCCTGACCTGCAGTGGTACGCGCTCCCGACGCCGTACCAGAACTTCGGCCTCGCCGATCCGTCGATCCGTGCCCTTTCGCTGCTGATCACCCTGGTGGCCGTCGGCAGCCGCGGCCGGATCCGGCTCCGCAGCGCCGACCCGAGGCACAAGCCGGCCATCGACCCTGCCTACCTCTCCGACGGTGCCGACATCGAGCCGCTGATCCGGGGGATCCAGCTGGCACGGCAGATCGCCGCTGCCGGGCCGATGGCCAGGATCTGCAAGGCGGAACTGGCGCCCGGGCCGGACGTGACCACCGAGGCCGGGCTCCGCGAGTTCGTGCGGCGCGACATCAGCACGATCTACCACCCGGTCGGCACCTGCGCGATGGGGGGTGACTCCCGGCTCCCTGCCAGCCGGTTCGCCAGCGTCGTCGATACCGAGCTTCGCGTCCGCGGCGTCGACGGGCTGCGCGTCGTGGACGCGTCGGTGATGCCCGTGGTGCCCAGGGGCAATACCAACGCGCCGACGATCGCCATCGCCGAGCGGGCAGCCGACCTGATCAGCGGTCGCGCGCCGCTGGCCGGCCTGGAGCCCGCCGACCTGGCCCTGCCCGCCTCAGCCGCATTCTGACCAGCGGTTGATGCTCTGGCACTGATGCTCTTCATGATCACGGAGGATCCGGCACGCGCTGGCGGGCGGATCCTCCGCCATCAGTGGACAGGCCGGGCCGCGAGGTGGGCTACTGCCGGGCCAGGCTGGCCCTGGGGACCATTTCGATGTCATCCGGTCCCGGAGCGTGTTCCTGGGCACGCCGAGGTTACCGGAGAACTCGTCGAACCGGGTCACGCCGCTGAAGGCGTCCCGCACGATGGGCACTGTCGCGCTCGACGCGACCACGAGCTACCTTGCCAGTCATCAGGCCGGCGCGCTGGCCCCCGCCCTCGCGGCGACGCACGGCTACACGGTGGCCGTTGGCGTCTCGGCCGCGGTGTTCGGGACCGGCGCGCTGGTCGCGTTCCTCCTGCTGCCTGCCCGCCGGCGGCTGGATCAGTTCCGAGCGGCCCCAGGCACGCACCTGCCGCGACGGCGGAGGCAGCCTCGCCCGGCGTTGCCGCGGGCGCAGAACCGTGCCAGTACTTGGCCGGCCAGGCCCAGTCATG
>OCZT010005559.1_pt1 | contig 12552 bp, 10 predicted proteins | sample 1539031 | NCBI WGS metagenome assembly OCZT01 (sample SAMEA3539308, study PRJEB22396) | soil metagenome | biome: tundra; feature: field; material: soil | place: USA | collected 2010-05 | depth 0.15 m | reverse complement strand
CTATCCACATAAAGATTATTCTTGAGAACTGCTCTTTGCTGAATAATTTTGAGAAGGTAGGAAATCCTGCTTTCTCATAATCATTTCCTAATACTGTAAGCAGTAACCAAAAATGTGGAATCTGCCATATAAAGAAGAAGAAGGAGATTATCATTATCTGCGGATTTAATAAACTTCCACCGGCGCTTACCCATCCAACGGCAGGAGGAATCGCTCCTACCATTGAACCGGGAATTATTGCCAAGGGGTTTTTCTTCTTTAGGGGTGTGTATATTACGTTATACCAAAATAAATTCAGCATACTTAAAGCACCGGCTAATATGCCGCCGCTTAAAGATAATGTAATGAATCCTATAGCTACCAATATTAAAGCGATATAAAGTGCATTTATGGCAGATATTCTTCCGGATGGTATGGGGCGGTTCTTTGTTCTATCCATTAAGGCATCGGATTTTCTTTCCTGGTAATGGTTTATTACAGCGGAGCCGCAAGCGACAAGTAATAGTCCCAGTGCCGGAAGAATGACCCCGTAATTTAATTCGCCTGCTGCACAGATATAGCCAAGGACAGTAGTAACCATAACAAAGATTGTAATCTTTATTTTAGTTAACTCAAATAATATGTTAATATATTTTTTCAAATTATTACTGTGGAACTGATTTAGTTGTATCATTTACCGGAGTAGTATTCATAGCTGCAAATCTCTTATTTAGAAAAGCATTAAAATCATTTACGGGGAGTACTACGGCTTTGGTAATCATATAAGAGTGACGCATTCCGCAGTACTCTGCACAAAAGAAATTGTAGACTCCTTCCTTCTCCGGGCGGAACCATGCAGTATTAGTCCTGCCAGGAATTGCATCTTTCTTAACCCTGAATGCGGGTATAAAGAAAGAATGATTAACATCTTTTGAGCGAATGTTTACTTTAATGTCTTTATTCAGGGGCAGATAGAGGGAATCTAATTCCAAACCATTAGGATATTTAAATGTCCAATGCCACATTTGACCGGTTACATCGATATTATATGCATCGGGGGGGGGAGTGGATTCGATTTTATAGTCATTCCATCCAAACCAGAACATAACGAGCGCCAGAAGAGTGGGTATAACCGTCCATGCAATCTCAAGAGGAATATTCCCATGTATGTTGGTAGCTTTAGGATTTCTTTTCCTGCTATACCTTATTACGAAATAGATCATACAGAAAGTAATAATGACAAGAAAGAAAACAGAGACGCCAACTATGAAAAAGAAAGTGTTATTAACAGGATTTACTAAATTAGACGCCTGTGCAATCATATCATTACCTTATACTTAAAAAGGAATAATCTGCAAATAACAGTGTAAAGGAGATAATAATAAATAACAGGGCTACAACGACAAATACGCGAAATGCCTTCATCTCCAATCTTAAGTGCATAAAGATAGTAAGCACAAGGTATGATTTGACGGAGGCAATAATCAATGCGGCAGCTATTGTCCAAGCGCCAAAGTTAATACCTGCAACGGTTACTGTAACTCCTGTAAGGATTAGCAGGGACATCCATACGTATATGTATATGCTGTATCCGTGTGCCTGTTCTATATTGGAATGATGTTTATCCATTAATTTTCCTTAAGTAATAAGATAGAATAAGGGGAACAAGAAGATCCAAATGATATCGACAAGATGCCAGTACAATCCTGCAGCTTCAAGCTTTACATAGTTATCATGGGTAATTACATTTTTAACAGTGAAACGTGTCATTACACTGATGAGAACCATGCCAATAACGACATGGAGGGCATGGAGTCCTGTCATAACATAATACAGAGCAAAGAATAATCTGCGACCTGATTCCATGGACAAATATTCATCGGAGCCGGGATATATACCATGGTGAATTTTAGTCATCCATTCGAAATATTTGTTTACTAAGAATGCAACTGCCAAAAGAACAGTAAGCACCTGAAAGAAGATGGATAATTTTTTATTATTCCTCTGGATGGCAGTTATAGAAATAGCCATTGTTAAGCTACTTGTTAAAAGTATGGCAGTATTAAATGTGCCGATAATAACATTTAATTCTTTAGCGGCAACATGGAAATCTGCCTGATGCATGAATCTATAAACAGAATAAAGGAAGAAGAGACCTCCGAATAAGAGTAGTTCAGTAAACAGGAATAGCCACATCCCCATCCGGGAGGCAATGTCATCCCTGTGCACATGAACGGCTGCATGTTCCTGAGTAATCAATGATTTATCTCCTCCGGTATTTCTTCAGAATCATTTTGTTTATATTCATAAGGGGTACCAGTTATCAATGGTAACTCATCAAAATTCTCATGTGTAGGGGGAGTTTCGATAGTCCACTCAAGTGTCTCCCCTCCCCAGATATTCCTTGCTGTGACAACTTCACCTTTGCGCATTCCTTTAATAAGGTTAGTAAACATAATTATCATACCTGTAATAAGAATCCAAGAGCCAACGGTGGAGATCTGGTGGTAAATAGTATATTCAGGAAGATAGTCATAATATCTTCTGGGCATTCCCAGCCAGCCCATAATAAACATGGGGAAATAGAGTGTATTGAACCCGACAAATATGATCCAGAAGGCAACTTTAGCTCTTTTTAGATTATACATCCTACCAAACATTTTAGGTAACCAGTAATGAAGCGCAGCAAATATTCCCATTCCCGTTCCACCAAACATTACATAATGGAAATGACCGACAATAAATGATGTATCTGTAAGATGAATATCGACTGATAATGCGCCCTGGATAAGTCCTGTAAATCCTCCAATAGAGAAAAGGAAAATAAAAGCAAGCGCATAGAGCATAGGGGGCTCGAGGGAAATAGAGCCTTTATAGAGAGTGGCAGTCCAATTGAATACCTTAATTGCACTTGGTATTGCAACCATAAAGGTTAAGAATGAAAAGACAAACTGTCCGGTATCGCTCATGCCAACTGCAAACATATGATGTGCCCATACCAGTGAGCCAAATAATGCTATACCTATACTGGAGAAAGCAATAAATTTATAGCCAAAGATAGTGCGTCTTGCAAAGGTAGGAATTATCTCAGAGACAACACCCATGGCAGGAACAATCATGATATATACCGCAGGATGGGAATAGATCCAAAAGAGATGCTGAAAGAGGATGGGATCGCCACCTAGTGCAGGATCAAATAAACCGACTCCGAATACCCGCTCAATAACTATAAGTAAAAGTGTAATACCAATGATAGGTGTGGCGAGGACTTGTATCCATGCAGTTGCGTATAATGACCAGGCAAAGAGGGGCATTCTGAACCATCCCATACCGGGAGCTCTTAACCTGTGGATAGTGGTTATAAAATTCAAACCAGTTAATATTGATGAGAATCCAAGTAAAAGGGCTGCTGATCCAGTAATAATAACATTAGTAGTTGTTCGAACGCTATAAGGGATATAGAATGTCCATCCAGTATCGGCAGGTCCTCCAGGCATAAGAATAGAAGCAATAATTAGGATACCGCCTGTTACATAAAGCCACCATGATAGTAAATTAAGTCGGGGAAACGCTACATCCTTTGCGCCAATCATTATGGGGAGGAAGAAGTTTCCGAATACGGCAGGCAGTCCGGGTATGACAAATAAGAAGATCATTATCACTCCGTGGAGTGTAAAGAACTCATTATAAATCTGGGGTTCGACTATTGTTTTGCCCGGAGTAAGGAGTTCAAGTCTTATTAAAAATCCAAAGGTTACCCCTACAGCAAAAAAGGTTATTAAGGCAATCAGATAGAGGATACCGATTCTTTTATGATCGGTAGATAAAATCCATGCCTTAATGCCTTTATATTTTCCCTGATAATCAAGAAAACTAACGTGACCGTTAGCTGCAACAGCAGCGTTGTTATCCATAAAAAACTACCTTTTAACTATTTTTTCTTTTTTAGGTTTTATGAGTATAAAGACAACAAACAAGGTAAGTAAAATTATAATGCCGGCACCGAAAACCCTGGTAATGTTGAACACATAAGTCCTGCCTATGGGATCATAGCTGAAGCAATACTTAACAAGTTTAGCCATAGTTTTAGTCTGCTTCCCCTGTAATGTTTCGAGCATAGCCATCTTAAAATCAAAGGGAAGGATATTGAATCCCCCTTTTGAAGAAATGTCGGGATATATATACCTACAAATCTTTCCTTCTTTAGTTACAAAAACAAATCCCCCCGAATGAATAAAGTTATTGCCTGTTCTTTTATAATAAAAGCCAGCAGCATCAGTGACCTTTTTAATATTCATACTGTCACCGGTAAGAAAGTTCCATGCATCGAGGGGGAATTCTTTCTGAGTAAAGCCAAGGATAGTTCTTTTCTTATCAGAGGCATCTGCAGGTTTTTCCCTATCGTCCATACTGATAGTGACAATATTATAATCTTCTCCGGGGATAAGATCTACTTTAGCAGTAACGTTTGCTAATTCAGTGAGTATAGGGCTACATATACCGGGACATTTGTAATAGACAAAGGCTATTAATGTGGGTCTTTTTACCAAGTCCCTTAATACGACTTTATTCCCCTCTTCATTATTGAACGTAACATCAAGAGGAATATAAGATCCCAATTTTTCTACGATACCGATATCATCGGATTTATTTTCAGCAAAGGAAACATTAGCCAAAACAATTAATAATAGTACAGGAAATATCTTTATTAGAGTTTTCATTTTAATTATAAAATATTTTTCAAATAATTATATAGAAGATCCCAATCATTACCAGATAGGTTATACACCTGACTATTAAAACCATTGAGGTTAACAATGTTAACAATCGTATTAATAAATAGCTTTTCGTTTTGTTTCCAGTCTAATGATCTTTCAAGAGAAACCAAAGCCCTGAATTTATTATTAGTAATCTTATCAAATAACACAACAGCCGGATTCGACATATTACCTGATAAGGTGCTCATAGTCCGGGAAATATTTTGTACAAGGGAGTCATTTTCACTTATAACAAATTTAGCTGCTGCGGAAACGGGAATCTGAGCAGGAATCTCTTTACCTTGTGATAAATTATATAACTGATCAAGGGTTGAAAGCTCATCGGGTGAATCCTTAGGAGCATTAGAAACGAATGTAGTTCTAATATAATGAGCAAGCCCAAATTTTTCTTCAGAGGTTAGATATTCATAGGATGCCATGGCTGAGCCAGGGAGCCCATCCTGTAGAGTCTTATAAATCTGAGTCAGTTTGGGACCATTTTTCCATCCATCCTTTGAAGTAAAATTCCGAGGTGGAGGATTCATGCCAGTGGCAGCGGGTCCGTTTCCCTTCCCTTCTTCTCCATGGCATGAGACACAGACAGTCGTAAAGATATTTTTGCCTTTTGCAATAAGATCAGGAGTTGCTTCACCAATTTTACTAATATCAATCGGAGGAACTGTCTTTGCCTGTATTATTGGCAAGTCAGCCTGAACAGTTGTATCGGGAAGAGCTGGATTGACATTCTTGCGTGCGATATAGTTAAGGTTAAACACATATAAGAATCCAATAACAGTAATAAGGATAAACACGTAAGGATATAATAACCCGAATATTTTGCCAGGGTCTGATATTAACTTCTGCAATTTAGTTTTAATTATTTTACTCAAATCATTCATAGATTAATAATATCTTTAATTAAAGCCGAAAGTTTAAACCCTTTTGTAATTTCGGGTCCCCAATCGGGAGCAAATTATGCATTTTTACTCCTCTATTAAATACAATAATTATTAGACCTAATGCACCTACTGGGAAAACGATATCAAGCCAACTAAACGTATATACTTTTCCACCTACATAAAAGCTGGGCATTATAAGCCAATAGAGGTCAATATAATGAGCAATTAGAATCCAGACTGCAATAAACTTTAACCTTGAAGGATTGGTTTTAGAAGGAAAAGATAACAGAGCCGCGAAGGGGACAATAAAATGAGTTACAATAACTGTTACTGAAAGAACCGACCAACCGCCAGACCATCTATGGAGGAACCAAAAAGTTTCTTCAGGCAGATCGGCATACCAGATAAGCATATATTGAGAGAATGCTATGTATGACCAGAAAACTGTAAACGCAAAGAGTAAGGTTCCAAGACTATAGTAATGGTCTGTAGTTATTTTTGGATGTAAATATCCATTCTCTTTCAATTTGATTGCGATAAATGTTACAGCTGCCAGGGAACTCCATACAGCGCCAGAAAAGAAGTATACCCCAAATATGGTAGAGAACCAGCGTGGTTCGATACTCATTAGCCAGTCGACTGCTGTTAAGGTTATAGTAATGGCAAATACAGGCATAAATATACCCGAAAAGACAATACTGTTTTTTGTTAAAGCCTGATCGCCAGTAGAATCCTGTTTCCTTGAATTGCTAATAAATTTAATATAAAAGGCAGACCATATTAATAGGATTACGAATACTCTTATTATAAAAAATGCAGGATTAAGGTAAGGCAGTTTACCCTGCAGGATTATGTCATTAGAGACAATATCCCTATGTGTCCAATTAAAGAGATCCTTCATATGAAACAGCAGAGGAATAACCAGGAAGAATAGAAGCGGGAGCAATGAAGATAAAAACTCAGCAATTCTTCTGAAGGGTACACTCCAATCGGCTCCTGTCAGATATTCAATAGCGATCAGGAATAATGAACCGATAGCTATACTAACAAGAAACATAAAGGCAGGTAAATAGCTGTAGGCGGCTCTTTCGGGATCGGTAATGAAACCTATTATTCCCAATATAGCTCCTGCAGCAAATAATACTAATCCAATAGTGCCAATTTTTGACGGCAGTTCTTTTTTAATATAGCCTGTATCATTATCGCGCATTTTTTCCAGGCTCCTTAATAATAGCTGTTAAATCAGTGGGTTTTGCATTTTTAGCCCTTTGCAGGACTCTTAAATAGTTGATAATTGCCCAACGTTCTTCTCTGGTAATCTGTGTATCATAAGAGGGCATAGAGTTTTGACCGTTTGTTATAATATGATAAATCATACCATCGGGATATTTTCTTATTTTTTCTGAATGCAGAGTAGGAGGATTGGGGAATTGTCCCCTGAGTCTGCTATCTCCATCAGCAGTATTTCCATGACAGGGAGAGCAGAATGTTAAAAACTTTCTTTTACCGAGAGCGAGTACATCATCAGTGGGCAACAGAGGATTGGTAAGAACCGCTGCAGGTGTTAGCTGTCCTGTATAGGGATAAGGAATAAAGCCTCTAGCCACAGTACCGGGAACAGGTTTCCTCATGCCAAACCCGTCAGAGAAGAATATGCTTCTTTTTTGAGGGATTTCCTTATGCTGTTCGCTCATCCAGCTAAAGGGGGTAATAAAAAGGAGCTTGTTCAAAGTAATATAAGTAGAAGCTGAAACAAGCAATGCTATCAATACCAGGAAGAGAATGAACCGGGGTTGGAATAAAGGATATATTTCCTTTTCGGGATAATATATTAATTCAATAGATGAAGGATTAAGACTTTTAATAAAACTATTAGTCCTGTCGAGATCAAATAGGGGATCTTCAGTTTCAATTACCAGTCCATATTTATCTGAAGATACAGCCTTCATATATGCTGAATCATGCAGCGGATGACTGATAGCAGGCAATTTAAAATAGACAGCGAGAATACCGAATAGTGTTGATATTGAAGCTAATAGTACAGTAGTTTCAAAAGTAATAGGAACAAATGCGGGTAAAGCAAAAAACGGTTTTCCTCCAATAATCATTGGATAATTTCTTGATATGGACCACCACATAAACAACAATATGAATGCTGCGGCAGAAAATCCGAAGAACAAAGTAACATAACCAACGGTTGAAGGCTTTAGTCCCATGGCTTTATCCATTCCATGAACGGGGTAAGGAGTATTGACATCGAATTTTTTATAACCGGCAGAATCAGTTTTGCGAGCAGCATTGATAATCATATCAGGAGTATCGAATAATGCGGCGATACCAAATAATTTTTTATCCATGTTTCACTCCAGAATGAGGAGTGTGATTATCTCCATTATGTGAAGGCTGTGCTCCTAGGATAACAGCTTTTACTTCAGCCATAGAAACAACCGGTAAAGTACGAGTAAATAATAAAATCATTGTGAAGAACAAACCAAAACTTCCCATAAGAATGCCGAGATCGATTAAAGTTGGAGTATACATTCCCCAACTTGAGGGGAGAAAATCCCTATGGAGTGAAGTTACAATAATCACAAACCTTTCAAACCACATTCCCACATTAACAAATATTACAATGAAAAGCATAACAGGGATTGATCTTCTTATTTTTCTGAACCAAAACAACTGAGGCAGAAGAACATTGCAACTTATCATTGTCCAGTAAGCCCATGCATAAGGGCCAAAGGCACGGTTAAGAAAAACAAACTGTTCAAAATGATTTCCGCTGTACCATGCTATGAAATATTCCATAAAGTAGCCATAGCCAACCATCATACCAGTTGCAAGAATTATTTTGTTCATATGGTCAAGATGGTTCATCGTTATAATATGTTCAATGTGAAATACCTTTCTAAGAAATACAAGACAGGTAACTACCATTGCAAATCCGGAGAAGATAGCTCCTGCAACGAAGTAGGGGGGGAAAATAGTTGAATGCCAACCAGGTAATACAGCAGTAGCAAAGTCAAAACTTACAACTGTGTGAACAGAAAGGACGAGAGGAGTCGCAAGACCTGCCAATATCATATAAGCTTTTTCATAATGCTGCCAATGGCGATTAGAATGTCTCCAACCCAAGCTGAAAACCGAGTAAATCACTTTTTTTATTTTATCTGTTGATCTATCCCTTAAGGTTGCAAAGTCAGGAATAAGTCCCACATACCAGAAAATAAGAGATACAGTAAAATAGGTAGAGACAGCAAAGACATCCCAGACAAGCGGGGAGCTAAAATTTACCCATAAACCATGATCATTGGGATAAGGGATAAGGTAACCGGCTAACCAAGGGCGCCCTGTATGTATAACTGGAAAAAGTCCAGCGCATATTACGGCAAATATAGTCATAGCTTCAGCAAACCTGGCGATTCCTGTTCTCCATTTCTGACGCAGAAGGAAGAGAATAGCGGAGATAAGGGTGCCGGCATGTCCAATACCAACCCAGAACACAAAGTTAATAATTCCAAAAGCCCATCCAACGGGCTGGTTATTTCCCCACATACCTATGCCATAGTAAAATGTAAGCCCCACACATATAGCACCGATTAAAAGCATAGTACTTGTTATTGAGATTGCAATTAAGAAACTCTTATTGGGTTTCTGATCAAGCGGGAGAGAAATTACTTTGTCAAGATCAGCTAAAGGAGGATTTCCTTCTACAAGAACCAGTTCTTTGGAATAATCAATGTCCACTAGGCATCTTCCTTGTCAGTATTTTTTAATTTTGCTATATACGTAACATTGGGTCTGGTATTTAAATTTTCGAGAACATAATATCCTAATTTATGGTTCCTATATTTATTTATTTCAGAAGATGGATTATTCATATCGCCGAAATGAATAGCTGTAGTTATACAAGCATCCTGACAAGCTGTATGAACATCCGATCCTTTCAGAGGTTTGTTTTCCCTAGTCGCATCTTCCCTTGCTTCCATTATACGTTGAACGCAGAAGGTACACTTTTCCATAACACCGCGGGAACGGACAGTAACCTCAGGATTAAATACAAGATCAAAGATTGGTGACTGCTGATAGCCATCATTAAAATGATCCCGGAAATTGAAATAATTAAACCTTCTAACTTTATACGGACAGTTATTTGAACAATATCTCGTACCCACACACCTGTTATAAATCATCTGATTCAAGCCATCCGGGCTATGTGTGGTTGCCTCTACAGGACAAACGTTTTCGCAAGGTGCATGATCACAATGCTGGCATAACATAAGCTGTTGGCTAACATCAGGCTCTTCGGGATCACCAGAATAGTACCTATCAACTCTTAACCATTGCATATCCCTACCCTTAGCGACCTGTTCTTTTCCAACTACCGGGATATTATTTTCTGAATAACATGATATAACACATTCACCGCAGCCGAGGCATTTATTCAGATCAACAGCCATGGCCCATTTGACCCCTTTGTCCAATTCAGTATGAGGAGGATACATAGAGGTTTTCTCTACCTCCTCCCTGCCATCCTTTAGGAAATCGGGATTCTTCTTATATTCCTCAACAGTACCTTCCCTTATAATATTTCTTTTCTGAGCGGCATCCTTGGTGAGTCCCTTATCAAAAGCGTGGAATTCCTGAGTTACAGCCAACGGATAGGAGCCACCAGCTTTCAGAACATTTACCTTAGTAAATAACCAAGGAGACAATCCGGAATCTTTTGACTGCAGGACATTTGCATTAAAACCGACTCCATCGGATATAGTGCCTGAATTTATTCTTCCGTATCCCAATTCAATTGTAATTGTATTATCTGCACAACCCGGCTGAATATTAACCGGGATTTTTAACTTCCTGTTTCCTGATGATATATCAATTAAATCATTTGTCTTAACATTCAGATCAGCAGCGGTCTTCATTGAGATAGAAGCATAATTGTCCCATACTATTTTGGATACAGGATTAGGAAGCTCATTAAGCCAGCCGTTATTTGAAAACCTGCCATCGGCAACCGAATAACTCTCCTTTAATGCAAGAGCAAAACCCGAAACAGGAGGTATATTATTTATTCCATTTATTGAAGAAGAATTAAAGCTACCATGTACGGGGAACATTTGCTGAGATTCCCGGCTGCTATTTGAAGCAGACTCTATGACCACGCCATCATGCAATGCGCCATTCCAGAACTGTTCAAAATTTAGCTTTGAATTAAGAGTTGGATATATATTATTTTTCCAGTTAGCAATCAGATAATTGCGATATAGATCAAGATTATAGGAGATGGATGTACCAGATAACCAAGTTAAGAGTACAGCTTCTTTTTGTCGTGTTTCTAATAATGGCAGAATAACAGGCTGCTGGAGAGAATAAAAGCCAGTCCTGGTTTTGGCATCACCCCAGGACTCAAGTCCATGATTTATAGGAAGGACTAAATTGCTTACAGCTGTAGTTTCATTATTGGATAGACTTAACGAGATAACAGCGGGGACATTTTTAAGAGCATTACCATAACCAAAATCAGGAGAAAGGTGATAGACAGGATTAGTATCGAAATGAATTACAGCAGCGACATTACCTTTATTCATAGAAGAAATGAGGGATTCGAGTTCATCCTTATTTACCAAAGATGATATAGAATATTCAATGGAATCATCTCTATATAATGCAGTTCCTCCTATCATGTCATTAAGATAATTTACAGCTAAGTGAACATTTTCGGGTAAAGTTCTACCTGCATAAATAATTGTCTTTCCTTTATTTTCCCGAATATTTTTAAGGAGATTATTTAATTTCCTAAATGGTATGCCATACTTAGTTCCGAAGGATTTTAAGGAGTTACTATTATTACTGCGCAGATCATTTACTAAACTCGTAACAAATTCTTGCTGAGCATCGGGTCTGAGCTTAATTCTTACATCGGCGTTCATGCCGGTCAGAGACATATTGCCTTCAACAACATAGAGTTTATTGAATTTCTTAAGATTATCTACATCCCTTCCCTCAGAATAAAGGCGTGTATTTTCTATCTTATTTCCTTCAGTACCAAGGAAATCAGATTCCAGCGCTAATATTACTTTAGCCTCATTCCATTTAATCAGAGGGAACTTTGTTGTACCATAAGATTTCTGCCACGCGGATAATCTATTCTGTTCATTGAAGAGTTCATAAGAGTAGACTTTTGCGTTTGGATATTTAGTTTTGAAATCATCCAATACTTTTTTGGCAGTTGGGGATACAATTGTATGGGTTATAACAGCAATTTCTTTTCCGCGGGTACCCTCAAGGATACCAATTATTTCATTATCAACTCTAGCCCAGTCTGTTTTAAATAAGCCTCCGCCATTCCCTTTTTCCATCGGTTGGGAGAGTCTCTCTGGATCATATAGGTTTAAGATATCAGCCTGACCTTTAGTACATATTTTCCCTTCGCTTACGGGATGATCGGGATTGCCATCAATCTTTATGGGTCTTCCCTCCCGAGTTTTTATGAGGATTCCGCAGGCATGAGGGCAAGCGGTACATGTTGATGCATAATAAGTTGGTTTTCCTAACGTTATTTCTTCCGGTTTATGTACATACGGAATTATATCACCTTTATCCCTGTAATTAGCGCATCCTGCTGCTGCTAAAGCTGCAGAGGCACCTACAAGCGCCAAAAACTTTCGTCTCGAAAATCCTGATAATTTATCCGGGTTGAAATCATCTGTAACACCTTCCATAAATTCATGACGACTCGATTCAATGAAAGCAGGATCGTTATATAATTCTTCGAAACTTCTCCAATAATCCGGATCAGGATTTTTATTATTTTCAGACATTACCAGCCCCTATCTTTTCTCTGCTGACGGCATGGGGGTTCAATTTAACTGAAACCCCCTTTTTATTTGAATTACCTTTTTTTGAAAACAAAC
>OCZT010005558.1_pt1 | contig 12553 bp, 9 predicted proteins | sample 1539031 | NCBI WGS metagenome assembly OCZT01 (sample SAMEA3539308, study PRJEB22396) | soil metagenome | biome: tundra; feature: field; material: soil | place: USA | collected 2010-05 | depth 0.15 m | reverse complement strand
TTTTTGGCATTGATAACAGCAGATACCGTTCCTTTTGAGACACCTGCTCGTTTGGCTACGTCAACAATAGTAATTTTTTTCATAAGGTCCTTGGAAAAATTTATTCCTTAAAATAAGTCATCTCATTATTAATCAGAATATATAAAAATACAGAGATAATAAAGGGAAATCAATAATTCCTCATATTCATTCTGAAGAAATCATTGTTGTCAGAAATAAAATATAATAAGGGAAAAAGATACCAATTCTTTTGACTAAAAAGTGTTAGAGTCACTCTGACCTCATCATTACCAGTATTGATGAACATGATTTCTTATCAGCCGGTTATATACTCCTTCGACTCCTTTCATGATTTTTTCATCAAGGGGGACTAAATCAGCGGCTTTTACATTTTCTTCGACCTGCTTTATCCGTTTTGCCCCGGGAATGGCACAAGTAACTGCGTTAAACATTAATATCCAGCGGAGGGCAAATTGGGCCAAACTGATGCCGGCCGGGCAAATGGATTTTAATTCTTCTGCTGCTTCCAATCCGATATTATATTCAACTCCGGAAAAAGTTTCGCCCCTGTCAAAATAGTCACCTTGTCTGTTAAAATTTCTATGGTCTTCTTTTTCAAATTGAGTATCTTCTTTTAATTTTCCCGTTAAAAGTCCTGAGGCAAGAGGTACCCTGGCAAGAATTCCTGTTTTCTTTTCGATTGCTTGCCTGAACAGAAGTTCAGAAGGCCTCATCCGGAACATATTAAAGATTATTTGCACACTCTGAACATTCGGATATTCCATTGCCTTTAGCCCTTCCTCCACTTTTTCAACACTAACTCCATAATACTTTATTTTCCCCTTTTCTGAAAGATTTTCGAGAATATTAAAAACTTCGGGCATATAATATACTTCAGAAGGAGGACAATGAAGCTGCAGCAAGTCGAGACAATCTGTATTCAGATTTATCAAACTCCGGTTGACAAAGGAAGTAATATTTTCTTTGTTATAACCTTCCGGAGTGTGTGGATTCAGACGACGACCTGTTTTAGTAGCTATATAGAAATTTTCAGATCTTTCTTTTCTGAGTCTGGCGAGAAGTCTTTCACTGTGTCCATCTCCATATACATCAGCAGTATCGAAAAAATTGACTCCATAATCAAGAGCCGCATGTAAAGCTTCCATTGATTCTTTATCATCAACTCTTCCCCAGGTTCCTCCTATTGCCCAGCATCCGAAACTTACTGCCGAAATTTTCCAGCCAGTATGACCAAATTCCCTGTATTCCATTTTATCACCTCCTAATCTTAATAAATAATGGCGGAGCATCTTTATTTAGTTGTAAGTTGAACTTATATTTATACTATTGAAACGTTTCAGTATTTTAATTGATAAAATATTTAAAAATCTTTTATAATAATCAAGTGGAGACGCAGAGTGAAATATATAAAAATAATAAATGGTTTTCTTTTACTTTTGTTAATTGCATCTTTTACAGGGTGCAGTCATAAAAATAATGAAAGTAAAAAGATCAAAATAGGTTTCCTTATGGAGACTTATGATCTTGACAGGTGGCAGAGGGACGAAAAATACTTTACAGAGAAAGCTAATGCTCTTGGGGCTGAAGTACTTCGCGTTGTGGCCGACGGAGACCAGGACCGGCAGAATAAACAGGCAGAAACACTTATAACCCAGGGGGTAGATGTACTTGTAGTCATTCCTAAAAATTTAAATACGGCATCAAGAATTATTAAGAGCGCACATGAAAAGAATATTCCTGTTATAGCTTATGACAGGATGATTAATAACTGCGATCTTGATATGTATATTACGTTTGATAATGAGAAGGTCGGTTATATACAAGCCAGGGGTATACTGGAAAAAGTTCCTCAGGGGAATTTTATTTTATTGGGGGGCGCAGCTTCTGATAATAATTCAACCTTTATAAGGAAAGGACAGTTAAGGGGAATAGCAGAGTATGAAAATAAAACCGGGAATAAAATCAATATCCTCGCTGATCCCTTCCTGGATAACTGGGACAGAGAAGAAGCAAGACGCAAAATAAGTACCCTGCTTACCAAATTTCACGCGGAAGGGAAAGGGATTGACGCTGTTATCGCCTCAAATGATGCAACAGCCGGCGGAACAATTGCCGCGCTGACTTCTGAAAACCTGCAGGGGAAGACTGCGGTTTCAGGGCAGGACGCAGAACTTGCCGCCTGCCAGAGAATTGCCGAAGGAACACAAACTGTAACTGTTTATAAACCTGTAAGGCAGCTCGCCTATGTTTCAGCAGAAACTGCCGTGCTGTTAGCCAGGCATGAATCAATTGAAAATATATCGAAAAAATTAAATCTTGCAATAAATATGTTAAACAACGGGAAAAAGGATGTTCCTTCTTTTTTCCTTGAACCGGTTTCCGTGACAAGAGAGAATCTTACTGAGGTAATTATAAAAGACGGCTGGCATCCGATGGAAAAAGTTTTTGCAAATGTACCAAAAGATAAATGGCCAAAACGATAAAATGAACCTGATTGAAGCGGAGAAAATTTCCAAAGACTACCCGGGAGTAAAAGCGCTTGATAATATCTCAATTTCCCTTCAACAGAGGGAAGTGCATGCAATCGTCGGTGAAAACGGGGCGGGCAAATCAACTTTCCTGAATATACTCGCAGGAATAATTCCTTACGGGAGTTTCGAAGGAAGAATCAGGGTTTTGAATAAGGAGGTCCGCTTTCATACATCAAAAGAAGCAGAACAGGGAGGAATCAGCATCATTCATCAGGAGCCTGCTCTTGTTGAGGAGTTCACTGTTACAGAGAATATTTTTCTTGGAAGCGAGCTTTCAAAAAACGGAGTAATATCAGGAACGGAAATGATTTATAAAACAAGGGGACTTTTGAAACAATACGACTTCAAAATAGATGCTGAAGAAAAAGCAGCAAACCTTGGAATGGGAGAGCAGCAGATGGTGGAGATAGCAAAAGCTTTAAGAAAAGAAAGTATGGTTTTAATACTGGATGAACCTACTTCCGCTCTTACTGAAACTGAGGTAAAACAGCTTTTTGCAATAATCAGGTTACTCAAAGAAAAAGGGAAAGGTATATTATATATTTCTCACCGGCTTAATGAAGTATTTGAAATTTCTGACAAGATAAGCATATTAAGAGACGGGAAATATATCGGGACAAAATCGGCAAAGGATTGGAGCAGAGAAGATCTGATTAAAGGAATGGTAGGAAGAGAGCTTAAAGATTATTTCCCATATCAGCCGCATGGAAAAGGAGATAAAGTTTTAGAGATAAAAGAACTAACGGTTTGCAAAGCAAAACCTCCCTTTAGAAAAATCCTTTCAGATATTTCATTAAATGTGCACTCGGGTGAAATAGTCGGGATAAGCGGGTTGATGGGGGCGGGGAGAACAGAATTACTGAATTCTATATTCGGGAATCCTCCCGGAATTGTTCAGAAAGGGGAAATATTTATTCAGGATAAAGAGTTGAAGAAACACTCCCCTTATGAGGCGATCGCCAATAAAATTGGTCTTATACCGGAAGACAGAAAAGTTAAAGGTTTAATCCTTGATGCATCAATAAAGGAAAATCTTTCAATGGCTCATCTTGAAAAATTTGCATCGTTTTATTTAGTTAATAATATTAAAGAAGAGATATCGTGCAGGGATGTATCGTCAGACGTAGGAATAAAAGCCGATATTTTAGAAAGAATCGTTAAAACACTATCGGGAGGAAACCAGCAGAAAGTTTCTGTGGGGAAGTGGCTCATTGAAAGCCCACGGCTGCTGCTTCTTGATGAACCGACAAGGGGAATAGATGTAAAGGCTAAATTTGAAATTTACCAACTGCTGAACAGGTTAAAAGGAAAAGGAGTGGGGATACTGATGGCCTCCGGTGAATTATTGGAACTTCTTGGTATATGTGACCGGATCATCATAATGAAACAAGGAAGAATAAGTGGTGAACTATCCCGTTCTGAAGCAACACAGGAAAAATTAATGGAATTAGCAGTATGATCAAGAAAGCGTGGAAACAGTATATTGATTTCAGACTTGTCTCAATGTGTTTGATCCTAACAGGCTTATTTATTTTTTTCAGAATACAGGTAGGGGATTTTTACTTTAGCGGGGAAAGTATATCAAAGCTTGTAAGAGATATGTCTACCTGGGGAATTTTAGGCGCGGGAGTTACTTTAATTATAATTGCGGGGCATATAGATCTTTCAATTGGATCACAGCTTGCTGTAACATCAGCAGCCTGCGCTTTACTGCTCAATCCTGAATACGGACCGGGATTTTCCACAATCTCAGCTTTGCTTATAGTATTATGCATAGGACCTTTAATAGGATTTCTGCAAGGGTATTTAACGGCGTACATAAAAATCCCTTCCTTTATAGTAACATTAGGGGGTTTATTTATTTTCCGCGGTGTAACGCAAAAAATAAGCGCTTATGATCCAAGGGTCCCTGATTCAAGCTGGATTCTTTCGATAGGATTCGATTATCTTTCCCCGGTTTTAGGATGGCTTACAGCCATAATTGTGAGCGCTTTGTTTTTTTCAATGGCATATTATAACCGCATAACGAGAAAAAAGAGGGAACTTTCAGTTGAGCCACTATGGCTTTTTATTACCAAAAGTATAATTGTAATATCTCTTTTTTTCGGTTTTATTAATACAGTAAACGGATACAGGGGACTTCCGCTTCAAACACTGATTATGCTGATAATCCTTCTTTTATTGTTCTTCATCCTGAAGTTTACAACATTCGGCAGAAGACTTTATGCTATAGGGGGGAATGCCGAAGCTGCCCGCCTGTCAGGAATCAGATCTGCAAGATATATTACGGGTGTTTTTATGCTAATGGGATTTCTTGCAGGAATTGCAGGGATTATGTGGATGGCACAAAACCAGGGATCCACTAAAAATGCAGGAGAATTCTATGAGCTTTATGCAATAGCGGCAGCTGTTATAGGAGGGGCAAGTTTAAATGGAGGTAAAGGGACGATAATAGGGACATTTCTCGGGGGGCTTGTAATGGCAACTGTCATCCAGGGGATGGACTATTCGAATTTAGATAACTGGCTACAGCTTGTCGTGAGAGGCTCAGTATTAGTAGCAGCGGTAGGAATTGATGTTATGAGCAGATACCCGCCGGAATGGCTGGTTCAATGGAGATTTAGAAGAGGGACAAAAAATTATTGAAGACTAAATTTATAAATAGTTGTCTGATTATATTCTTCACCAGGATTTAATACAGGGGAGGGGAAATGAGGTTTATTGGGGGAGTCAGGAAAAAACTGGGCTTCAAGACATAGACCTGTTCTATAATTAAGCGGGATATTATTTTTACCTGCTGTAGATCCGTCGAGTGAATTACCGGAATAAAATTGTAATCCCGGCTGGTCGGTCGACATTTCCAATTTGATTCCCGAAACCTGATTATATACAACAGCGGCTTTTCTTACTTTACCATTATAATCATTTAGAACCCAATTATGATCGTAGCCCTTTGCTGATTTTAACTGATCATAATCATCATTGATGTGGAGGCCAAGGGGGGACGGGGACCGGAAGTCCATGGGAGTATTTTTTACAGGGGAAATTACTCCTGTTGTGATTAAGTCCTTGTTAATTGGTGTAAAATAATCAGCAAAGAGGGATAATTCATGATCAAGAACCGAATTGCTGCAGTTTCCGGATAAGTTAAAGTAAGAATGATGGGTAAAATTAATAATAGTAGGCTTGTCCGTAACAGCGCTGTATTTAATTTCAATTTCATTATCAGATGTAAGTGAATAGACAACCGAGATCTTAACATTACCGGGATAACCCTCTTCCCCATCCGGAGATTCATAAATTAATTTGATAGAGGTAGCAGAACCAGTTTCAAAAGGTACTGCACGCCAGTATCTTTTATGCAGTCCGAGATACCCGCCGTGTAAATGATTTTCCCCGTCATTTTTACTCAACTGGTACTCTTTATCATTTAATCTGAACCTGCCTCCGGCAATCCGATTGGCATATCTGCCAGCAATTATGCCGAGGTAAAATTTATCATTTATATATTTTTCAAGAGAATCATAGCCCAATACCAGGTCCGAAAGTTTCCCATATTTATTTTTGAAAAAAATGTTAGTAATAATAGCACCATAGTTTATTATGCAAACTGATGTTCCTGAGCTGTTTTCTAATTTGAATTGAAACACTTCAGAGCCATTGGCAAGCTTACCGAATAAAGTCTTTGTTATCATGAAAAATTTCAAATAAAAATTTGATATAAATAAATATTAAAATAAGAAATATATGAATTTTTGTAAAGCATCAGATGGGAAAAGAATTATCCATTTATTATAATTGTTCAAACGATAGGTAATCCTATTATGAAATAACGAAAAGTTTTTTTACTAATATTAACAATCTGAAACTCCGGTTTGCGCTGAACCAAGATAATTTGTGCTATTTGTTTATATTTTTACATTACAGAAATTATGAATGTGAAATTGATAATAAAGGGGATTAAATTTTAAGTCATTTATTTGAAAATTAATTTTGATAAAACCATTTAAACAAGAGAAATAATAATATGGAATATTTAGATAATCTCTTTAATGTTAAAGATAAAATCGCTGTTATAACAGGCGGGAGCGGAGTATTGGGAAGCGAGATAGCAAAGGGACTATCAGAAGCAGGAGCCATTGTAATCATTCTTGGTACTAATGAAGAAAAGATAAAACAGAAACTTGATTATATTGGTTCTTCTCACAAACATAATGCAGGGTACGTTTGCGATGTTGTGAATAAAAATATGGTTATGGAAGTATATAAAAGAATTATAGACAAATTCCGGCAGATCGACATTTTAGTAAATGCTGCCGGCGGAAATGTATATAGTGCAACATTGAATACTGACCAGACTTTTTTTGATATGGATATTGAAGGATTCAGGAAAGCAGTTGATTTAAACCTGTTTGGTACGGTCCTCCCCACTCAAATATTCGCGAGGTCAATGACAGAACAAAAGCAGGGGTCAATAATCAATATTTCTTCAATGGCTTCCTTTAAAGCAATTACAAGAGTAGCTGGTTATTCAGCCGCAAAAGCTGCTATCGACAATTTCACAAGATGGCTTTCTGTTGAAATGGCGCTGAAATTTGGAAGTGGAATAAGAGTTAATGCTGTTGCTCCCGGTTTTCTATTAACAGAACAAAATAAACACTTATTGACAAATAGTGATGGCTCTCTAACCGATAGAGGTAAATCAATTATAAACATGACCCCCTTCAAAAGATTCGGGTCTCCGGATGAACTTATCGGGACTGTGATCTGGCTGGCAAGTGATGCTTCAAAATTTGTCACAGGGACAACAATACCTGTAGATGGGGGATTTAATATATTTAGTGGTGTATAATATTAACCAACAATTATAGAATAGAATCTAATGGCTTTAACAGAAACATGGAGATGGTTCGGCCCCAATGACCCAATTTTACTGCAGGAAATAAAACAAACAGGTGCAGAGGAAATTGTTACTGCATTACATCATATCCCGGTGGGGGCTGTTTGGTCAACTGATGAAATACTTAAAAGGAAAGAAATAATAGAAAGTGAAGGATTGAGATGGTCAGTTATAGAAAGTATCCCTGTACATGAAAACATCAAAAAAAGAAAGGGCAATTACAAAAGTCTGATTGAAAATTATAAAACTTCTGTCAGCAATGCAGGTAAATGCGGAATAAAAATTATATGTTACAATTTTATGCCGGTGCTCGATTGGTCAAGAACAAACCTTAATGTTATTTTCAGAGACGGGTCGATTACATCCAGTTTTGAGTCAAAAGTATTTGCTTCATTTGATCTCTTTATATTAAAAAGAGATGATGCAGAGAAGGATTATACACCGGATCAGATTCAAAATGCAAATGAGTATTTTGAAGGATTAACAACCCGGCAGAAAGAGGAATTAACTAATACTATTCTGCTCGGTTTTCCGGGTTCTTTAGAGTCATATTCCCTGAATGAATTGAAGTCAGCAATAAACGATTATAAAGGAATTGATAAGACCAGCTTACAGGATAATCTCTTTGAATTATTAAAAGAAATACTCCCAGTTGCTGAGGAAACCAGTATAATGATGGCAATACATCCTGATGATCCACCATGGCCATTATTAGGACTACCTAGAATTGTAAGCGATAGAAATGACATTCATAAGATATTATATGTATATAATTCCTTAAATAGCGGTCTAGCCTTCTGCACAGGTTCCCTGGGAGCCGGGATAAAAAATGATCTTGTAGAAATGGCGGAAATTTTTGCAAACAGAATAAATTTTGCACATTTAAGAAATGTTAATAGGAATGAATCCGGAGATTTCATTGAAGAAAATCACCTGGATGGAGAAATCGATCTCTATTCCATAATGAGAACCCTAATAATCGAACAAAACAGAAGGGAGAAAAAAGGATTAATTAACAAACTACTCCCTTACCGTCCCGATCACGGGCATCTCATGATTCCGGATAAGGAACGGGAAAATATATACCCGGGTTACTCATTGTTCGGCAGAATGAGAGGCCTTTCTGAATTAAGAGGTATGGAACTGGCTATCAGAAGATCTTTAGATCTTCCTTAAACTATTCCGGTTAAAACTGATCACTTAATCAGAGCCATTTTTTTAACTATGGAATTATTACCTACTTTTAGTTTATATAAATAAATTCCTGAAGGGAAATTATGAGCGTCCCAGGATACCTTATAAACACCAGCTGTCATTTGTTTATTTACCAAAACAGCTATTTCTTCACCAAGAGTATTGTAAACTTTCAAAGTCACAGAACTATTGTCTGGTAGAGAATAAGAAATGATTGTTGAAGGATTAAAAGGATTTGGATAATTCTGACTTAAACTGAAATCAAAAATAGTCATCACCCTAATACTCTCTGAATATTTAAACGATCCGTTAAAATCGATCTGTTTAAGCCTGTATACGGCAGAAGTTCTATTTGCGAATAAGTCCAAGAACGAATATTCCGAAGGTTCTGTTGAGGTTCCTTTTCCATTAACAAAACCTAAAACAACCCATTTACCATTTATTTCATTTTCGATTTCAAAACCTTTATTGTTGATCTCGGTTTTTGTCTTCCAGTTTAACAATACTTCAGAGCCAGTGTAATGACCGGTAAATGAAGTTAACTCAACAGGTAAAAAATTGCCGGTTTTTGCATAACTTATACCGTCGTACCAGGTTCTGGCGATGTCTCCGATAAGAGTACTTTGAGTACCAGTTTGAATCGCATCATCATCAATAAAAACATTAAAAGAATTACCGGTTACGAGTACACTGCCAATATATGACTGGTATAGGAATGTATTCCCGTTCCCTGAAAGAAGTATCGTTGAATCATGAGCGCCGGGATCAACCTGTTTGCAAGCCATTTGGCGATAATGATGCATTTCATTCTGAGAGAAACCTGCTTGTATTCTCCAGTCGGCAGATGGATTTGCCCAGAAGTTCACCCAAACATTATAAGTACCTGGTTCCGTAACAATGACTTGTGTTTTAAGAGCGGGAGCATTTTCTCCCCCTGTTTCTGCTGACGTAAAAACAGTCCCTTTATTTCCATAGGCAGTCCTCAGATGCCATTTATTATCAGCGGGTCCGGAATTAGAATCCGGACCAGTTGTAACAAGAGATGAACCGTCTGCCATAGTTGTATTTTGATTGGATGCATCAACATATCTCATTAGTCTGACTGAATCAGAATTGCTCTCAATCAGTCCTACAACAGCAGCATCAAATATCTGAGCTGAAGAATAGGTCCCCCGCCACCAAAGTAACGCAGTATTATTAGAATCCCAAAGCGGAATTATAGGGCGAAGATTATCCCGTACAGAATTTTTAGTAATTGGTATCCATGTCCATGTAGCGCCATTATCTGAAGTGGTCCCTTTAAATATTTCGTGCACTCCAAGAAATGAGCTGTCAATTGGACTGTATGTGGAGGAAATATAAATAATATTGGGATTATTAGGATGAAGAGCTCCCAGACCGGTATAATCCTGCTCACTTGAATATAATTTTGTGCCGGCTTTACCGAGATAAGTATATCCCCAGGTAGATCCGTTAAACCTGCAATAAAAGAAACGATGATCTGTTTCTGAATCATTTGCTCTTGCTTCAATGATAGTTGCGATGGTACCATCGCTGTATGTTTGAACATCAATATTCCAGCAGCGGGTCATATTTATACCGTTATAAACAGTATTCGCTGCAAATACTAAAGAAAAATCAGTAGGGGTAGGGACATTAAGAGTATCGAATATATTATTGTCAACAAGAGTTCCATCTGATTTATAGCTCTTCCCGTTCTTAAAATAGCCATGATAAATGCTTGTGTTATAATCGCGGGGATGATATTCAGTGCATATAAAATCTACACGATCAACTCCGTTTGACCAATACTTTAAATAACCGTTTACATATCCAACATTAGCATTTGATGTCAATTGTCCGCCGTAAATCCAATTATCCCCATTATCTGTAGAAGACATGATGTTAGGACTTTTATTATTACCTCGTGCAATGTTATATGTACGTCCCTCTGATGAAAGATAAAAAAGATTGGAATAAGTAGTAGCGAAATTAACCCCGCCGGGTCTGCGGGCATTCCAATCAAAAACCTGTTGTGCTCCCCATGTATCATTGCTAAAAATCCTGTAGTAAGAATTATTATTGTTATTATGACCGGCATAAAAAGCAAGGTATTTGCTATCCGGTCTAACAAGAAAGGCAGGTGCATTATGATCATCGCTCCCGGTAAAATTACTCCCCCCTTCGGCAAGAGTGAAACGGCTGGAGATCCCCGACATTAAGTTATAAAAGACAACATCAATATCACCATTCCGTGGATTTCCTCCAACGCCGCGGCTATTAGCTACTGACCCTACTATTAGTCTTCCCGCTGCCGGATCAATAACAGCACGTTCATCCTGGTACCAGCACCAGGCGCCGTTATCATTAAACTGAATCAAATTTCCTTTAACTATATCTTTAGCATTTTGTCCTAAAATAAAATTCGTAAGAAATATAATAGCGGTCAAAGCTAATAGGCATTTCATAAAAACTCCTTTCTCGATGCATCAATTATTACATAAAAAACAGGTACACTATGAAAAATTATTTCAGATAAATCATTCTTTTTGTTTGAATCGTACTCAGAGATATAAATCTGTAATCCTGTGGCGGCAAGCCTGTCCAGATTATTTTTAATTAAAGTGGAAGAAATACCTTTCATTTCAAAATAATGACATTGAACGCCAATCCCGTCAACCAGATTTCTGTTTTTTAATAAATTGATTATTTGCAGGTATTGAGTTGTTGCAGTGTCACTGTTAAGTACACTGTATTCGTTAATGAGTAATTTAACACTATGCGGAAAAATAGCTCTGGCCTTTTCGAAGGCGCATATTACCCAATCCCATCCTGTGGAACCATTCCCGCCGATTAAATTTTTAAAGGTTGGTGAATGATGCAGGGGTTCATTCACAACATCGACAAAATTAATTTTTGGATAACGATGTGCTATAGTATCAATCCATTGTTTAACCTCCATTACCTGGCGGGCTGAATCGAGATTAGACATCCAGAACGGACTGTATGAATGGTCATTCCATATTAATGTATGATACTTAAATGGCAAATTATTATTTAAAGCAAAATTATAATAGCTATCAAGGTTTGCCCAATCAAAATTATCCCTACCGATTTCACGCCATTTCCATTTACCAGCATTTTCAGGCGTAACCTGATGCCAATAAGACAAAAATTTGATGGAATGCTATTGCCGATTATGTTACCGAGGAATTTACCTGATGTATCGGTAGATTCCTGAGAAAAAGCGCTAGCATACATTAACGGGAAAAGAAAAACCAGTAATTTTGTAAATTTATTTTTTATACTCATTTAAATCCTTAATGATAAATCTCATGTTTTTTCATTTTCGACATCTAATTCGGCGCACAGTAGTTTCTCGGTTCTATTAGAGCAGGTCTTTTGTAATTGGTTGTGATAAAAATTCGACAAAAAATAAAGGAGAAAAGATTAGTGTTTTTAAAATTAATCTTATGTTTCAAATCTCTTAAATTATTAAGGTTTTGTTTTTTTATAAATTTTATCAGAGCCTGAATATTCGAACCAATCATAATCAACATAGCTGCCGGATGGTTTTCCAAGCGAGGTAGCGTACATGGCAAACATACATCCCACAAAACCACCTGCTGTTTTTGTACTTAGAAATGAAGCATCTATACTATCCTTTAACAGTTTCCATTCACCTTCTTTTGGTGCATAAAGAAAATTGTAATATGTTTCATGAGCTTCAATTTTTAGAAAGATTTTGGGTTCTTTGCTTATTCTATCCGAAACAACCAATTCATTCCCCTTATATAACTGAACATAAGGGGTATCATTTTTTATCGATTTACATAAATAGTAATAGTGATCCTCATTTTGGAAAATTAGTAATCCAGCCTTTTCATTATCCGAAACGGGCGAAAAT
>OCZT010005557.1_pt1 | contig 12555 bp, 11 predicted proteins | sample 1539031 | NCBI WGS metagenome assembly OCZT01 (sample SAMEA3539308, study PRJEB22396) | soil metagenome | biome: tundra; feature: field; material: soil | place: USA | collected 2010-05 | depth 0.15 m | reverse complement strand
CGTGTGCTCTTCCGATCTGGACACCCCCAGCGACTGCTCGATCTTCGTGACGATGCCCGTTTCCGGTTCGAAGAACCGCTTGTCCACGGCGCTCCAGCCGCCGAGCGATTCGATCGCGAACAGGCCGGCCGGCGTCGGGAACTGGCCGGGCGCCGCGATGCCCGGGATGACCGGCCGGTAGCCCTCGGAGGCCCAGATGCGCTGGCCGGCTGGGGACAGCAGGTAGCTCACGAACTTGCTCGCGTCCGCGTTGGTCCCGACCACGGCGATCGGGTTCTGGATCAGAATCGTGTGCGCGGGGATCACGTATTCGATCGGTGCGCCCTTCTTCTGGTCGGCGATCGCCTCGTCCTCGTAGTCGATCAGCGCGTCGCCGCGGCCGGCCAGAAACGTCTGCAGGGCGTTGCGCGCCGAGCTGTCCTGGCTGACGACGTTGTGGAACAGCTTTTCCAGATACGCCTGCGCTTCGGCGGGGGTGTGGCCTTCGTGGATCTGCGCCCCGTAGGCGGCCATGATGTTCCAGCGTGCGCTCCCCGACGTGAACGGGTTCGGCGTCAGTACTCCCACTCCCGGCTTGATCAGGTCGTTCCAGCCGGTGATGTGCTTGGGGTTGCCCTTGCGCACGATGATCACCGCGACCGACTCCGTCACGAACCCGTGCGTAGCGTTCTTGTTCCAGTCCGGCGAGACGAGCCCCGCCTTGACCAGGCGCGTGACGTCCGGTTCCAGCGAGAAGTTGACCACGTCGGCGTGCAGCCCGTTGGCGGCGGCGCGGCTCTGTTCACCCGACGGGCCGTAGGACTGGCTGAAGCTCACGCCCTTGCCTTCTCCGGTAGCAGCGAACGCCGGGATCAGCTTTTCGTAGGCGCCCTGCGGCGTGGAGTAGGCGACCAGCGTCAGGTGGCTCGAGCTGGAGGAGTTGGAGGAGCTGCTGCCGCAGGCGGCGAGGCTGAGGGCGGCGACCAGCAGGGTTAGGACTACTGCGGGAGTGCGTATGGACATAATCACTTTCTGCATCGACGACATGATGAACGTCAATCCTAACTAATACCATAAATCGCATCCACATTAGGTAGATTTGAGGATGTCCTCGTTTTGGGTTACCCGATTTGAGGTTATCCTCGCTTTGGGTTACGCTTACGGCCCGACCCGCCTCGTGTGAGGCGTTTTCGCAGCCGCCCGGCGCCCAGTGCGCCCCATCCATCCGAAGGAGATCCCGCCAGATGTCAGCCACGACCACCCCCGTTGCCACAGCCCCCGAGGAGCGGAATACCGAGGCCGCCGAGGCCGCCGTCGAGGCGATCGCGAGCTCGGCCAATCAGGAGGCGAGTTTCTCGATGGCCCTGAGCCAGGACCAGAAGGACATCCGCGACTGGGTCCACGGGTTCGCCGCCGACGTGATGCGTCCGGCCGCGCACGAGTGGGACGAGAAGGAGCAGACGCCGTGGCCGATCATCGAGGAGGCCGCCAAGATCGGGCTGTACGGGTTCGAGGGGCTGGCGCAGTTCTTCGCCGACCCGACCGGTCTGACGCTGTCGATCGTCAACGAGGAGCTGTTCTGGGGTGACGCCGGCATCGGCATGGCGATCATGGGCACCGCGCTGCCCGTGGCCGCGATCTTCGGCCAGGGCTCCGGCGAGCAGATCGGGGAATGGATCCCGCGCTGCTTCGGCACCCCGGACGACGTCAAGGTCGCCGCGTTCTGCGCCTCCGAGCCCAACGCCGGCTCCGACGTCTCGGGCGTGCGCACCCGCGCCAAGTTCGACGAGGCCGCGGGCGAGTGGGTCATCAACGGCCAGAAGGCCTGGGCGACGAACGGCGGCATCTCCGACGTCCATGTGATCATCGCGACCGTCGACCCCGAGCTCCGCTCCAAAGGCCACGCCGCGTTCATCGTTCCCATGAGCGAAGCGAAGGGCATCTCCCAGGGCTCGAAGGTCTCCAAGCACGGCCTGCGGGCATCGCACACCGCCGACGTCTTCCTCGACGACTGCCGCGTCCCCGCGGGCTACGTGCTCGGCGGCAAGGAGAAGCTCGACGAGCGCCTCGCCCGTGTGCGGGAGGGCAAGAAAGGCAAGTCCCAGGCCGCGATGCAGACCTTCGAGTCCTCCCGCCCCACCGTCGGCTCCCAGGCGCTCGGGGTCGCCCGCGCCGCCTACGAGTACGCGCTCGACTACGCCAAGGAGCGCGAGCAGTTCGGCCGCAAGATCATCGAGAACCAGTCCATCGCCTTCACGCTCGCCCGGATGAAGCTCGAGATCGACGCCTCCCGCCTGCTCGTGTGGCGCGCCTCGTGGATGGGCCGCAACCAGGTCCCCTTCGAGAACGCCGAGGGCTCGATGTCGAAGCTCAAGTCCGGCGAGGTCGCCGTGTGGGTCACCGAGCGGGCCATCCAGATCCTCGGCGGCAACGGCTACGCCCGCGAGTTCCCCGTCGAGCGCTGGCACCGCGACGCGAAGATCTACGACATCTTCGAGGGCACCGCGGAGATCCAGCAGCTGGTGATCGCTCGGGCGATCAGCGGCATGCACATTAAGTAGCTCTGGGACTGGGTTTTCGGGGTGGTGCTGGTCGTGCTGGGTGGTCGCTGAGGCCCAGGGCAGCGGCGCTCGAAAAGGCTGCTCGCGCCAGTTCTTGCGCCAGTCATGCAAGATCTGGGTCGTGTCCGGCGTCGCGCAGCATGTCGAGCGCTCAACGTGCCATCTCAGCTCAGGCGCGCACGACGATGCCGCGGGTGATCGTCACCGACGCGCCGTGTAGTGGTGTGAGCATGATCTTCACCGTCAGCGCCAGGCGCCGGTGGCGGCGCAGCGCGGCCTTGCCCTTGACGCTCAGGGGCACGGAGAAGGACACGCTGCCCGCCTTCAACGACGAGCGCACCAGCCGCCCGACGCGCACCTGCGCAGGGTGCCCCGCCTTGGCGAGCGAGGCGCCGGCGGCGAACAGGCCGACTTCCAGCCGCCCGCCGGCGCCGGCCCGGGACACCTTGATCGACCCGTGCACTGCCGATCCGCGCTGGCTGCCGGCGAGCTTCAGTGCCCTTGATCCTCCTTCCAAAGGCGTGCCGTGGCTGGGTTCGCTCGGCGTCGTGGGGGTCGTCGGCGTTGTGGTCGTCGGTGTGGTTGTGGTCGTCGTGGTGGGGGTTGTGCCGGTGGCGGCGCCTTCGACCACGATTTCGTACATGGTGTAGTTCAAGCCTTCACCTATGAAGAGGGTCGAGCTTTCGAACTTGTAGGTCCCAGGCTGTTCGAACTTGCACTTGCCTTCCCAATCGGTTGTCGGCGAGGCGGGGCTCACCGGCACCCCGGACGAGCAGGTCGGCGCGGTGCCCGTCCAGGCGATGTTCGCCTTGGTGGCGGTTTTGTCGGTAAACATGACTTCGCCGCCGGTGGCGATCGTGACCTTGCTCGCGGGTGCCGGGCTCGACCCCGAGCCGGGGGTTGCCCAGCACGGCCAGTTGGGCTCGACGCAGTTTTCGTTGACTTCGAGCTTCGCTTCGGACGGGGCGGCGGCGAGGGCGGGCAGCACGGCCACCGCCGCCCCGATCAGCGCAGCGAGTGCGAAAAACACAAGCATGCGTGGTCTGGAAACCGTGCGCGGTCTCATCGTACGACCACGCTTCGCGTGAGGGTCATAGCCGCGCCGTGCTTGGGCGTGAGCACGATCTTCAGGGTCAGCGCCAGCTCGTGATGGTGGCGCAGCGCGCTCTTGGCCTTGGCGTTCAGCGAGACCGAGAAAGAGACCTTGCCGGCGTTCAGAGAGGTGCGCACCAGACGGCCGACCACCGTCGACGTCGACTTCTTGTGCCGCACCGTCGCAAGCGACGCGCTGTTGGCGATCAGGTCTATCTCCAGACGTCCTCCGGCGCCGGACTTGGAGACTTCGACCGAGCCGCTCACGGAGGAGCCGTGACGGGGAGCCGTCAACTTCAGGGAGCCTTCGACGAGCGGGCTGACCAGCGGGACGATTTCCGGCTCGGGCGAGATCGGGCTGAGGGTGGGCGTCGGGGTCGGTGTCGGCGTTGGCGTTGGTTCTCTCGCGGGAGGTTCTTTGGTTGGTTCTTTGGCCGGAGGAGACGCCGTTTTGAAGCTGCGGTCCAGACCTTCTCCAGGAGGGCTCTGTTTGTTTTTCGCGACAAGCCGGAAGTGGTATTCCGTGCCGGGAGTCAGTTTGGTCAGCGTCGCGGACACGGCCTGATTGCCGCCGCTCGCCGAGACGGTCGCTTGTTCCGTCGTCTGACCGTAGCCGGTGCCGGTTCCGTATTCGAAGAAGTATTCGGTCGCTTCGCCTCCGGGGTTGACCGTGCCATTGAGAGTGGCTTCGGTTTCTTTGAGCCCTTCGGCGGCGAGCGTTGTAGCGGTCGGCGCAGTTACCGCATGGGTTGTGAACATCTTTTGCGTCGCGCCCGACACAGAGGTCTTCCCGACTCCGTAGGTCGCCACCAGCTGGAAGTTGTAGGTCATGCCTGGCTCCAGGCCGGTCGCCTGGGCCGACACGGAGTGGCTCGTGAAGTCGGCCGCGCTCAACGTGGCTGTAGGGGTCGACTGTTTACCGGTCACGCCCGGGCCTTCATATTCGAAGCGGTATTCGACGGTGTTTCCTTCGGGATCGATGCCGCCGTTGAGCATCGCTTCCGTCTGGGTTTCGCCGCTCGCGGAAGTCGTTGCGTCCGTGGGCGTGCCTGCGACTACGATTTCGTATTTGGTGTAGTTGGCGTCGCCGTATAGGGTGTTTTCATTATTGAAAAGGGTCGCGCTTTCGAACTTGTACGTCCCTGGTTGATCGAATTCGCATTTGCCTTCCCAGGGTGTCGAGGCGCTCGCAGGTATGCCAGAGCATTTTGTTGGCGCAGGGCCCGTCCACGAGACGGTCGCCGTTCTGCTCGCGTCGTGGTCGGTGAACATGACTTCGTCGCCGGCGGCGATCGTGATTTTTAGCGCGGGTGCGGGATTCGCCCCCGAGCCGGATGTCCAGCACGGCCATTCGGCCTCGACACAGTTTTGGTTCACTTCGAGCTTCACTTCCGAGGCCGTGGCCAGCGCCGGGAGCACGGCAGCCACCGCTCCCAGCAGCGCAGCGAGGGCGAAAAGCAAAAGCGTGCGCGATCTCATCGTGAACCCACCTTTCTCGTGTTGGATGTCCATATGGCAAGCGCTGGGCGCCGTGCGTGGCACAGCGGCATCCCGGCCCGTCATTCCCTAAAGACTCCCGCTCGCCGAGATCCTTCCCGCTGCGCTTCGCTGTCCGCGGCGCATACCCGTCGGGCGCTACAGTGCAGGGCGGGATCGACCGTCTCGTTTGCCAGAGGGTCGATCCGCTCATCCGAAATGCGTACCCTGGACCCGCAGTCGCTGACGCAGCACGTGGACCGTCTTTATCGGGCCGCGTGGGCCTTGTGCGGCTCGCGCGAGGACGCAGAGGACCTGGTGCAGGAGACCTTCGCACGGGTACTCTCGCGCCCGCGTGTGCTGAGCGGCGACGACGAGCTGTACTACCTGATGCGCGTGCTGCGCAACACATTCTTCACGAGCCGGCGCACCGCCGGCCGGCGGCCGGTGACGGTGGCGACGCTTGAGGATGTCGTCGCGGCCGACCCCAGAGAAATGGGCCAGCCCGAGCGGGCGTTGGAGATGCAGGAGGTGTACGCGACGATCGCGGCCCTGCCGGAGGATCGCCGTCTGGCGCTGGTGGCCGTGGACGTGCTCGGACTCTCCTACCGGGAAGCCGCCCGTGCGCTGCGCGTGCGGGAGGCGACGATCACGACCAGGCTGTTCCGCGCTCGCAAGCAGGTTGCAAAGCAGCTCGCGCCCGCGCCGGACTCGCTCATGCCGGCGTCTCCCGAACCGGATTCGTCCGATTTCACGGACGCTTCTGCGCCGCGTCACCCACGAAGCCCGACAGTCAGCGGGAATGAGACGCTGCCCACCGGAGTCCTGTCAGTAGAGGAACACCATGACTGAGACGCCCCATATCGAGGACGAGCAACGGCGCATCGCTGAGTTGGTGCGCTCCTTCGACGCGCCAGCGCCGGAGTCGCTGCACCGACGGATCGAGTCATTGGTGGCGTCGCACCAGAGTCAGTTCGCGCCGCGCTCTCCCCGTCTGAGCGTGCGTCGGTTCTCTCCCTTGGGCCTCGCCAGCGCTGGTGCGGTGGCAGCCGCAGTCGTGGCGGTTGCGATCGCGGTCGGCCTGGGCGGTGGTGGCAGCGCCCCGACCGTCAGCTTCAGTCAGGCAGCCGCGTCAACCCTGCGTGCGGCGACGCTCCCCGCGCCGCCAGAGAGCCAGGCGCACCACGCGCAGCTTGCCGTCGCCGTCAACGGCGTATCGTTCCCCTATTGGAGCGAGCGCTTCGGGTGGCGCAGCACGGGATCGCGCACCGATCGCCTTGACGGCCGCTCGATCACGACGGTCTTCTATGCCGACTCAAGCGGCCGGCGGGTCGGCTATGCGATCCTTGCCGGCACCCCAGCGCCCAGGGTCGGCGGCGGCGTGATCACCTGGCGCGGTAGCGTGTCCTACCGGCTGCTCACCGAGAAGGGCGCTGCGGTCGTGACATGGCTGCGCGACGGCCACCTGTGCGTGGTATCCGGCCGCGGCGTTTCCAGCGCTACGCTGCTACGGCTGGCCAGCTGGAGCGATCGCGACGCGACCGCCTCCTGAGCGCGCATTGACCGCCGGTCTGGACGGTGGCGAGGAGGATCGCGGGCACCCGTGTGGCCGGGAAGGTTCGCGGCGTGGCGGTGTCTATAGGTAGAGATGACAGTCACACGCCCGAGCACCCGACATTCGGAGGAACCATGAAGCGAACCTACGTTTTCCTGGCCGTCGCCTTGGCAAGCGCCGCGAGCGCCGCGACGGTCGCGAGCGCACAAACGAGCCTCCCGGCCGCGCACTCGAGCCGCGCTGCCACAGTCCAGCTGCGCCATACGAGTCTTGGCAGCATCCTCGTCAGCAGCTCGGGCCGCACGCTGTACGAGTTCACGAGGGACCACGGCAACAAGAACAGTTGCGCGGCGATCAGCGGGTGCTCGGCAGTATGGCCTTCGCTGAAGGCGAGCGGTCGCCCGACGGCCGGCTCGGGTGTCAAGGCTTCTCTTCTGTCCACGACCAGCGGCCATCAGGTGACCTATGCCGGTCATCCGCTCTACACCTACAGTGGCGATAGCGGTCCAGGGAAGACCTCCTACGTCGGCGTAAAGGCGTTCGGTGGCACGTGGTACGCGATCAACGCATCCGGCGGCACGGTCAAGTAGCCCTCGCGCTGAGGGCCAGGCGCCGGTTCTGGTCGGCGTCACGTCTCAGCTGCCGTTGGGAGATGGTGCGATCTCGCCGCGGCCTGCCTGTTGGAGGTCGGCTGGCAGTGGCGCGTCGGCGGCACGGGCGAGGACGGTCAGGCCGATGCGCCAACGGATGATCGCCGCGCGCTGAGCTACCTGCGTGTTGGGCAGATCGTTGAGTTTGTCGTCGGCGAGGCCGACAACGAGCGCGCTCAGGTAAGCATCCTCGAACACGTAGGTACTGGCGTAGCCGGCGTTCAGAGCACGTAGCTGGGCGGTTGGCGGATCGACCGCCGCGATATCGACCGCGTAGGCGGCGAACCGCCGCTCTAGCTGGCCCATGCGCCGGGCGGCCTCGCCGGGCGTGATGCGTCGGTCGTGGAACGCCTCAAGGATCGGGTCGGCGCCGCCCAGGAGGTTGTTGACCGCGAGCCTGATCGGCTCGACCTCGCCCATGTAGCGCTCGATCGCTGCCCACCCAGCACGTTGCGTGCTGGGTGGCGACCCGGTTTGTCTCGCGCATCCGCCGAGCGCGACCGCGCACAAACAACTGGCGGCCAGCGCGCGGGGGCGGCTTCGCGGGCGGCTTGTCACACCCACGCGCGCCGGCCCGCGCGTCCGCGGGACGAATTAGTAGCCGTAGCCGCCGCCGCTCGAGGATTCTTCTGAGGAGCTGCCCGTGCTCGGCGCGGGTGTTGCCGGCGTGCTGCTCGTGTTCGCCGCGGGAGCGCTGCTGGAGCCGGTCGTAACAGCGCTCCAGGTGCCTACGTCTTTGATTCCTTGACCCTTTGTTTCACCGGCCTGCTGGTCCCCCGTGAATGTGTAGAGCGGCGTGCCCTTGTAGGTGACCTGCACGGTGCCTTCGGGACGCTTCACGGTCCCAAGCGAGCCGACGCCACCGGGAGCGCCGCCGGACGGCGCGATCAGGGGGTGCCATACACCGACACAGGCGGCGCTCGTGCAGATGAACTTGCCGTTCTGCTCACCGCTGAGGTGATACAGCGTCATCCCCTGGCTGTCGACCAGGATCGTGCCGAGCGAGTTGGAGGCCGTCTTCACGACGGGGCTGGATGAGCTGCTGCTTGTCTGCGCGGCTGGCTGCGTGCTGGCGGCCGAGCTGGTCGTGCTGCTGGATGAGCTGCTGCCGCACGCGGCGAGCAGGAGGGACGCGGCGAGTGCAGGTAGGGACAGCTTCAGCAGATGGCGCATGTGGTCACTCCTATGGAGATTTCGGGGCACCGCACTGTCGCGTGAGCCTCCTGTACTTAAGGAGACTCCGCGCAGGCGTGTTCCCTTCCGGCGGGACGGTCTCAGTGCGTCGTGATGACCTTCCCGGACGGTGCGATGACGTACCACCGGCCGCCGTTGGTTTCGATCGCCTGTCCGTTGTCCTGTCCGGCCGCCCCGTCTGCTGCGTAGGTGTAGAGCGGCCAGCCCGCGTAGGTGACGACACGGCCGCCTTCGGGGTCAGGGTCGCTGCCCAGCAGCGATGCCTTCAGCTGGGGTGGCCCGGCGGCGGTTTCACCGCTCGCGAGCTTCAATGGTGGCCACAGCGTCGCGCACGAGGACACGCACGTGACCTTGGAGTGTTTGTCGGGCGCGAAGGTGTAGAGCGTGCGGCCTTCGGCGTTCACGAGCACCGCCCCCACGTTTGGCAGGGTGCGGACGGAGAGGCTTATCGACTTCGTCGCCGGGGTCGATGGAGTCGTGCTCGTCGCCGTCGGGGCCGCCGCCGTGGTCGATGTCGTCGGCGTGGCCGGCTGGCCTTTATGCAGCAGGTTGAGCGTGTTTTCGCCGTCGTCTACGAAGTAGATGCCCTTGCCTTCTGGTGCCACGACCAGGCCGAATAGCGATCCGGCTCCGGTCTTCTTGTCGGCGGTCTGCACGGCTACCTGCTGGCCGGCGGGTGTGGTTTCGACCATGTTGCCGTCACCACCGTTGCTCGTGATGATGTTGCCGTTCGGTGCGAGCACCATGCCAAGCGGTTCCTTGAGGTGGCCGCCTTCGGTGAGGACGGTGCCGCCTTTCGCGGCGGGCGTCGTGCGGGTCATCGCTTCGGAGATCGCGAGGATCTTGCTGTCTTCGGTCGAGGCCACATACAGCGTCCCGTTGGAGGCCAGTGCGAGCCCGGTCGGGCCGAGCACGAGGGCTTCCGCCGAATCAACCCAGGGGATGCCGTTGGCGATCACCGTTTCGCTCAGCACCTTCGGCGTCTGGTGTTCGCCGGATTCCAGTTCGATCCGCAGCACGGTCGAGTTGTCGATCGTGTGGATGCCCTTCGCGGCACCGCCATTGAGCGCGTTGCTGACGAACAGCGTGGTCTTGGAGCCTTCGCTCTCAGCGGTCGAGTCCCAGGGACCCTGGATGTTCTTGCTGGCGATCGTCTCGACCGTCTTACCTTCGCTGTCGAGCACGATCAGGCAGCCGTACTTCGCGGTCGCCGTCTTGCCGTTGGTTGTTGGCAGGCTGCCCACGACGACATAGCCGCCGGGCAGGATGTTCAGCGCCGTCGTCAGCCCGACGCCGCCTGGGCACGGGCCGGGGAGTGTCTTGGCGTCGATGCTCGCGAACGGCGAGACCTTGCCGCCGGTCGAGACCTGCACGATCGTCGTGCCGGTGCCCTGACCGTTCTCCTTCGCGCTTTCCTTGGCGTTGAAGTTGCTTATCAGCATCTGGCCCGCCTGGAGCTTGCCGATGCTGGTGGGAACGAGCACGATGCCGTACGGATTCACATCGCCGTTGGCCGGGACCGTCGAGGCGACGTTGCTTACAGCCCTCAGATTTGCCAGAAAAGGAGAAGAGCTTGCGCTCGAGGTCGTGGTCGCGGTACTCGCAGTGGCCGACGTGCTGGAGGAGCTGCTGCTGCTTGTGGAGCTGCCGCAGCCAGCGATGACGAGCGCAACACTGGCGAGAGCAAGGATCGACGTTCTAGGCACTGGGATGTCTCCTGTGGTTCGGGGTATCGGACGAGACGGCTTTCCTGATCACAGCCCCGCCCCGACCTGAATCTTGCGATTCCTTCGTCGGCTCTGCGTCAGCGATCAACGCACGGCCCGCCTTTCGCGCGCTTCCTGTATGACTCCACCGTCGCGGGATTCCTTCCCGGCGAGGTTCCCCCGCACCGACCGTGCCTAGTGCAGTGTTCCTGAAGTGGCTTGTCCATTTGTGGCCTTGGTGATGATGCGCTCGGACGCCTGCTTGTCGTCCCGACCAGGTGTTCGCTCGACGCCACGCGAGACGCCCCCTGTCATGCGATAGCGAGCGCGGACGCGGTGGGCACTATCGCTCGCCGTGCCCAACACGACGCGGCCTGATCTCTGCGGAAGGATGTCGCCACTCAGGCTCAGGCGGGTCCGGCCTGGAGACCCGCGCGGCCGCACTGCGCTGCGATCAACCAATCGGGATCGCGAACAGCTTCACCTCGCTGATCGTTCCGCCCGCCTTGCGAGAGACCAGTCCGCACTTGAGCAGCACGTGCTGACTGGCGAGCGTGCTCCCAACGGTCGCCTGAATCTGCAATGCAAACGACTCGCTGAGTGACCCCGGGGCGCCGCTGAGATCGCCCGTTGCGCCCAGTGTCGCAGCATCGAGCATGTGCGGCTGGGCGCCGGCAATGTGGGCGGCGAGGGCATTGGCGTCGGCCTGTCCGAGCTGGCACTTCGCCGGGTTCCAGCCCGCCTTGCGACCCGTCCGCACCGCGGGCAGGAGGAGTACGTCGCCCTTGGCGAAGACAAAGTACGAGCCGGCGGACAACGTCAGGTCGGCGATCACGACCGCCGGCTGGCCCTGCTTGTCGTCGGGCTTGAGCCCTTTGCGGCGGTCGTCCACGAGCGCGTAGTCCGGCGGCGAAGGGGACGCAGTACCGGGAGAGCCGGCCGGTCCGGTCGCTCCCGGAGGACCGGCCACACCCTGCTGGTTCCAGCTCAGCGCGGTCTCCCCGGCCAGGCAACTTCCACCCGACTGTGGATCGACAACGCGCAGCGCGCCTCTGCTGTCGTAGCAACCGTGGATCGTGCCGCCGGCATCTGGGATCGTCGCGTAGGCGACCCCGCCGATGGCGAGAACGAGCGCGACCGCCGCGACGACGAGTCCTGGCGATGGCCGGCGGAGCGTGCGGCGAGGCATGATGTTCCCCTCTGATGAGCGCGCGGAGCGATCCTCGCTCCGCCTTGTGATCGAAGCATAGTTGCGGCGGGCCTTTTCCAAGGCGACGCCTGAACTCGAACCGGGGACCCCGTTCAGCAGCCGGCTATCCATAGCCCGTGTTCGCAAGCACCCGAGGCACAACACGAAGAGCGCGCCCCGCCCAGGGCTCCGGTGCGCCGAGGTGTCGTGCCGCTCGCCGATCCGCGGTCTATGGCGAGGTCGCGGCCCAGGTCCCGCCGTCGGCGAAGGGTTCGAAGGCGGAGCTCACCGTGTACAGGGCGCCCCAGGCGTTGGTGGCGGTGGGCGCGACGGCGGGTTCGTTGAGCGTCCAGCCGGCCGAATACAGGCAGAGGTTGCCGGGCTGCGCCGTCGGGTTGCCGTTCGTGCCCCCCGAGCAGCCGGCGGGTCCCGGGCCGGGAGCGGACACGTGGTGGAACGTGGGGGCGGAGGCGAACGTGAAGCCGAACGAGATCGACTCGTAGGCCGTACCGGATTTGGTGGACCCGCCCGCCCAGTTGCCACGCACCGTGATCCCCCGCGGGAGCACCCCCGGGAAGGGCCCCGGTGCTCCGGTGTCGCCCGTGGGTCCCGCTAGCCCGGCCGGCCCCACCGGTCCGATGGCGCCATCCCTGCCCGCCGGCCCCTGCGGGCCGGTCACGCTCCACTTCAGGCGCTTGTCGTGGCGAGCGCACTTGCGGGCAATGTAGAGCCCGCCGCCCTTTTGATGAACGCATGCGACGATCGCTCCCGACGAGCCCGTCACCGCAGCGTAGGCGCCACCCGATGCCGCAACGACGAGCGCGGCAAGGGACACGCCCAGCGCGGGAGTGAGATGCACTCTTCTCAAGGTAAACCCCCTTGTGGAAAGCTGACGGCGAGCGCGAGGCTCGCCCGTACCGACCGTACCGTATCTGGCACCTGAACACCGCGATCCCACGGGCGGGCGATCCCTTTCGGCGCCGCACAGGATTGGGCTCGCGTCACGGCCATGCGACGCGGTCCGGAGCGAACCGCCGCGCTGCTGCTCTTCGACGACAAGCGAGAGCGCCCGGACTCAAAAGGCCAGACGACCGCTCAGGACGGTGGGTGTCGCACAAACCCCCGGTCCGTCCGAGCAGTTTAAGAGACTTCA
>OCZT010005556.1_pt1 | contig 12560 bp, 18 predicted proteins | sample 1539031 | NCBI WGS metagenome assembly OCZT01 (sample SAMEA3539308, study PRJEB22396) | soil metagenome | biome: tundra; feature: field; material: soil | place: USA | collected 2010-05 | depth 0.15 m | reverse complement strand
TTCCCTACACGACGCTCTTCCGATCTAAACTCGACGTGCTCAGCGTGACGCTGCGGCTGACCGGCCACACCACGACCGCTGGTCTGGCAACGACCGGACTCGCCTTCGATCTGCTGGTGCGCAACAAGGGCGATCAAGCCACCTCTCACGTCGCCGCGACGGCGCAGGTCGCCGACGACTTCGCCGCGTTTCCGGTGACGCTCGACGTCTCGCTCGAACCGGGCGCCGCGCCGTTCGGCGCAAAGCTGTCCTACGCGGTCGACGATCTGACGCGCGGCATGCCGGCGATGGCACGTTTCCAGGTCCCCGCCGGCTACACGGAGGCTAGCTCCTTGATGAGCGCCATCTTCCCGCGCCGCCCGAGCGCCGTCCCGACGCCCGTCCGCTCCGCTTCCCCGCTCCCGACCTCGTCACCGTAACCCGGCTCGCTGCGAGCGCACCTGTGATCCTCCCGTTCTTGCTCGCCGTCGACTTCATGAATATCACGTACGCGACGAACCCGTGCGCGAAGAATGTGCCGGTTCCGGTCGTGATGCGGAAGGGCGCGTTTGCGTATTTTGACGCGAAGATGGGCGCTGGATTCGACTTGCACGTCGATTCGGTCAAAGAGGGCAGCCTCAAGGCCGGGACTCGACAGGCGGTCGTCGTGCTTGCGTGCGACTTTCCGGTCGGCGGAACGGCGGCAGCCTACCTGTTCGATGAACGCAGCGATGCCTCGGTGCTGCTGGCCCAAGTCGGCGCCGCGAACTGGGGTCCGGACTGGGGGAGCGGACCCGCTTCGATTCACGTGCGCTTCGCGAATAATTTCTTGTACGTGGACGAGTGCAAGGACACCGGGTGCACCATGTACGTCGTCACGACCTATGCGCTCCGCGGCGGAAAGCTTGCGAAGGTGTTCGTGCAGACGCACAAGCCGCCTCGAGATGGCTAGTCGCGGGTTATCGCGCGCTGAATTCGAGCGCGTGGTCAGCGAGGCGCTGGACGCGCTGCCGAAGCGGTTCGCCGATCTCGTCGAGAACGTCGTCATCGCGGTAGAGGATGAGCCGAACGACGAAGACCTCGAGAGCATCGAGGACGACGGCGACGCTGATTCCGAACTCCTGGGCATCTACCGCGGCGTCGCGCTCACCGAACGCACGCACGACATGCAGCTGCTGCCCGATGAGATCGCCGTGTTCCGCGGGCCGATCAACCGCGTCGCGCGCACGCGCGAAGAAGCCGTGCACGAAGTGCGCGAAACGGTGATCCACGAACTCGGACACTACTTCGGACTCGACGACGACGAGTTGCCGTAACTTCAGAATCGCTTCATCTTTGCTTCAGAGCTGTTTCATCTTTCCATTCTAGTCTCGATGCACAGAGGAGGGTTTGGAAAATATGAAACAGCGACTGTCAATGTTGCTATTTGCGTCCGCTCTTGTCGTGGCCGGTTGCGGCGGCGGCGGTGGGACGACGGGTGGCGGTGTCACCGTACCGGTGCCGACGCCGACGCCGGTGGCGACGGTAGCGCCGCAGGGGAATCTGCCGCTTTCGGAAGCGGTCTCGGGGAGCACCGCATGGGTGAATCCCTCATCGCACATGACACTGTACTTCTTGGACGTCGACACGGCGACGGGTGGGACGTGTACGGCGGCGGCGGGCGGATGTCTCGGAGTTTGGCCGCCTTTCGTTCCGGTGAGCGGTTCGGCAGCGATCGACAACCTGACGATCATCGTCCGGTCGGACGGCACCGGTCAGCAGTGGGCGTATCAAGGTCACCCGCTCTACAACTACGCCGGTGATTCAGGACCGGACCAGGCGAACGGGGACAACATCCCCGACTTTGGCGGCCACTGGCACGTTGCCCGGCCGGCAGCCGCGCCGGCGCCGACTCCAACGGGCGGCGGCACCGCGCCTCCCTGCCACGCGTACTGCTGACGCACATTGCGTTAGCGCACGCGCGCGAAGATAGGCTCCGTTTGCCGGCGGGGCCTCTTCTTCGCGCTACGTACCGTCGAGGGCCGCTTCGACGGTAGTGAGCCCGGGTCGATGCGCGCCGCTCCCTGAACCGCCGTTGTAGAACGCGGCGAAGTCGGTGCCGTCGGGGCGGTGCTCGATCCAGGTGCTCGAGCCCACAATGCCGCCATTCTTCCCGAAAAACACGGCGTTCGAATCGCCGCTGGGCCGGTATACGACATCCCAGCCGAGCCCGAACGCGGTTCCGTCCGCTCGCATCTTGAGCGGCGCGACCGGCGCCGCGAGCATCGCGGCGCGCGCCGCCGGCGAGACGATCTTTCCGGCGTCGTATGCAACGAGCACGCGTACCATGTCGGCGGCAGCGAGCACCCAGCCGCCGGCCGGCGTTCCGCCTTCGCGGATCTTGTTGACCACGACACGACCCCGCTTGTCGTACCGGACGGCCTGACCGGGTATCGGCGCGCCCGCGTTGAGCGCGCCGAACCGCGTCACGCCCGCCGGCGTGAAGACGTTGTCGCGCACGAAGTCGATGTAGGTGCGGCCGCTCGCCTTCTCGATCACGGCGCCCAGCACGTTGAAGCCGGCGTTCGAGTACGCCTGATCCGAACCGGGATCGAATTTCAGCCGGACGCGAGCCGCCGCTCGCGCGGTGTTCATCGGATCGTTCGTAGCGGCGTGGACATCGTGCGGCAGACCCGACGAGTGGTTCAGCAGTTCTTTGATCGCTTGCCTTCATCGACCAGCCGCATGATCGCCATCGCGGTGATCGGTTTGGAACAGCTCGCGAGCGCGAACATCGTGTCCGGGTCGACCGGCGTGCGCGCCGCCACGTCGGCGTATCCGAAGCCCTTGACGTCGACGAGCCGCCCGCGGCTCGCAACGGCAAACGCCGCACCGGGGGCGCCGGCCTTCCGCACGACGGCCTGCATCGCCGCGTTCGCATCCGCGATGTTCGGGTCCGCGTACGCGGGAAGCGACAGATTCAGCCCTTGATCAGCGAGCTTCGAAGACCGAGGCCGCCAGACCCAGCGCGATGATACCGGCGAACGCCGCGGCGACGACGGCGCTCGAGACCGAGCTCCGCAGCAGCGCGACGGCGACGACGACGGCGAGCGCAACCGCGAGCGGCGCGCGCCGCGAATCGCCGGCGATGAACTCCCAGATCGCGACGCGGTTCACGCCGGAACCGGTCTGCGTGCGCGCGCCGCGGCGACGAGCGCGGCGGAGACCGCCAGATAGAACGCTGCCAGGAGCAGCAAGGAGAGGTCCGCGCCCCACCACGCGATCCCCAGCCCTTCGCCGGTCCAGAACGTACCGAACGACGTCAGCATGATGCCGACGACGAACTTCATCGCGTTCTCCGGGACGCGCGATGCGGGCTGCTTGAGCGCCAGGCCGAGGGCGATGACGAGGAGCACGGCGGCGACGGCACCGGCTGCCGACCAGCCGAGCGCGGCGGTCGATGCGGCGCCGAACGTGACGACGATGATCGCCACCTCCAGGCCTTCGATCAGCACGGCTTTGAACGCGGTGACGAGACCGATTTGGTCCGCCTGCGCCTCCTCGGCCGCGCGCAGTGCCGAGACCTCACGCGCGAAGGCGGCCTCCTCGTCCTTGAGCGCCTTGCGGCCGGTGTAGCGCAAGATCGCCTTGCGCAGCCAGGCCAGACCGAACAGCGTCAACACGATCCCCACGACGAGTTTGAGCTGATCGATCGGGACGAGGTGCAGCAGCGGGCCGAAGACGGCGACGATCAGCGCCAGGACCAGCAACGCGAAGGCGGTCCCGCGCAATGCGATCGGCCACGAACGCGTGACCCCGACCGCCAGCACGATCGTCAGCGCTTCGACCGCCTCGACGGCGGAGGCGAGAAAGCTCGTTCCGGCCAGCGTCCATCCGTTCACGGTGCATTAAAACCGACCGGCGCGCTCGGAGTTACTTCAGCTGCGTCCAGACGTACTGGGCGACGTCATGGAGATCGGTCTTCGAGAGTCGCCATCGCGGCATCATGGGATTGAGCTTCTGTCCTTGGTTGTCGATGCCGGTGGAGATCGCACGCTCCAGCAGCGCCGCCGTATACGGAGGCCGCGGCTTGACGAGCGCGGCGTGCCGCAGGTCCGCGCTCACGGCGCCGCCCGGGAGGTGGACGCCTCCGGCGCCGTTTGCCCGATGGCAGCCGGCGCAGGTCGGGGCCATCGGCCGCGGGACGGCGCTGATCGGCTTCCCCGCCAGGTCGCGGCCGGTCTGAAAGATCGCCCGGCCGTTGGCGATCGACGAGCCGTTGCTCGCCAACGCGCCGGCGACCGCGATCGCGAAGGCGCCCGCGAGAAAGACGAGGGCATGCTGCCTAGGGTGCATCGTCCGTTGCCTTTCCGATCGAACGGATCGCGGCGGCCATCTCCGCGCGGAGATGCGGCACGTCGAGCCGGAGGGTGCCTTCGATCTCGTGGACGGTGACGTCGACATCGCGCTCGGTCCGTCCACGCGCATCCTCACAGCGAAGATGCGCGCGCGCCGCGACCTGATACCGGCCGGTTTCGGCCGCGTCCGCCGGCGCATCGTGATCGCTGCGAACCTCGAGCGCGACGGTCGCTTCGTATGCCGGTTCGCGCTTGCGTGCGACGATCGTCGCGGCCCCGGCCTCGGAGAGCGCGTGCTTTGTGACGGGCGTCATCTCGACGCTCGAGCCGCCGTCGAAGAACGGCAGCGACATCGCCTCGATGAGCTGCTCGCGCAGCCGGTCGAGCACCGAACCGAGCGGCGGTGCGTGGTCCGTCCGGTACGACGCAACGTCGCGGTGGGCACCTTCGGCGGGTGCCTTGGGCGCTTCGTTCAGCGCCCGGCTCAGCGGATCGTTCATCGTCCTCTCCCTCGCGTCGCCACACTTCCCCAACGGTTCGCCGAACGCATCCGTCGCGGTGGTTCGAGAAGACAAGAGATAGCGTGTCCGGTTGGCCTGATGCATACTCAGGGACGCACCGGCGTCCGGCTTACGCCGCCTTGCGTGTATGCAGGACGACTTTGTTGCCGTCGGGGTCGTGCACGATCGCGATCCAGCAGACGGGCGTCTCGCTTTTTTCCATGGAGATTGACGCGCCGCTGCGCTTCACCGTCTCGACCATCGTGCCGAGGTCGTCGACCTCAAACGCGACGGCCGTACCTTGATCGCTCGGCGTCCATCTCGGATCGATGGTGGTCAGCGCAAAGGTGCCCCCGCCGACCTGGTACTCGACCCACTTCCCGCCGGCCATCTCCTCGGCCGGCTTCAGACCCAGGACCCCTTCGTAGAACGCGCGAGCTCGCGGCATATCGGTGACCGCCGAGCCCGTGAACGCGATGGCCGTGATCATCGGCCGAGCTAGTTGAGCCCTCGCAGGACCCCGTAGCGGCGTGCCAGCGCCTCACGCTCGGCGTCGAAGCGCGAGCGGAGCTTCTCGGAGGCGGCTGTCGCCTCGCGGCCGATCCGCTCGCTCTCTTTCGCCTGCCGGGCCTTTTCGGCGAGCTTTGCGGCGGCGTTCGTTTGCTGTTTCATTACCTCTCTGTTCCGGATCGGGCTGAAACGGCCCCCTAGCTCCCTCCGCGACGCCGCGCCGAGCCCGGATGCGTTGCCCGCACGTCTCGCGAACACTTGGAGCTGAGATGATCGCTTCGACAGCCTCCGGGATTCCGCGCACGATCTTCGAGCCCGAGCACGCGACCATGCGCGCGGCGATGCGGCGCTTTTGCGAGCGCGAGATCGCCCCGTTCCACGCCGCTTGGGAAGACCAGGGCGTGGTCCCGCGCGCGATCTGGCGGCGCGCCGGCGAGCTTGGGTTCCTGTGCATGACGCTCCCCGCCGAATACGGCGGCGCCGACGCCGACTTTCGCGCCTCGGCCGTTTTTAGCGAGGAGCTCGCCCGGATCGGCGCCTCCGGTCCGGGCTTCGCGCTGCAGTCGGATATCGTCGCGCCGTACATCCTGCACTACGGTACCGAGGAGCAAAAGCGGCGCTGGCTGCCGCGGCTGGCGTCCGGCGAGATCGTCAGCGCGATCGCGATGAGCGAACCGGGGACCGGCAGCGATCTGGCCGCGGTCGCGACGCGCGCACGGCGTGTCGACGGCGGCTACGCGATCGATGGCGCGAAGACGTTCATCACCAACGGCGTCCTGGCCGATCTCGTGATCGTCGTCGTGACGACCGAGCCGGGCGCGGGCAGCCGCGGCATCGCGCTGTTCCTGGTAGAACGCGGGATGCCGGGGTTCGCCGGCGGACGCCCGCTCAAGAAGGTCGGCCTCAAAGCGCAGGACACCGCCGAGCTCGTCTTCGACGGCGTGCGCGTCGGCGAAGACGCGCTGCTCGGTGAGATCGGCGGCGGTTTCAAGATGCTGATGAGCGAGCTCGCGCAGGAGCGGCTCTCGATCGCCGTCACCGCGGTGGCGGCCTGCGAGACCGCACTCGAACAGACGATCGCGTACTGCGCCGAGCGCGAAGCGTTCGGCAAGCGTATCCTGGACTTTCAGAACACACGCTTCACGCTCGCCACGCTCACGGCGAAGGTTACGATGGCGCGCGTCTTCGTCGACCGCTGCATCGAGCTGCACTGCGGCGGAGAGCTCGACGCCACGACCGCTGCGATCGCGAAGCTGGAGACGACCGAGCTGCAGTTCGAGGTCGCCGACGACTGCATGCAATTGCACGGCGGCTATGGATACATGCTCGAGTATCCCATCGCGCGTGCGTGGGCCGACGGCCGCGTGCAGCGGATCTACGGCGGCTCGAACGAGATCATGCGCGAGATCATCGGCCGCTCGCTCGAAGGACCCCGGCGATGATCGGCGCGGCCGCGCCGGCGCTGCCCGGCCTGATGATGGATCGTTCGCTGCAGATTTCGCGGCTGATCGACCATGCGGCGCTGTGGCACGGTGAGGTCGAGATCGTCACGCAGCGCACCGGTCTCCCCGATCGCCGATCGAACTACCGCGAGCTCCGGGCGCGCAGCGCGCAACTCGCGCACGCGCTCGCCGGGCGGCTCCACGTCCGGCCCGGGGATCGCGTCGCGACCTTCGCCTGGAACACGCAGCGTCACCTCGAACTGTACTACGGCGTCTCGGGGATGGGCGCCGTGCTTCACACGATCAACCCGCGCCTGTTCGCGCCGCAGGTTGCGTACATCGTGAACCACGCCGGCGATCGCTTCGTGTTCGTCGACGCCGATCTCGTCCCGGTCCTCGAGCCGCTGGCGGCGCAGTTCCCCGGCGTCGAGGGCTACGTCGTGCTGTGCGAAGAGGCGGAGATGCCGGCGACGACGCTCCCGAACGCGATCGCGTACGAGACGCTGATCGGCGGCTTCCCCGGCGAGATCGAGTGGCCCGAGCTCGACGAGACGACGGCGTCGTCGCTGTGCTACACCTCGGGGACGACCGGCAACCCCAAAGGCGTGCTGTACTCGCACCGCTCGACGCTGCTCCACACGTTTGCACAGGCTGCGTCGTGGCAGGCGGGCCCGGGATCGCAGGCCACGATTCTGCCCGTCGTACCGCTCTTCCACGCCAACGCCTGGGGCTTGCCGTATCTCGCGCCGATGCAGGGCTCGAAGCTGGTCTTCGCCGATCCGCACCTCGATCCGGCGGCCCTCTACGACGCGTTCGAACGCGAGCAGGTCACGCTGAGCTGCGGCGTCCCCACGATCTGGCTGCGACTGCTCGAGTACCTCGAGCGAAACGACCTGCGCTTCTCGAGCCTGAGGCTGCTCGGCGTCGGCGGAACGGCTCCGCCGCGCTCGCTGATCGAGGCGTTCGAGGTGAAGTACGGCGTGTGCGTGATGAACGCGTGGGGGATGACCGAGACGAGCCCGGCCTGCACGTTCGGTACGCCAAAACCGCAGCACGACGTGCTGCCGCAGCGGATCGACTACAAGACGCATGCGGGGCGCTGCCTGTTCGGCGTCGAGATGCGCATCGTCGACGACGCCGGCGCGTCGCTGCCATTCGACGGCGTCGCGCAGGGCGAGATCCACGTTCGCGGCCCCTGGATCGCATCCGGATACTTCGAGGACGCCGAAGCGACCGAACGCGGCGTGACGGACGACGGCTGGCTGCGGACCGGCGACATCGCGACGATCGACGCCGACGGCTACGTGGCGATCCGCGACCGCGCGAAGGACGTGATCAAATCCGGCGGCGAGTGGATCAGCTCGATCGATCTCGAGAACATCGCGGTCGCACACCCCGACCTCGCTGAGGCCGCGGCGATCGGAGTGCCCCATCCGACCTGGTCGGAACGTCCGGTGCTCTTCGTCGTCGCGAAGGCGGGGCGGCACGTCGACGAACCGGCGATCATCGCGTTTCTGCAGGGGCGCGTCGCGAAGTGGTCGATCCCCGACCGGGTGATCGTCGTCCAAGAGTTGCCGCACACGGCGACCGGAAAGGTCTCGAAGCGAACGCTGCGCGAGGGCTACACGCCGGCACCGTGAACATCGCGGTCTTGCCGGGGGACGGCATCGGCCCCGAGATCTCGGCGGCCGCGCTGCAGGTTGTCGACGATGCTGGTGCGCGACGCCGCGCGCTTCGACGTCGTCGTGACGACCAATCTGCACGCGACATCGCGGGCCGCGACCTCGCGAACCCGACGTCGCTGATCCTGTCGGCGGCGATGCTACTCGAGTGGCTCGGCGTTCGCCATGGATTGCAGCAGTTCACTCGCGCTGCCGCCTGCGCCGAGCGGGCCGTCGACACGCTGTCGGCGCGTCCGGAGACGCGGACTGCCGATCTCGGCGGAGCGCTCGGCACGGCCGAGTTCGCGACCGCGCTCTGCGCCGAGGCGTCTTCGTCTCGGCGACGAAGCCGAAGACCGTGACGATCGGCCAGGTCGCGCGGCCTAGGTGACCGCCGGGCCCTGGCCAAGAGAGGCGCGTGCCCCACGAACGTTTCGTTACCGACGAGCTACTGTACGAGGCCCGGCTGCATTCCGCGCGCTTCGGCGGGATGCGCCCGGTCGTGCCCGCGAAGCGCTTCGCGATCGTCACCTGCATGGACTCGCGCATCGACGTCTTCGATCTCTTCGGCCTGGCGATCGGCGACGCGCACGTCATCCGCAACGCGGGCGGGCTCGTCACCGACGACGTGCTCCGTTCGCTCGTGCTTTCGCAGCGGGTGTTGCAGACGCGGGAAGTCGTGCTCGTCCACCATACGGACTGCGGGTTGCAGACGATACGCGAGGATGAGATCCAGGCGCAGCTTTTTGCCGAGACCGGTGAAGCGCCGCCGTACGCGTTCGGGGCGTTCGAGGACGTCGACGACGCCGTGCGGCACGCGCTGACGCGCGTCCGCGAGCACCGCTTCCTGCCGCACCGCGACCGGGTGCGCGGCTTCGTGTACGTCGTCGAGACCGGCGATTTGCGCGAGGTGACCTAGGCGCCCGAACCGCGAAGGGCAGCCGCAGCGCCGGACGTAACGGGTATCGTATGCCGAGCAGTGGGCGCGTCGCCGTCGTCGCCGGAGCGTCCGGCGGGATCGGGACGGCGACGGTGCGGGCGTTTCTGGCCGAGGGGATGCAGGTCGCGTTGGCCGCGCCGCACGACGCGCTGCTCGACGCGCTCGCGCGCGAGGTCGAGCCGTTCGGCGAACGCGCGCTGATCGTCCCGACCGACATCACGCAGCGGGCCGAGGTCGATGCGCTGGTCGCCCGCACGCTGGTGCGGTTCGGCGGCATCGACGTGCTCGCGAACGTCGCAGGGATCGGCTCCTCGCCGTCGTTCTGCGATACCAGCGATGAGGAGATCGAGCGCGTGCTCGCGGTGAACCTGCTCGGGGCGGCGCGGTTGATGCACGCCGTGCTGCCGATCATGAAGGCGCAGCGCCGCGGCGCGATCGTCAACGTCGGATCGGTCGCCGGCGAGGCCGGCGTCATGGGGATCTACTCGGCCTCGAAGTTCGGCTTGCGCGGGCTCAGCGACAGCGTGCGGCGCGAGGTGCGCAGCTTCAACATCGGCGTCACGCTCATCGAGCCGGGCTTCGTGCGGACCGCGATGAACCCGGCGATGTCGAAGCTGCCGGGTCCGGAGGTCGTCGCCGACGCGATCGTGGCGGCGATCGCGCGGCCCCGCCGCTCGCAGATCGTCCCGGCGGCGTACCGGCTGCCGGTGTTCCTGGTGAAGACGTTTCCGGGCTTCACCGACCTCGTCTTCGGCGACGCGCGCGTGCAGCGCCGGCTCAATCGCGACGCGCGCGCGGCGCGCGACGGAACCGGCTCGTGAGCGAACACCGGCGCGAGGCGGTCGTCGTCACCGGTGCGTCGAGCGGGATCGGCGCCGACGTCGTCTCGCTCCTCGCACACGCTGGGTTTCTCGCCTTCGCGGGCGTCCGCAGCGACGCCGATGCCGCGCGCGTCGCGACGCTGCACGAGCACGTCCGGCCGCTGCGGCTGGACGTGACCGACGCGGCCTCGGTCGACGAGGCGGCGCAAACGGTCGCGGCGAGCGGCCACGTGCTGCGCGCACTGGTCGGGAACGCCGGGATCGCGGTCGCCGGGCCGCTCGAGTTTCTGCCCGTCGACGAGTTGCGGCGGCAGTTCGAGATCAACGTGTTCGGCGCGGTCGCGGTCGCGCAGGCGTTTCTCCCGCAACTGCGCGCCTCGCGCGGGCGGCTGGTCTTCGTCGGCTCGATCTCGGGCCGGCTCTCGGTGCCGTTCATCGCGCCCTACAGTGCGTCGAAGTTCGCGCTGCGCGCACTGGCCGACGCGATGCGCGTCGAGCTGGCGCCGGCCGGGATCGCGGTCTCGCTGGTCGAGCCGGGCTCGGTGAAAACGCCGATCTGGCAGAAGGGCCGCGATTCGCGGGAAGCGCTCCTGGCGAGCCTGCCGCCGAAAGCGCTCGAGTACTACGCGCGCCAGATCGACGCGGTGTTCGCGCAGACCGCGCGCGAGGAGCGCGCCGCGATGCCGGTGCGCGACGTCAGCCGCGCGGTTCTCCGTGCGATCACGGTCCGCAAGCCGAAGGCCAGCTACCTCCTCGGCGGTTCGGCGCGCGCCGGAAGCATCGTAGCGCTCCTGCCATCCGCGTTGCGCGACCGCGCGCTACGCGCATCGATGCGCTTGCCCTAGCCTTTGGCGGCGGTAGCGGCGGCGTGAAAGCGCCGCCGCATCTCTTCGAGGTCGACGCTGGGCTTCGGATACTTCATGTCGAGGTCGTCGAGCGCGTCGGTGACGATCCGCGCGACGGCGAGGTTGCGGAACCACTTGTGGTTCGCCGGGATCACGAACCAGGGGGCACGCCGCGTGCTCGTCCGCTCGAACGCGTCCTCGAAGGCCTTGCAATAGTCGTCCCAGTAGGCGCGCTCGGCGTAGTCGGCCTCGCTGATCTTCCACTGCTTGTGCGGATCCTCGAGCCGCGCCTCGAACCGCTGCAGCTGCTCGTCTGCGCTGATGTGCAGGTAGAACTTCAGGATGAGCGTCCCGGCCTGCACGAGGTTCTTCTCGAACTCGTTGATGCGGTCGTACCGCTTGGCGATCGTCTCCTTCGGAACGGTGTGGTGCACGCGCGGGACGAGCACGTCCTCGTAGTGCGAGCGGTTGAAGATCACGATCCGTCCGCGGCCCGGCGTCGCGGCGTGGATGCGCCACAGGAAGTCGTGCGCCGCCTCCTCGGCGGTCGGGACTTTGAAGGCCTGCACGCTCGCGCCTTGCGGGTTCAGGGCCCCGAACACGTGCCGTATCGTCCCGTCTTTGCCGCCGGCGTCCGGCGCCTGCAGCACGATCAGCAGCGAACGCTCGTTCTCCGCATACAGCCGGTACTGCAGCTTGGCGAGCCGCGCGAGGTCCTCGGCGATGGTGGCCTGCGCCTCGTCCTCGCTGCCGTGCTTCCCGGTATCGGAGGGGTCGATCGCGTCGAGCCGGACGCGGCTCCCCGGCGCGACGGCGATCGCGCGGCGGAAGCTCACCGGACCATCGAAGAATCGGCCATCCCGGTCCGTTCGCCGCCGCGGGCGGTTCCCTTGGGGCGGCTACCGCCCTCTCGGTCTCCCGGCGCTATCGGGGGTGGTATCGGGGCACCCTTCGTGGTATCATCGCCGTTGCTGCCTCCGCGCAGTGCCGCGCCGCCCTCGCGTTGTCACCCTGAGCTTGTCGAAAGGTCAGGATGACAGAAGGACGGTTCGGGGTCGTGGTGCTTTCGGGCGCCACGTGTGTAGGGCGGGACCTGTCCCGCCGTTTTCCACCTACATCATAACGAGGTTCACCCCACCGATGGCTGCTCCCAAAGGCAAGCGCGCTTCGGCGAAAAAAGATCGCCGCCCCAAGCGCAAAGTCTGCACGTTCTGCGCGGAACGACTGCACGATCTCGACTACAAAGACACGACCCGCCTGCGCAAGTACATCAGCGAGCGCGGGAAGATTCTGCCGCGCCGAATCTCCGGCAACTGTGCGTCGCACCAGCGCGCGTTGACGACTGCGGTGAAACGCGCCCGCGTCATCGCCCTCCTCCCCTTCGTGGTCCAGTAGGAGCGCCGCAGTGAAGGTCATTCTCACCGGCGATGTCAAGCCGCTCGGTTCGCGCGGCACGGTCGTCGACGTCAAAGACGGCTACGCGAACAACCACCTGTTTCCGCAGAAGCTCGCCGTGGTCGCCACG
>OCZT010005555.1_pt1 | contig 12563 bp, 15 predicted proteins | sample 1539031 | NCBI WGS metagenome assembly OCZT01 (sample SAMEA3539308, study PRJEB22396) | soil metagenome | biome: tundra; feature: field; material: soil | place: USA | collected 2010-05 | depth 0.15 m | reverse complement strand
GCCCCGGCAGCGACGCGACGAAACGCGCAGAGGTGATCCACGAGTGGCACAAATCGATTCTGCACAAGCTGGTTCCTGCCTTGATCAAGAAATGGGAGCCTAAGCTTAATGTGAAAGTAACCGGCTATTTCCTGCAGCGAATGAAAACGAAGTGGGGTAGCTGCAACCACCGGAAGGGCCACATCCGCCTCAACACCGAACTCGTGAAGAAGCCGAAGGATCTACTCGAATACGTCATCGTCCACGAAATGGCGCACTTGCTTGAGGCAACTCACAGCGATCGTTTCGTCGCGATCCTTGAAGACCATTACCCGACTTGGCGGGAAGCTCGTGCAGAACTCAACGAGTTGCCACTGACAGCTGAGGCGTGGAAGGGATGATTGCGTCGTCCGGTTCGCTGTTTTCACGTTTTTCCGCGACATCCGCGTGATTCGCGGTTTCAACGGTGGCGTCCCGTTTCATCATGGCCGAGAGCGACCTTACCCCCAAGCTGATCCCAAAAACCTACGCCGAACTGCGTGACGCGGTGCTGGCGGTGGTCTTCAAGGGCCGGCTGCAAATCGATCTGGCCTGGGTGCTATCCTATCACGAAATCGGCCGGCACGTTTACGCCCTCTACGGCCTGACCCCCGCTGAAATCAAACTCGTCGAGGAATCCTCCGCCCCGAAACCCAGTGTCACGTAATACGTGACACTTCCCCTTCCCCCTGCCTCCCGCCATGGAAACCCGTATCGCCCTCTTCCAGAAAAAAGAAATCCGCAAGACCCTCCACGCCGACGAGTGGTGGTTTGTCATCGTCGATGTTGTCGCCGCGCTCACCGACTCCGCCAACCCGGCGGGCTACCTCAAGGATATGCGCCGCCGCGACCCCGCCCTAGCCGACGCGCTCAAAGGGGGGGGGCAAATTGCCCCCCCCCTTGCACTGGAGTTCCCCACCGCCGGCGGTCCGCAAAAACTCCCGTGCTGGCACACCGAGGGTATCTTCCGGTTGATCCAGTCCATCCCCAGTCCCAAGGCCGAGCCGTTCAAGCGCTGGCTCGCCAAGGTGGGCTATGAGCGCGTGCAGGAAATCGAAAACCCCGAGCTCGCGACCAAACGCACCCGCGCCCTCTACCTCGCCAAGGGCTACTCCGAGGCGTGGATCGAAAAGCGGATGCGCAGCATCGCCATCCGTGACGAGCTGACCGGCGAATGGAAAAAACGCGGCGTCAGGGAACAGCGGGAATATGCCATCCTCACCGCCGAAATATCCAAGGCCGCCTTCGGCCTCACCCCGTCCGAATACGCCGCCCACAAGGGCCTGAAACGCGAAAACCTCCGCGACCACATGACCGACCTCGAGCTGATCTTCTCGATGCTTGGCGAGGCGGCCACGACGGAAATCACCCGCACCAAGGACGCGCAGGGCTTTCCGGTGAACCAGGCGGCCGCCAAGGAAGGCGGCGCCGTGGCCGGCAACGCCCGGCGCGAACTCGAGCAAAAGTCCGGCCGCAAGGTCGTCAGTCGTGAGAACTACCTCGACGCCCCCGAGTCCGCCAAACGACTTTCCCGTGGTGGGCAGACCTGATAACCCTCCGCGTTTTTCCGCGACAGCCGCGTGATTCGCGGTTTCAACGGTGGCGTCCCGTTTCATCCTGCGTCGCTTCCGGTTTCGACATCGCCGCGACCATCCGCCAACTTCCGGCACCCCACTTCCCCATGCCCGCACTTGATCGCATCGCCCTCGAAGCGGCGTGCCGCCGCGTCAGCCAAGGCACCATCAGCATTGCTGACACGCCGGAAAACCTCGACGACATCGTCACCACTCAGGAAATCGAGGAATTGATCGAGGGCTACATGCATTTCGCCACCGCGATGGCGGAATCGGTGGAGCTGAATGGCGGCGATCCCAATCTCATTATCCGCCTCGTTGATTACATGGCCTACCGCGTCGCGATTCCGGCGTTTGGCCAGGATGTGCTGTGGTTTCGCAACTGCCTCGGGGTGCTGGCGGAACTCGCGAGCCCGGGCATGTGGGGCATGCCCCCGGCCTACTATCCCGCGTTGGATGACTTCGCGCAGGGGATTGCCGTGTCGCGGTCCATGCGGAAAACATAATTCCCACCGCAGCCATGACCAAGCGCGCGCTTACTCTTGCGATTGTCCCCAAAACTTACGCCGAGTTGCGCGACGCAGTGCTGACGGTGGTCATCAAGGGCCGGCGGGCGATCGATCTGGCTTGGGTTGAGAGTTACCACGAGATCGGCCGGCTCATTCACGTGCACCTGTTGTTCAAAAAGGAGCGCGCCACCTATGGTGCCGGCGTGTTCTCCGATCTGGCCAATGAGTCGGGCATTAGCAGCCGCACGCTGCATGAGTGCGTGCAGTTCCAAACCTATTTCCCAATTGTGCGGCGCGCCGCACAATTGAACTGGAACCACTACCGGGTGCTTTGCCAGGTGCCCGACCCTGCTCGCAGGAAAATGCTGCTTCACCAGGCGATCAGTCTAGATTGGCATTCCAAGCGATTGGAGGCGGAGGTTCGTTCGCTGGCGTTGACCGACTCGCCGTTGGAAATCGGCACCGGGGCTCTCTCGGCCCACAAACCGCTCATCCCTCAGCGCGGCACGCCCGGGCTGCATCTCATCGTGGATCGCGGCGACGGGTTGGCGGTCGATCTCGGGTTCAAACTTTATTGGCCGCTCAACCCAGAACAAGCGAAGCGGTTTGCCAAGGGCGACATCGTCCGCATCGCCAGTGATGACAGCCTCCGGCGGGCCGACGATGCGACGAAGGCCGATCTTTTCACCTATGCCGCGACGCTCCGCCGTGTGGTCGATGGCGACACGCTGGTGGTCGCACTCGAGGTTTCGCCCGGAGTTTTCATCGAGCAAAAGTTGCGGCTGCGCGGGCTGGATTGTCCCGAGATGAAGACGCCTGAAGGCAAGGTAGCGAAACAGTTCGTCGATGCGCTCGTGGCCAAGACCACCGCTGTCATCATCAACACGACGAAGTCCGACAAATACGACCGCTACCTCGCGGATGTTTTTCTGACCACCGACTTCGGTGAGGTCTACCTGAACAATTCACTCCTCGAAAACGGTCAAGCCGTGCGAAAGGACGCCTGGGAATTTGGCGATTGGGAACCGGAACTGAGATAATGTGGAACTCAGGAAATCAGGGAAAGAACTTGGTTTCCGTTCCTGGCTTTCCAGCTTTCCATATTCCGGATCTGCAAAGGCCGGTGGGACGAAGTGAAGCGCCAAGGAGCTGCGCCAAGAATTCCTTTGCTCCGACCTTAGCGCCTTCGCGTCTTTGCGTTTAGGTTTCGGCGCTTGGGATTCCTGCTCCGGCTCGGCTTCCAACTCCGCTCGTTGAGCTACGATGGACGGGTCTTCGGGCAGGCCCGAGTTGCTGAGGTAACCCAGCTTCGCCGACGAAAGCTCACGGACGAATGGAGATCACTTCGGTGCATCCGTCAGCGCACCCAGCACCTGGCCGAGAAACGCGTTCTGCGCCTCGTCGTTCCTGATCCAGCGGACGACGACGACGAGGTCGTGCTCCCAGTCGATGAACACGATGTTCTGGCCGTTGCCGACGAATCGCACGCTCGAGGCCGGCGTGGCGGGCATCGGCTTGCGGCCGGTGTTGAGATACCAGTTCGCGAAACCGTAGTTCGGGTTGGCCGGGCCGGGGGTGCGCGCCAGCGCAATCCATTTCTCGGAAACGATCTCGCGGCCGTTCCATTGGCCGCCGCGCAGAAACAGGTAACCGAAGCGCGCCATGTCCCAGGCGTTGATGAACATGCCGCCGCCCATGTGGCCGCCGCCGCTGACGGACTGCATCGACTGGCCATCGATGGTGACCCAGGAGTTTTCGTAGCCGTGCCAGCGCCATGTGTTCGACGCGCCAATCGGGTCCATCACCTCCTCGCGCAACACCTGCGGCAGCGGGCGGCGCCAGACGTGCAGCGTGACGAGCGAGAGCAGGTTTACGCGCACGTCGTTGTATTTGAAAAACATCCCCGGTTCATGCATCGGCCGGTTCGGCCAGTCGGCTGGTGTTGCGCCGACGGGCCGGTCCGCCCAGTCGGGCACACCCCACAGCGTGCCGCTCCAGTCGCTCGTCTGGCGCAACAGGTGTTCCCAGGTGATCTTGGCGTTGTGTTCGCTGCCGAAAAGTTGCGTGCGCTCCGTCGCCGGCAGGTAGTCGGCGGCAAGATCGCCGAGATCACGGATGAGCCCGCGCTGCCACGCGAGACCGACCACGGTCGTGAGAAACGTTTTGGTCACGCTGTGGGTCATGTCCGTGCGGTTCACGTCGCCCCATTCCGCGGCCACGTAACCGTGGTGAATCACGAGGCCGTTGAGCGCGGCGCGCGGTTGGGTGGGCCCGAGGAGTTTGAAGTTCGGTTCGCGCACCCCGAAGGTCTGCTGCAGCTCGAGCGCCACGTCCTTTGGCGACGGATTTTCGTTCGCCACGGAAAAGGTGATCGCCTGCTGCAACTTCGTGGCATCGAAGCCTACTTCTTCAGGCCGCCGGTGCTCCCACGCACCGCGTGATGGAAAATAGTCCGCGGCGATGACACTTGTGCTGACCCACAGTGCAACCAGAAGCCCTTGGCCTGTTCGATTCATCGAACCACCACGCGTGGAATTCCGTTTTTCGTCAAGGCACGATACTCTGGCGCCGCCAAACTTAGCCCGCCAAGATGGGGCGCCCAGGGCTAGCTACGGCGTGGTTGGAGCAGTGGGGCCGCAAGCGGAAGGAGTGTTACCAGCGGTCGTTTGGGCCGTGCCACCGGGTCTGCTGCTGCGCGCGGCTTGGGAACATGGAATAGCGTTGCCGAGAGGAAACAGGGGCTTAGACCTAGGCGTTTCATGGGTTACTTGTTGGCAAATTCGCAACGCAGACCGACTACAGGCACCACGCGCGCTGACGAAGGTCATTTCGTGCGCGCTTAAGGAGCAGCCATGTATCAGGTCACATTTTCCGAGCAGGCGATGCGCGAGTTGAACCGGCTCGACAAACTGGCGCAGCTCGCTGCCCTCGAGCCGATTAGCGGGCTGCGGCCGGAGGAGCTGGCCCACCCTCGCGAACCGCTCGGGCGTTTCCACCGAGGCAAGCAAGAGTTTTACCGGCTGCGGGCGGGTGACTTTCGGTTTTATTTCGATATGCAGGGCGATACGATCCACGTCGACTACATCCTGCACAAGAATTCGCTCGAGGACTTCCTGCTGCGCAACAAGCTGCCGGTGTCCGAACAGCAGCTGGTCGAGCAGCATTCCAAGTTCTGGAAATACCTCGAGAGCCTGACGAAATGATGCAATTTCGCTTCCGCCGCCGCGCCGACAATCTCGCCTCGCGGGAAGACCCTTACAATGTCACCCAGGCGAGCCGGATTTTCTTTCTGCCCAACCTGATGACGGCCGGAAATCTGTTCTGCGGTTTCATGGCGATCGTGAACTGCATCCAAGCGCGCCTCGCCGAGACTGCGCCGAATGGTGAGTATCTTGGCTCTACGACGGCAGATCACTACCACTACGCGGTCTGGTTCATTTTTGGCGCGGCGGCGTTCGACGCGCTCGACGGGCGGCTGGCGCGGATGGGGGGGCGCGAATCGTTGTTTGGCATGGAGTTCGACTCGCTCGCGGACGTCGTGTCGTTTGGCGTGGCACCGGCACTGCTGATGTTTTATCTTATTCTTTCACCGACGCAGGGTATCCTGTGGTTTCGGAACATCGGGTGGTTCGTCGGTTTCGTTTACCTGTTGTGTGCGACGATGCGGCTCGCGCGGTTTAACGTCATCACCAATCCCCTGCTCTACCGTGGTAAAAGGGAGGCTTCGAAGGACTTTATCGGACTGCCGGTGCCGGCGGCCGCGGGAACAGTAGCGTCGCTTGTGCTGTTTCTACTCGACCTCGCCGAATCCGACAAATCGTTGAAATCATGGGCGCTTTCGCTGCCGTTTCTGATGCTGCTCATCGCGTTCCTGATGATGAGCACCGTGCGCTATCCCAGCGGGAAAAACGTCGATTTGCAGACGAAGACACGGCTACGGACGTTCGTGGGCTTTCTCATGTTCATTGGCCTGCTGCTGCTCTACAAGGAAATCACGGTGATCGCGGCTTTTCTCGGTTACATTTTCTTCGGGCTTTTTCGTCACTGGCGCCGGCCGCGTACAGCAGTCCGGCCTAAGTTGGCCGCGCCGCCCGCGCCGAACAGTCCGTGAGCAACCTGCGCATGTCTGCCCAGTAACTTACCCAATCTGAATAACCAGGCCTTTGTCCCCATCAGAAAAAAAGATCTTCACGGCTGAAACCGCCGTCAACTGCGAGGGGAAACCACAACTTACTAGACTTGTTCGCAGCACATAGTAATACTGATATAATTCCTATTGAACCTCTATTCTTTTAGACTTTGTTAGTTTCCCAGGTGGTTCCACCTCGCTCCTCATGAAATTAAAAATTAATCGCGACCATTTCGCCAACGGCCTTGCCCAAGTCCTGAACGTCGTTGGATCGAAAGCCACGATGCCGATCCTCAGCAACGTCCTCATTGAGGCGGAAAAGGATCTGATTTCTCTCACGACCACCAACCTCGACCTCGGAATCCGCTGTAAAATCAAGGCCGAGGTGAAGGAAACCGGCTCGGTCACTTTGCCCGTCAAGCGTTTGGCCGGCATCGTGCGGGAGTTGCCCAATGTCGATGTTTCCCTGGACGCCTCGCCCAATCATCAGGTGAAAATCACCTCTGGTGGTTCGACTTTCCGTATCATGGGCATCGGCAAGGAAGAATTTCCTCCGTTGCCGGAGTTCGGCGACGAAAAAGCCCATGCCTTGGAACAGTCGGAGCTGGCAACGATGCTCAAGAGCGTCGCCTACGCGCAGTCGAGCGACGAGACGCGCTACATCCTCAACGGCGTCTATTTTAATTTCAAGGAGGCGAAGCTCACGCTCGTTGCGACCGATGGCCGCCGGCTTGCCCTCATCGCGAAGGAAATGGAAATTCCCGCCTCAGGCGCCGGGGCGATCATCTTGCCGGCGAAAACCGTCAGCGAGCTCGCCCGCCTTCTCGACAAGGGCGCCAAGGTGAAGATCAACTTCAACGACCGGCGGGCCGCCTTCCAAATCGCCACGGACAAGGACACCAGCGGCCTCATCGACCACGTTTACCTCTACTCGAAGGTCGTCGAGGGCAACTATCCGAACTATCAGCAGGTCATCCCGAAGGAGACCCACCAGCGCATCAAGCTGGAGCGCGAGCTGTTCCTCCAATGCGTGCATCGCGCCGCGCTCGTATGCTCCGAGAAAGCGAATTCCGTCAAAATCAAACTCTCCAGCAACCTGCTTGAAATCACCGCGCAGAGCCCCGATTTCGGCGAAGCCCACGAGTCGATGGCCATCGGTTACAGTGGACCCGAACTGCAGGTCGCGTTCAACCCGGCCTTTCTCATGGATCCGCTCCGGGCACTGGCGAAAGACGAGGTCTTTTTCGAGGTGAAGGACGAAGTCAGCCCCGGCGTGTTCAAGACGCTCGAGAGCTTCGTCTGTGTCATCATGCCAGTCCGGCTAAGCTGATTTTTTTGCACCGGCGGCTTCTGCCCGCCGAAAAAAAGTGTATACTGTGAACGGCAGGTTACTGCCGACAACATTGTGGAGCCTCCCTATCTCATCCTCGCCGCCATCGTCGTCTCGCTCGTGTTGATGCAAGTCAACCAGCGGTTGGCCTCGCCGCTGCTTGCGATCGCCGATCGGTGGCTGCGGTGGTTCGTGTTTGCTTTCGGCGCGGCGCAGATGTGCCGGGATTTTCAATGGATTGACCGGCCATTCTGGGTGCTCGTGGCGATGTTTTTTCTGCTCTGGTTCCTCGGTGAAACGCTCTACAACTGGCTCGCCATCTCGGCGCTCAGCGTGAGCCCGCTCCCGTTGTTTCCACGCTACGTGATCAACGCCAGTGGCGAGGAATGGCCCATGCAGCCGCGCTTCATGAAGATCCGCGAGTGGCTCCGCGCCCAGGGCTTCCGGCAGACGCAGGCGCTCAAGGCCGAAATCGGCGGCGGCGTCTACCTGCGCGTGTCGGTCTACCAGGACGCGCTTGCCACCATCCGCGTGCAGGTGGTGTTCATCCCGCAGGTCAATGGCGCGATCTCGGTTTGCTTTGCCATCACCTCGGTCGCTGAAGACGGCACGCGTTACGTCACCGACAACCTCTACATTCCCTTCGGCGGCTTTTTCCCCGAAAGCTGGTTCGTCGAGCGCGCACCTTGGCGCCGCTCGCTGCCACGCCTGATCGCGCGCCACCGCGCCCGCCTCGCCACCGCCGGCGTGCAGCCATCGCCTTTTGCAGTCGAGCCGCTGGCCGATCTCAACAATGCGCAGCACGAACTCGACCGGCTCAACACCGAGCTCGGCTTCCTTCATCCGCATCACGAGCGCGAGGATCTCGGCAAAATCACCCACGAGGGCCGCTACCGCGTGTGGAAGGAAATCTGGATGCTAAATTACCTCGGCGGCGCGGCGCGGTATGAGTGAGCAGCAAGGCCCGCGGGTTCAACCGCCGATGTAGCTCATCTCGACTTTCGCCCGCGCTTCGCCAGTGGCGAGCAACGCGGCGCGTTCGTCACTGTAGCGGTCGAGGCGGCCGTGCCAGATGCGGGCGAGAAAGTTTTCCAGTTCCGTGCCCTCAGTCCCGGCGCGCAGGGCACCCAGCACGTCCCAACCAAGCGAGGCGAAGAGACACGTGTAGAGCTTGCCGTCGGCCGAGAGCCGCGCGCGGTGGCAATCGCGGCAAAACGGTTCCGTCACGGAGCTGATCAACCCGATCTCGCCGTGGCCGTCGCGGTAGCGGTAGCGCGCGGCGACCTCCCCGCGATATGCTGGGCCGACCGGTTCGAGCGGCCAGCGGGCGTTGATGTGCTCGACGATCTCCTTCGCGGGAACGACGCGGGCGGCCGTCCAGTGGTTCGTGTTGCCGACGTCCATGAACTCGATGAACCGCAGCGTGTGCCCGCGTGAGCGAAAATATTCGCAGAGTGCCGGCAGCTCGTGGTCGTTCACACCACGCTGGACGACGCAGTTGATCTTAATCGGCAGGCCGAGTGCTGCGGCCGCGTCGATGCCGCGCAGCACGCGGGCGACACTGAAGCCAAGACCGTTCAACCTGCCGGCGGTCGCGTCGTCGAGTGAATCGACGGACACGTTGAGCCGGTCGAGCCCGGCAGTGTGCAAGGCGGGCGCGAGCTTTTCAAGCAGCCAGCCATTGGTGGTGAGCGCGACATCCGGCACATGAAGCTGTTGTTTCAACGTGCGCACGAGCTCGGGCACATCGGCGCGCAACAGCGGCTCGCCGCCGGTGATGCGGACCTTTTCGACGCCAAGGGCACGGAAAGCCGCCACAATGCGCGTGCACTCGTCGAGCTTCATCAACTGGGGATCGTGCAGGAACGGATAGCCCGGCCCAAAAACTTCCCTCGGCATGCAATACGGACAGCGGAAATTGCAGCGATCCGTGACTGAAATCCGCAGGTCGTGCAGCGTGCGATGATACTGATCGCGGACAGGCGTGGGCATGTGGGAGCAACACAGAGACACAGAGAAAGCTTGGAAGCAAAGCCGACATTTTTTCTCCGTGCCGGCGGTGCCATTGTCGTTCAGGCTCGTCGGCATGCTTACCCCCGCTGAAGCCGAGAAACTCATCCTCGAGAACATTACTTCGTTTCATGAAGAGGACTGTCCGCTCGCCAGCGCGCATGGACGGGTATTGCGCACCAACCTCTGCGCCGATCGCGACCTGCCACCATTCGATCGCGTAACAATGGACGGCTTCGCGCTGCGAGCAGCGGAACTCGCGTCCGGCAAGAAGAAATTCCACGTCGAGGGCGTGCAGTCCGCGGGCATGCGGCCATTTCAACTGTCGGCGACCGCCGGCGCGTGCATCGAAATCATGACCGGAGCCGTGCTGCCCGTTGGCGCCGACTGCGTGGTGCCATTCGAAGAAACGGCGCGCGATGGGGATGCAGTCGTCCCGTCCGCGACCGCTGAGAAACTCACCGCGGGCCACGCGATTCACCGGCGTGGCAGCGACCAGCGCGCGGGCGGTGTTATCGTGCGCGCTGGCACCTGGCTGACAGGCCGGGAGATTGCCGTCGCGGCCGCGTGTGGTTACGCGACGCTTACCGTCAGCCAGCAACCGAAAATTGCGATTGTCGCGACGGGCGATGAGCTCGTGGAGGTTGACGCGCCGGTGGCGGCGCACCAGATCCGCCGCAGTAATGACTACGCGCTGCGGGCGGCACTCGCGCTTGCCGGCTGGCCGCCGGCTGAGCGTTTTCACTTGCGCGACGTGCGCCACGAAATCGAACACGTGCTCTGGCACATTCTGGCGGAATTCGACGTGGTGCTGATTGCGGGCGGCATTTCGAAAGGCAAGTTCGACTTCCTGCCGGCCGAACTCGAACGGCAAAAGGTGAAAAAAATCTTCCAAGGCGTGGCGCAACGGCCGGGCAAGCCATTTTGGTTCGGGCTCAGTTCACGGCAGACACCGGTGTTTGCGCTGCCGGGCAATCCAGTTTCTGCCTACACCTGTCTGCATCGCTACGTGCTGCCCGCGCTGGCACACGCCGCCGGACTCGCGCCGGAGTCGCCGACGCTCGTGGAACTCGCCGAGCCGGTGACGTGCAAGGCGGCGCTCGCGTATTTCCTGCCCGTGAAGCTGGCGACGGGGCCGCGTGGCGAACGCCTTGCCCGACCCGCTCCAAGCAACACCTCGGGCGATTTCACCGGGCTCGTAGGCTCGGATGGTTTTGTCGAGCTGCCAGCGGGTCCGGCCGAGTTTGCCACGGGCTCGCTGGCGCCGTTTCGCGCCTGGGTGTGATCGGAGTTGAGAGTTTCGCGCCAAGGGTTGAGAGTGTGCGCATGTTTACGCACCTCGACGCGCAGAACCGACCCACGATGGTCAACGTCGGCGACAAGCCGGTGACCAAGCGCACCGCGCATGCTGTCGCCATCGTGTCACTACCAGCCGAGCTGGCGGCAGTGCTCCGCGACGGCGAGATTACGACAAAAAAGGGCGCGATTTTTCACGCGGCCGTTCTCGCCGGTGTGATGGGTGCGAAGAAAACGGCGGAACTCATTCCCCTCTGCCACCCGCTGGCGCTCGACGACTGCCAGATCGAAATCAAGCCCGACCGCGATCGCGCGGAAGTCGAGATCCACTGCCGGGTGCAGACGCACGGCAAAACCGGCGTCGAGATGGAGGCGCTGACCGGCGCAACCGTCGCAGCACTAACGCTCTACGACATGGCGAAAGCAGTCTCGCCCGCCATGGTGATCAAGCAGATCCGGTTGCTCGAAAAAACCGGCGGCACGCACGATTACCGCGCCACTCCCTGAACCGATGCCCGCCCTCACGGTGCAATACTTCGCGATCCTGCGCGAACAGCGCGGGCTGGCGCAGGAAAAACTCGCGACCTCCGCAGTGACGCCCGCGGCGCTCTATGAGGAGTTACGCGCCCGGCACGGTTTCACACTACCGGCGGACGGCGTGCGCGCGGCGGTGAACGACGAGTTTGTCACCGCGACGGTGGTTCTGCGCGATGGCGATTGCGTGGTTTTCATCCCGCCAATTGCGGGAGGCTGAACAGTGCGAACCATGTTCCGCCTTTCCGCCACGCCGTTGGATCCCGCCGCGCTACAACGCGCGCTGACCGATGTGCGGGCCGGAGCGTGCATCATCTTCGAAGGCCGGGTGCGCAGCCGCAACGAGGGCCAGCCCGTGCTGGCGCTCGACTATGAGGCCTACGCGCCACTCGCAGAAAAAGAAGGCGCGCGCATCCTCGCGGAAGCGCACGAAAAATTTGCGGTAATCGCCGCCGAATGCGCACACCGGGTTGGTCATTTGGAACTTGGCGAGCTCGCGGTATGGATCGGCGTGACGGCGGAACACCGGGGCGCAGCGTTTGACGCCTGCCGCTATATCATCGACGAGGCGAAGGCGCGTGTGCCGATTTGGAAAAAGGAACATTACGCCAGCGGCGCGACTGCTTGGATCAATTGTGCGATTCGCGGAGAGCAGGCCCATAGCGCGGCGCACGCACCCTGATAAAAAAATTGCGAAACTTCGACGACATTGGGTTTAACCTCGTGTCCATAAGAGGAGGAATATCGTCATAAATCATGCTCCTCATTGCGACCATCGCCTCACAAACGCCGGCTACGACCTTCGACAAACTGAAGGCCATTCCCCCGGAATTTTGGATGCGACTCGGGCTCGCAGTGCTTGCGGTCTTCGCCCTTGTGTTTTTTTTGCGCAAGGTCGCCAAGATGAACAAGGTCGTGCTGGCCGTGGTGAGTTTATTCATCGTGACGGTGGGCGGCTTCAACTGGATCTACGAGCGCAGCGAGCCAGCGTGGGCGACCCCGGTGGTTAGTTTTCTTGCCGGTTGGTTTCCGACCAAGGGCCCGCCGCCAAAGACACCGGATTCCGTTCTGGCCCAGAAACACTAAGCCGTAACGATGCAGTGGAAGCTCGGTTTTGAGGTGATTTTTCCGATGATCTGTTAGGCGAGCGCGGGGCGGATTCC
>OCZT010005554.1_pt1 | contig 12565 bp, 7 predicted proteins | sample 1539031 | NCBI WGS metagenome assembly OCZT01 (sample SAMEA3539308, study PRJEB22396) | soil metagenome | biome: tundra; feature: field; material: soil | place: USA | collected 2010-05 | depth 0.15 m | reverse complement strand
GAAGGCCCGTCAATAGCCGGTTTCAAATTGGGCGACCCCCTGCTTTTGCGGCAGGGTCACACCGCCCGCTGGATTCACCAAGGACGGGCACGGGCTGTTCACCAGGCAGGCAGTTGAGATCCTCGCCGTTCCACAAGCTCAAGGACGAGATGGCCGGCACAACCATCGCCATTGATGCGTTCGAGGGGAGCAGGCAGAGTAGCCCAGAATGATGGAATTGAGAGTGGCGTTTGCCGCACGCGGACAGTCCGCGACAAGGGTCAGTGCCGGGATGACTGGAGGCAGAGAAGTCTCGGCTTATTCCTTCCGCCCGCGCGGCATCCAAAGCGATTGAATCTCTTCCAGTGAGAGGCATTTGGTTTCTGGGACCCAAAACCACACAAATCCGAAAGTGATAAAGCAGAGTCCGCCGTATACCCAGAACGCTCCCGCCGCCGTGAGAATCCGGACCAGTGTCAGGAACGAAAGCGTCACCGCCAGGCACGCCAGCCACAGGCTGAGGGTGGCAAGAGACATGGCGCGGCCGCGCACCGCGGTGGGAAACAGTTCGGCAATGACCACCCAGGTCCCCGGACCCAGGCTCACCGCAAAGAAGGCCACGTACGCCAGCATCAAAATGACAATCAGATTGCCCGGCGGCGGAGAGATTCGCAAAGCCATGGCCAGCATCGCCAGGGACACGCCCATGCCCGCCGAACCAAATAACAGAAGCACCTTGCGCCCGACCCTGTCGATCACCAGCGTAGCGATAATCGTGCAAAGAAAATTCGTCAGGCCGATGATTGCGTTCGCGCCAATCGCCGAAGAGGCGCTCGTCCGTCCGGCGTGCTCTTTGAGGAAAATCGAGCCGTAATAGATCACGGTGTTGATGCCGGTTACCTGAGACAGTACCGCGAGCACTATAGCGATGCACAACGGGCGCCGCAACTGCTGCGTGAGCAACTCCCGGAAGGAGCCCGATTCTTTGGCCAGGCTGATGCCGATCTCCAGAACTTCCTGGCGGGCCGCCATCTCCCCGTTGATCCGCTTCAGAACCTCAAAAGCCTGTGGCTGGCGGCCGCGGCGGACCAGCCATCGAGGACTCTCGGGAATGCGCAGCAGAGCTACGAAGAAGACCAGCGACGGCACGGCGGCAGTGGCGAACATCCAGCGCCAGCTTTCCGGGCCCAGACCGGACAGGCGCCAGTTCACAAAGTACGCGACCAGGATTCCGGTGACGATCGCCATCTGGTTCAGCGTGACAAGCCGGCCCCGGATCGGCGCTGGAGAGACCTCCGCGATATACATCGGAGCCAGCACCGAGCTCACTCCAATAGCCAGACCCGCAACCAGGCGCGCCACCACAAACTGGGTCAGGTTTCGCGGCAGCGCTGTGCACAGCGAAGACACGCAAAACAAGATCGCCGCCGCCAGCAGGACTTTCTTGCGGCCCCACGCATCGGTGAGGCCTCCAGCCGCGCTCGCGCCGAAAACGCACCCCAGCAATAGGCTTCCGGCGGCTACCTCCGTCTGCCCATCGGATAGCTTGAATTGCTCCCGCAGGAAAACCAGTGCGCCGTTGATCACCGCCGTATCGAAGCCGAACAGCAGACCGGAAACGGCCGCCACGGCCGTAATTCCGTAGACGTACAGCCTTGGCGAATTGGTCAACGCCCTTGCTCCTTCATTTCCTGACGTACGCTTTCACCGTGGCGCAAGGCTCGCCGTGGTCGGGAACGGGCCGGACCACGTAGGGCCCAACACTCGCCGGAACGATGAATGTCTCGGCATAATGCACCACCAGCGGATCGAATGCTCCTCGCGGGCTCTCTACCAACGCGCATTTTCCCTGGACCAGATTGAGGACGTTCACCGTATCGTGAGTGTCGTGAAGCACGGGACCGGTGAACCAGTGCCGCCGGGTCTCGATAAACTGCGACTCATGCAGTCCTGTGCATTCCTCTCGCCAGCATTCCTCCTCCGCGATAAGTTTCACACGGTTGATCAACTCGCGTTCTACCCACCTGGTCGTCCTGTCCCACTGAATGTTCTCCAGACCGTGACTGAGGTGGATCGGCCGGGGCTCTCCGTCGAGGCCCAGCCTTCCCCAGTCCCACAGCTTGAAAGTGAAGATATAAGGCGTGGCGCTGATTTCCAGCACCGCGCAATTGCGTCCGGAACAGTGGACCGTCCCCGCGGGAATAAGAAAGTGATCGTGTTGGTGCGCGGGCCAGACGTTGACGTACCGTTCCGCCGGAAATGGAGGGCCGTCGCTCTGCGCCAGCCGCAAGTCCGCGGCGAACCGGCTGGCGTCCACTCCTTCTTTGAGTCCCAGGAACACGCGGGCATCGTCGCCGCATTCCATCAGGTAGTAGCTCTCGTCCTGTGTGTAGGCCATTCCGAAATGGCGGCGGATGAAGGGCGCCAGCGGATGTACCTGCAATGAAAGATTGCCTCCTTCCATCGTGTCGAGGAAATCGAAGCGAATCGGAAACTCGGCGCCAAACCGGCTAAGTACGTACTCTCCGAGAAGTTCTCGTGGACACCGCAGCACCAGATCTATCGCCGGCGTCTCGATACATGTCCCGCCAAAACCAAGCAGCAGACTGTTTTCCTCCGGGACGCAATCGAACCCCCAGGCGTAGTTTGGAGGACCCTCGGGAAGACCGAAATTTTGCCGCATCCACTGGCCGCCCCACGGACCGGGATCGAAGAACGGAACCACTCGGAAAGGCCGCCGCACAGTGGTGTCAAGACCGCCGCGGAAATCGGCGCCTGAAATCATTTTGGGTGTCCGCGCGTCGTTGGTATCGAGCAGGAAATCGATGCGCTCGTACAACCCACGCTTCAAGCGATCCGCGGCGCGCCAGTCCACTAAGAAGCCGCGTTTGTACATCACTGCGGCAGTTTCGTGCGCGCTTGTGCAACCGAGATTACCGATTTGGTGGCGCCGCTGCCGCTGCTGGATTTCCCAGCGCGCCATATTGGCATAGGCCAGGCAGTCCCAGGTTTCGGCAACCAGGGTGGCGCCCGTGCCAATCACCACGATTAAGCCGTCACCCGCCGCGCCAATCGTCCGCCGTGCTTCTTTCAACCTGACGGGATCGAAGAAATCCAAGATTTCGATGCCGTTGGTTTTTCCGAAGACGCGGTCCTCGGTGATATACGGCGCTAGCATCCGCTCGATCTCGGCCGCCGGTTTGAAGCAATCGTCGGTGCGGATTCTAACCGTCGGGCGGAGCCTGTCTCCAATCGCCGCCGCGATTTCGGACGCGAAGGCGCCGGGATAGCACTCCACGCACAGCACGAAGCGGCCGGCAGCGATCGCACCGGAAAGGCGCGCCAGTATGTCGCCCCAGCCCACGGAACAAGCACCCGCGCAGCCCGCGGCCACGTTTGGCGACTTGTCGTATTCGCATCTCCCCGTCAACATGTCTCACTCAAGAGCGGAATCGCACCCCATAGCCCCGCGTCGGAACCGAGCGCGGCGGCACGGATCTCCACTTTTCCCCACGGGGTCCAGGCGTGCGCGTGGACATGCTCCCGAAGCGAGGGCAGAATATCGTCCGCGCTCCGCATCACCGCTCCGCCCAGCACGACTTCCTCGGGGTCGTACGCGTGGATGAGTCCGACAATTCCGGCAGCCCATATCCCTAGACATCTTTCGCGGATCCCTACCGCGGCGGCGTCGCCGGCGCGGCTGCAACGAAAGAGAGTCTCGAAGTCGATTCGCGGCTCGCGCGCCATCGCGGATTCCGCGTATCGCGGCCAGGACGCGCAGATCTCGGGCAGCGCCCAGGTGGAGGCTTCCGCTTCCACGCAGCCGACATTTCCACAAATGCACGGCCGCCCGTTCCAGGCAACCGGCAGATGGCCCCCCAGACATCCACCCTGAAAATGCTTTCCGCGAACCAGCCGCCCTTCCATCATCGCCGCCGCTCCCACACCGGTTCCCAGCGTCACCATTACGATGTCGTCGAATCCGCGCGCCGCACCCGCGAATCGTTCTCCCAGCAGCGCCATACGGGCGTCATTCTCCACCCGCAGCGGCAGGCCGAACTCCGTGCGGCACCACTCCGCCAGATCCAACCGGCCGGCGTCGGCATACTTGCCGCGCGGCGTCGAGAGGACACGGCCGGTGCGCGGATCGACGATCCCCGGGAAGCTGAGCGCCACGCCAGCGCAATCCGATGCCAACATTCCGGCATGGCCTAGTGCGCGGCGGACCGCGTCCGCCACCACCGGGAGATGGTTTTCGAGCCAGGCCGCATCGTCAATCGGCACACGCTCCGCCGCCAGGATCTCACCGGATTCGACGATTGCGCAGGCAGCGTGCGTCCCGCCGATATCGATCGCAATCGCCTTGACGCTAAACACGCCGCACCTCGATACCGCGATCCAGAAAAGGCGCGATCGACTCGTCCGCGGCGCCACTATCGGTAATCAGCAGGTCCAATTCTTCGGCGCCGGCGAAGCGGTAGGTGGCGATCTCTCCGAGCTTGCTGCGGTCCGCTACGGCGATCTTCTTGCGCGCCTGGTTGACGATAATCCGGTTCATCGCCGCTTCGCCCGAGTTTCCGCTGGTCAGACCGCGCTGGGCGTCGATTCCGTTTACGCCTAAGAACGCCTTATCCGCGAAGATCTGGCTCATCGCCAGATTGGCGGCCGCTCCCACCAGCGAAAACCAATCGCCGCGCAGGAAACCACCGGTCACGAATACCTCGATGTCCTTCCGCTTGCTATGCTCCATCGCAACGTTCACCGTGCTGGTCACCACCACCACTCCCTTCCGGTTCCGGATGCAGCGGACAACTTCGGTAGTCGTGGTTCCCGCCGTAAGAGCGATCGTGTCGCCGTCTTCTACAAGATCGGCGGCCGCCATCGCAATCCGGCGTTTTTCCTCCGCGTGGCGGCCGATCTGCTCCTGGAATGACGAGTCGTGGCGGAACGCTTCGTAAAACAGCGGCTCGATGGAGACGGCGCCTCCGTGGGTACGCCGCAGCAGGCCCTTCTCCTCCAGATCCTGCAAATCGCGGCGGACCGTGGCAATCGAGACGTTCAGCAACGAACACAGAGAGTCGATGGAAACCGACCCCGAGCGCCGTAGTTCGCGAAGGATCTGATCGGTGCGCGGAATTTCCTTCGGATTCATCTTGCTTTCCGCTTCATGGTTTGTAGAGCCGGCGCAGATACAAAGGCTCTTCCTTTCCGCCGGGATTGATTTCGATTACCGGTTCGGTCATCACGGCGGCGGCCATCACCGCGGCGCTCGTCGATTCACCCGGTTCCTTCCAGAGCAGGTCGAACTGGAACTCCATCGTACCGTGGCTGTTCCCCGGGAAGTTGGTGTACCAGAAGTTGTTGAATATCATTGCCAGGACGCGGCCGGGGTTCTCCGGAGGAGTTGACCGTTTTGCCAGTAACTGGTTCCCTCCGAATGTCACCAGCGCGGCGTCCCGGCTGAACCAAAGCCAGTGGCCAACCGGTGTATCGTACTGCGCCCAGCCATCGAATGCGAAGTAGTCGCGGCAGGTTCCAGGGATCTGGTCGCGGTAAGGCACGAACTCCTCGCCGCCGCTGCTGAGGCGCGGCAGAATCTCTCCCGAAGGCAAGGGGAAATCGACGAAGAACGCCTCCGGTTCGTCCGAGGAAATCCGGTTCAGCCGCAGCGCGTATCGCGCCCGCGGTTCCGATTTCCAGAACTCCAGACGGCGGATCGCCCACAGCAAACGAGCATGTGAAAGCGGCTGCTCGTACACCAGAGTGGGACCGGTGTCTTCGAACCGGGCCATGGCGCCGGCTTTCGCTTCCTTCTCTTCCAGCACCTCCGAACGCAAGCTGGTACGCTCGGCGGCGCCCGCTTTGAACACGTCCATGGCTTTCCACCGGGGAGCGAAGCCCTGCGCCCGCACCGACAGAAAATTTCCAAACCCGGGCAGAAACAGCGATTCCGCCATCCCGCTCCAACTGGCTGAGACGGGCCAACCGTCGCCGTCCAGGCGAATTTCGGGTTTCCCCGCGTACGCGGGCTCTGCGGCCGCCACTGTCAGCAGACGATAGCGGCGCGTCGTGTTGGCCGCGAGTCTTTGCACCCAGATCGCCGCCACGCGGTGGGGACTGCGATCGGCGAAAACCGCCGGTGTATTCCAGGCCGTCAGATCCTGCGGGCCGCGAGGACGCGTCCATGGCGACATTCCGTCTTCAAACCGAATGGGCTCACGGTCTCCACTGGATGTGTCCTCGACGGACACGAACTCTCCCCGCAAACCGCCGGCCGCGAACCGCACCCAACCGCTCCACGGCGCGCTCGCCGTATTTACCACGTATAAGCCTTCGGGTTGATTGGCGATCCGCGTCCGCGCCCGCTGCGAGAGGAGAAACTCCGACTCCGCCATCGCTCGCCAGGCCAGTCCGGCCTTTTCGTCGAACTGTCCGGCGGAATCCAAGCTGTCCGGCAGTGCGGCGCTCATGCTGGAACCCCAGGTGTGTTCGTCGAAAAGGCACAGCGATCGATACAGCTTCGCGATGGTAGATCCGGCCTGTCGATCCACCGCGCCCCACACCGGCGACGCGGCGGCGGCGAGGTTTCGCTTGGCTTCCCGTGACGCCGCCAGTTCGCGCGGCGCCGACGCTGTGCCGTTGGCCCACCAGTCCGTCCACTCTCCGGCGTATTCGGGGATCTTCCCGCCGATTTCCCGCTGCATGCGCTCCAGGGCATCGGACACCGTAGTCAGGCGCAGCGCCGGTTGCAGTCCTAACTTGTTCCACTCGGCCACGAAATCGGCCAGTGGAGGAAATGGCGGATCGTTATCCAGCCGCCACTGATTGGTGACCGGGAGGATCGCGATTGGGTAGGCATACCCGCGCCCCGCCAGCGCGCGGAGTTGCCCGATGCACCGTTGCTGAGCGCGGCGTACGGACGCCTCGTCGGCGGCGAAAATCTCTCCGCGGCGCGGCGGACGGTATGCCGTGTCGGCTGCCCTCGGCACTGGTCCGCGGCGCCAGGAGTGCGCTTCGAAGAAATCGTAGCCCCCGCCGTAGTGCAGCCCCACCCAGACGAATAGCCGCTGGCCATCCGGCATCTTCCACCAGAAGGCCGACGGCGCCGGCATGGGAGGCCCGCCGCTGTCGCTGTTAATGCCGGTCCACAGGAAGTGGATTCCTCGCTGCAGCAGAATCCGGGCGCCTGCGCGCGGGAACCCGTTGACGTCATCCTGCATGGCGATGCTCGGACGCAACACGGTCCAAAGCGTCTCCGGTAGCCAATGCGCCATCACGCCCCATTGCGGCGCATTCAAAAACGGCGTGGTGTTGAAAGGCATCGCGGTTACGTCGATCTGTCCGGCACGCACGCAATTCAGAAACTGCCCCCGCCGTTGCGGCGGCGCCGTCTTCCACCATTCATAAAAGGTGGAAGACGCTTCCACCGTCCAGTGAAACCGGGCGGGCGGAGGATTTCCTCGCGTGGCCAGCGCTGCGTCGAGAGCGATATCCAGATAACGCCGCTGGAGTTCCCGCGCTACCGCGGGATGATCCGTAAAACCCAGATCCGTATGCGTGAAATGCACCAGCAGGATTTCCCGCACGGGCTGGTCCGCATTTTCGGCAGGCAGCGCTGCCGCCGATAGCAGCAACGCCACGCACAGAACTGCCCCGAACCCCGTTCTCGTCTCCATCTCAGAAATTCAATACTAGCCCCAACTGAATTTGCCGGGAGGGATTGTTGTTCGGATTCGAGTACGCCGTGGCGGTGATCGTCCCCGTTGCCGCCGACCCCAGTGTGGCGTTAGGCTGCGCGAAATTCGTATGGTTGAAGGTGTTGTAGAAGTCCGCTCGGAAATCCACGTGGTAGCGGCCCTCCGATCCAATTGGAATGACGAACTTCTTGTTGACCGACAAATCGAAGTCCCAAAACCCGGGGCCCCGCAACAGGTTGCGGCTCGAGTTGCCGAATGTATACAAAGCCGGGTTGGAAAATGCGCCTGGGTTAAACCATTGCGATAAGCCCGGGGTCGACACCGTGGGCGTTCCAATGACATTCGCGAATAGACTGCCGCTTAGCGCCGGGTTGGACGTGCTGGCAAATACCGTGAACGGAAAACCGGTATTGGCGGTAAAACTTTCCGAGAGCCTCCATCCACCGATCACCGCATTGGCAATTCCGCCGTGGTTCATATAAGTACGGCCCGCCCCAAACGGAAGCTCGTAGGCGCCCGCAATCGTTACGCGATGAGTCTGATCGAATTGCGAAGCTGCATAGGTCGCGGCGGGCTTGGTCGCGATTTGATATTCGCAACCTCCGCTCGTGGTGAAATCGAGCGAACAGGTATCCAGCGACTTCGAGTACGTGTAGCTCGCCAGGAAGGTCAATCCATGGGAGAAACGTTGATTGATCTGCACCTGTAGCGCATTGTAATTCGAATTGGAGTCGCCAAACACTGTGGTAATGCTCTGGTATTGCGGATACGGCCGGAGCAGTTGAAGGTTCCCGGGCCCCAGGCTGGTCTGCGAAACCTGGTTCAGATCCCTCGGAAACAGCAGATGCGTTCCTTTGCTGCCGACATAGGACGCTTCCACTAGCGTGAACGCCGAGATTTGTTTCTGAAGACTCAGATGCCACTGTTGCATGTAGGCCTCCGCCGCGCTCGGCGGAAAGTAGGTGACCGACTGGCCATTTTGCACCCCGGCCGTTCTGGCGGAATCCGGCGGGTACTGGTACAGCGGCGGCCCTTGAGACAAGAGAAAAATGGGCGGCTTAGTCGCTGTGTTGGTTACCTGAAGAGATTGCGAAATAGCGTAGCCTGGAGGTGTCGAGTTATAGTTGCGCTGGGCGCTGATGGGAACAAAGAATAATCCATATCCACCGCGCACCACCCACCCGGAACCGGGACTCCACGCCAGTCCTACGCGCGGCGCGAATAGACCGAAGTGGTTATTCTGTAGAGTACCGTTTCCGGACGAAGAGAAGACAATCGCGCCCGGCGTGTTCGTCAGTGGGTTGGCCAGAGTAGGGCTGAAATTCGAGAGCCGGTTGTATGCCTCGCTAAAGCCTCCCTGACCTTCATAGCGTAGCCCGAGATTCAGCGTCAGGTTATGCGACACGTGAAAATCGTCCTGCGCAAAGGCCGCGTACGCCAGGCGCCGGGCGCCTATGGTGTTGGGTTGCGCCGTCAGTGTATAGGAAAAAGGCAGCCCAAGCAGAAAATCCGCATATCCAACGCCGGTGAAAAGACCCGAGAAGGTGAATGAGCCGGAGTCCCATGTTGGCAGTACGTTATACCGGAATTTGTCGAATTCTCCGCCAAACTTCACCGAATGCCTTCCATGCACCCAAGTGAGGGCATCTCCATAGGAGAACGTGTCTTGGGCGCCCCCGGAATGCTGACCGGGTCCGATTGAAGTTGGAATAGCGCCGCCGATACTGAAATAGGGTAGATAGTTTGGCGGCACGGTTGTCAGGCCAAGAGCCTGGGGGAGATTCTGGTCCTGATTAGGCGTTAACTGATTGAAGTATTGGCGGACGAAATTGACGCGAAATTCGTTGATCGCGGAAGGACTCAGGATCCAGCGATCCGCCAGCGTCCACTGTTGACTGTGGGATATCTGTTCGCCGCAGCGTTCCGTTTTATTGAAACAGGCCGGGCCGGGAATCGATCCCGTGTGGTAATTCGTCAACCAATAGATGTGACCGGCGGCGGTTAGGGTGTTGGCATCGTTGATATGGTAGTCCACTCTGCCATCGTAAATGGGCGTCTTCAGGTTCTGCAGGCCGCCAAAATAGAAATTGCTGACGTTTCCCGATTGATTCGTGGCAGGCCAATACTGGGCAACCTTCTGCGCGACAGTATCGAATCGCGCAGCGGGGATTGCGTTATTGGGGAAGGGTTGGCCGGTCTGCGGATCGGTGATGGTGGCAAGCCCGGTAAAATTGCCCGCGCGGACAGCGGCTGTCGGAACCGTGACCGTGCTGACCGTTGTCGAGGGATTTATGGTGTTTTGATAGCTGAAGAAGAAGAACAGTTTATTACGCAGGATTGGCCCTCCCACTCTTCCGCCCGGCTGATTGTAGCGCAGCGGCGTGGGGCCTTTGGCAAAGAAGTTCCGCGCATTCAGATCGTTGTTCTCAAAATACTCGAAAAGCGAACCATGGAGCTGGTTGGAGCCGCTCCTGGTGACGATACTTAAAACGGAAGTTCCTGTCGCGTACTCGGCGCTGTAGTTATTCTCGATCACCTTGAACTCGCTAACCGCGCTCAAGGCGGGAACCAGGGTGACAAAGTTGTCGCTGTTTGGCAGTACGCCCGATCCGCCGTTAACCGTCGCGGATATGCTGAAGGCGCGGCTCCCATTGACGCTTCGCCGCCCTGGATCTACCCCGGATACGTTACTCTGCGCGCTCGATGTGCCTGGCGCCAGCAGCGCGAGGTAGGATGGATCGCGTCCCACGGTTGGAAGATCCTCGATCAGTTCTCCACTAAAGTTAGTGCCGCGCTGGGAATCGTCCGTGTTGAGGATGGGCGCACTCGCATCCACCGTGATAGCTTCGGTTTGTGAACCGACCTTCAACTGCATATCCACCCGGGCCGTTTGAGCCAGTTGCAGGTCGATGCCCGTACGAATGACGGCTTGAAAGCCCGCCGCCTGAAATTCCAGCGTGTAAGGTCCGGGATCGAGAAAGGGAGCGTTGAACGCTCCGGCCATGTTGGTGGTTGCTTGTGTGTGCGTGCCGGTCTTCGTGTTTGTAATCTTAACCGCGGTGTTCGGTACCACCGCTCCGCTGGGGTCGGTTACCGTTCCCACAATCTCCGCCGTGCTGCGGTTCTGCGACCACGCGGCGCCCGGCAATAACAGCACGGGAATCAGGATGCGGAAAATTGCTGTTCGCATTGGCATCTCCTTATCGTTCCGTAATCATTCCGTTCAACTGTGGGCCCGCGTCAGGGCTTCCCCGCTGGGCCCGGTTTGGACGCGGCCGGTTCCGCGCTCAATAGCACGGCCGTGTCCACGTCATAGCGATAAACTTCCACGGGTCGCGAGTTCACCGACACACGGATTTCACCGCGCTCCGTATCGTCGCTTGCCTGTACGCGATACACCGCGCCCGCTCCGCAGTCGACGATCGCGCCCGCGGCGAATCCGCGACTTCCCGCCTCGCTCGGCCGCAACGTGCAGGAGGCGGCGCCATGACGGCGTAGCGTGAACCCTCCGTCATCCGTGATCAGCGTTTCATAGAGGGCTTCACCCAGATAATCGATTGCCGGCAGCCACTCTCCTTTGGAGAAATGCGTCACTGCGATGTGCGGCAGACCGTCGATGGTCACGGCGCCATCTGGCAGCAGGCGGCCTTCGCCGTTGATGTAATAATGAGGCGCTTGTGAGCCCGCGAAGTGCGGCCAGCGCAAAATCAGGTGGATGTGCGGCGGGTAGTCCTCATGGCCGAGAGGGTTGTTGGTGTCGAATCCCATGAGGTGAATCTTGCCCAATCCGCGGCTGACCACCTCTCCATCCAGTTTCAGGTCCCGGATGGCCTCTCGCAGCCCGAATTCCAGGTTCACCGCCGCCGCCCGCTGCACCGCCGGGAATTCGCCGGTTGCGTACTTGCCGGCTCGCCGGTCCGGAAAAGCGTGTTCGATGCGCAGCACCATGCCCGGCCACTCCAGGCTGGTCTGGACTTCCACCGTGGAGGATCGCGCCCGCCATGCCACCGGCAGATCGAAAGTGACCACTCCGCCGGCCGCGGAGAACGGGATGCGATTCTTCTCCACGATCACCGCACTGATCGCGTCCCCCCCTACATCGACCCGGATGTTTCGAATCACCGCCCGGTCCGATGGCACTTGCGCATGAAAGAAGATCTCGCGAGGATTCTCGCCGTGGTAAGCCGGATCGCTCACCAGCGAGCAGTCCGCGCAGTCCGGCGGAAGCTGAACATGGAACGCCGGTGCGCTTGGCCGTGGATCGGATTTTATGAGCTTTACGCCAACCACCGCCAAGGAGGGTGTCTGCCCGGTCGCCAGCATCGGGGCAAAGTAACTCGCCATCAGAAGGCACAATGCACTCCCCACGATCTGTCGGGGATCGGGATAAGGCACCAACCTCGGCATGACAGCATCAACAATATCGCTTGAGCGATTCGATGTCAATAGGTCATTTTTTGTGATCTTAATTGGCAAAATCGATCATTTTGGATTCCGCCATCCGGAAATGCGACTGCGACATCTGGTGCAGCCCGCCTCGGCATTGGCAAGGTCCTTCGCTGCTCGACCACATAGTTTATGCGGTGGAGTCGAGCTGAATTCCTGAGTATTTGGGATGAAGTGTAGACACTTTTGTAGCTGCCCAAAGCACCCAAATCCAATAAAGTCCAACAGCATTCAACAGGTGGACAATAAGTGTTTGCTTCCCAAGTAGTTGAAAACAAGCTGTTTTTGTAGCTCCTTCGGAAGCTGCCCTGGGCTCAGTGGATCTCCGGGTTTTACCCTATGTAGTTTTATCTTTGTTTTCAATAACTTAGAAAAAGTGGCTATTGAAGCTTGTTGAACCGTGAGGATGCTACAGCTACAATTTTGACTACAGTCGCCTGGTC
>OCZT010005552.1_pt1 | contig 12566 bp, 15 predicted proteins | sample 1539031 | NCBI WGS metagenome assembly OCZT01 (sample SAMEA3539308, study PRJEB22396) | soil metagenome | biome: tundra; feature: field; material: soil | place: USA | collected 2010-05 | depth 0.15 m | reverse complement strand
ACGCGTGCGGCAAGACGACGCAGGTGCCGTTCAACCCCACGAACGGCAAGCCCGTTTACTGCCGCGACTGCTACCGCGACCGGCGCCCGGCTCGATAGCGGGGTACGGGGGGAAAGATCAGGGATCTTTTCCCCCGGATTTCAGCGCGCGCCGCGCGCGCTGCTAAAGTCCTTTCCGAAATGAGTGTCGTCGCTGCCCGTCCGCTCGTCGTCGCCGATTCCGCGCTGGATCTCGTCGGAAATACGCCGATGGTCCGGCTCACGCGTTTCGCCGGGAGCGGGGCGGCCGAAATCCTCGCCAAGTGCGAGTTCCTGAGCCCCGGCGGCTCCGTGAAGGACCGCATCGGCGTCGGAATGATCCGCGACGCGGAAGAGAAGGGCTTCCTGAAACCGGGAGGAACGATCATCGAGCCGACGGCGGGGAACACGGGGGTCGCTCTCGCGCTCGTGGGCGTCGCGCGCGGCTATCGCGTGATCCTCTGCGTGCCGGAGAAATTCTCGATCGAGAAACAGAAGGTCATGGCGGCGCTCGGCGGGACCGTCGTTAGAACGCCCGATGCCCTCGGGATGCAGGGCGCCATCGAAAAGGCGCACGCTCTCGCGGCGGAGATCCCGGGCGCGTACGTCCCCCAGCAGTTCTCGAACCCGTCGAATCCGCGCGTGCACTACGACACGACCGGCCCCGAGATCTTCGAGCAATGCGGTGGCAGGCTCGATGCGATCGCGATCGGAGCGGGCTCGACCGGGACGTTCGTCGGCGTCGCGCGCTTTCTCCGAGAGCGCCTGCCGAACCTCCTCAAGGTCGTCGTCGAGACGCAGGGTTCGATCCTCGGAGGCGGGAAGGCCGGTCCGCACAAGGTCGAAGGCATCGGCCAGTCGTTTTTTCCGGAGATCTGGGATCCCGGGCTGGTCGACGAGGTGATCGCGATCGACGACGAGGAGGCTTTCGCGGCCGTGCGCGAGCTCGCGCGGACGGAGGGCCTTCTCGGAGGCGGTTCCGCGGGCTGCAACGTGGCCGCTGCCCGAAAGCTCGCGCGACGGCTGGGCCCCGGCAAGCGCGTCGTGACCCTCATCCCGGACGGCGCCGAGCGCTACATGAGCCAGGGAATTCTGGGATGACGACGAAGTCGAAGACTCCCGGATTCGCGACGACGTGCATCCACGCGGGGCAGGAGCCCGAGCCCGTCACCGGCGCGGTGACGGTCCCGATCTTCCAGACTTCCACGTTCGTCCAGGAGGCCTTCGGAAAGCCGCGCCAGGGTTACGAATACGCCCGCACGAAGAATCCCACGCGCCTCGCCCTCGAAAAGCAGCTCGCCGCGCTCGAAGGCGGCGCGGACGGTTCGGCCACCGCGCACGCGTTCGCGTCGGGCATGGCGGCCGAGACGACGCTCATGCTGAGCTTCGTGAAGGCGGGCGACCACGTTCTCGTGAGCCGCAACACGTATGGCGGCACGTATCGCTTCTTCTCGAAGGTTCTCGCGAATTTCGGCGTCACGTTCGCATACGTCGATACGACGGACCCGGAGACCGTGCGCGCGGCCGTGACTCCCGCGACGCGGATGCTGTTCGTCGAGACGCCCACGAATCCCACGATGGAGATCTCCGACCTTCGGGCGCTCGCAGGCGTCGCGCTCTCCGAAGGAAAGAGGATCGGCGCGAAGATCCGCGTCGTCGTCGACAACACGTTCGCGACGCCGTACTTCCAGAAACCTCTCGCCCTCGGGTGCGACATCGTCGTGCACTCCACGACGAAGTACCTGAACGGCCACTCGGATTCGGTGGGCGGCGCGGTGATCTGCGCGGACGCGGAGGACGGCGCGAAGATCGGCTTCACGCAGAACGCGGCGGGCGCGATCCTGTCGCCGTTCGATTCCTTCCTCGTCTCGCGGGGCATCAAGACCCTTCCCGTGCGCATGCGCGCCCACGATGCGAACGGCCGCGCGGTGGCGGCGTGGCTCACGGAGCAGCCGAAGGTGAAAAAGGTGTTCTATCCGGGCCTGTCTTCGCACCCCGGCCACGCCGTCGCGGCGCGCCAGATGTCCGGTTTCGGCGGCATGATTTCGTTCGACCTCGGGTCGATCGAGGCCGTGAAGCGCTTCTTGGACCGCGTCGTCGTGTGCGCGCTCGGCGAGTCGCTGGGCGGTGTCGAGAGCCTCATCTCGCACCCCGCTTCGATGACGCACGCGAGCGTCGAACCCGAGGAGCGCCTTCGGCGCGGCATCACGCCCGGCCTCGTCAGGGTGTCGGTCGGCATCGAGGACCTCGAGGACATCCTCCAGGATCTCGCGAACGCCCTCACCGCGGTGTGATTCACCGCGATTCGTCGGGCCCGGACGGAAGTGTCAATCGATCGTCGCTTCTCCGGGTTCATCCTCTTCGTCGTCCGACGGATTCCGTATTCCCGTCGCGTTTTCCGCCACCCATTTCACGAAGGCGGGATCCGCGTGGTCGGCGAGAAAGCCGAGGATTTCGGGCAGTTCGTAGACGTTGAGCTCCTTCATCAGGTCCCGCACGCGCTCGAAATTCTCGGGAACAGTCTTGGCCATGAGGAGGAACTCGCCCTCGTGCTGGACCTTACCCTTCCATCGGAAGACCGACCTCACGCCCGGCAGGATGTTGACGCAGGCCGCGAGCTGGCTTTCGACGAGGTGATGGGCGATGTCGAGGGCCTGCTGCTCGGTGCCTACGGACGTCACGACGACGAGGACCGAAGGAGCGGCTTTCGCGGGACTCTTCACCGGAAACAAGGTACGGGAGGCCCGCCGCGCCGTCAAGCGCGGGAGACCGGCCTCTTTTAGGAACCTGGGATCAGTCTTTGGTCACGGCCTCGAGAGCCTGAAGGTCGGGAATCGAGAATCCCTCCGGGCCGGTGATTACGACGTTTTCCTTTCCCCAGCGGCTCATCACGCGAATCGCGGACTCGACCGTGGTCGCCGTGAGGTCCGCGATGTCCCGGCGGGAGAGTGCGAGCGGAATCGTGACGCCCGCGCCCTCGCGGTGGCCCACGCGTGCCGCCAGCATGAGAAGGAGTCGCGCAATGCGCTTCTCGACCGAACCCGTCAGATCCGCGAGCCGCCGGGAGATCTCGAACTGCCGCAGCATCAGCCCCTGAAGAAGCCGGCGCGTCATTTCGGGATGGCTGTCGATCGTCGCGAAGAACTCGCGCTCGGGAATACGCAGGATCGTGGACGGCTCGAGGGCGACGGCCGAGGCCGGAAATCGTTTGCCTTCGAAGAGCGCGACGGCTCCGATCGGCTCGCCGATGCCGAAGAGTCCGAGGATCACGTCGCGCTCCGACGTCGTCTTGACGATCTTCACGCGGCCGATCACGACGAAGCACAGGTCGGTCGCGGGCTCCCCCTCGCGGAAAATCTCCTCGCCCTTCTCGTACACGACGACCCGGGAGACGGGGGCGAGGAGCTTCCGCTCCTCCGCGTTCAGGCACTGGAAGAGCGGGACGGCGTCGAAGTGGGGGAGGGCGGCTCCGGACACGGGGAGAGCATAGAACGCCGCGGCGCCGGAGATGCGGTTGGCGTGGAGCGCGGCCGGAGCGTCGCGAGGAGGACGTGGGCCCAGAGCAGGAGCCCCGCGGTCGCGAAGATTCCGGTCGTGCCGACGAGGCGGTAGAGCGGCAGCCCGCCCCAACCCAGCGCGACCGGGATCTGCATCGCGCGCATGACCGCCGTCGCGCCCACGAGCGCGAGCGCGAATTGCGCTTCCCGTGGGCGCGCGAGCGCGCGGCCGGTGAAGGCGGGGACGAGGCGCAGGCTCATCGCGACGATGAGCAACGTCAGGAACCCGATCGTGTAGACGTGGCGCGCGCCGTCCCAGACGAACTTGTGGACGGAGGCGCCGGAAAGCTCGCCGAGGCAGGCGGAAACCGAGAGCGCCGCGAAGAGGCCGAGAAAAACGAACGGCGCGCGCAGCGAGCGCGACCCGGGAACGCGGACGAACGGCGCGAGAAACCGGCCCGCCGCGAGGAACAGAAAGACGGCCGCCGCGAGGAGCAGCGTGCCCGCGAGCGTCAGCGCGCGCGACGCGGCCGCCGTCGGACCCGGAAGCCACGCCGCGGCGAGAAGAAGAACCCCCACCCCCTGCAGGGCGGCGACGGCCTGCGCGCTTCGGGCCGTCGGGCGGGGCAGTCCGAGGAACGCGGGAACCAATCGCGACGCGAAGCCGAACACCCACGAGAGGATGAATCCGTAGAGGGCGATCGCGTAGAAGGGTTCGACGAGACCGCCGGGAATCTCGGACTCGCCGTAGCCGGCGAGGAACGCAGCCTGCGCCGCGGAGAGCGCGACGGTGGTCACGGCCCACACGGTCCCGAGGAGAATGTGCAGAGAGAGCGGGTCGGTCGTGGCACCGCGCCGCGCGAGCGCGGGAAATGCCCAGACCGCAAAGGCGAAAACGCCGGCCAACTCCAGCGCTCCCGAGAGCAGGGAAAGAAGGCGGCCGATCGCCCAGGGCGCGAGCGGCTGTCCGACCGCGTGCAACAGGGCGCCGCCGCCGATGCCGAAAAGCACAGTGAGGACCACTTTTCGGGACGGAGGCGCGACTCCGAAGATGCGGGGCACGGCCTGGAGCGCGACACCCAGGATGAAGAGGCCGGCGAAGCCGATGAGCTGGACGTGCGCGTGGAGCTGGAGATGCGACGAAAGGACGGTCCCTGTCGCGAAGGCCATGCACCAGATCGCCCAGCCCCCCGTCGACACGCCGAGCGTGATCGCAAGCGTCAGGGCCGTGAAGACGAAGCTCGGAAAGAGGTTGCGGGGCGCCGGGGAGATTCCGGGAGCGCAGGCGCTGCAACAGGGAGCCGTCTGAGGGTGGGCCATTGATGTCTGATGTCTCCAGATCGAAGGTACACCTCCCGGTCCCGCTCCGGTATGACCGCCGTCATCCAAAGGCTAAACGTCAGTTCGATGTCGTTATTGAGAAAGACAGCGATGGCTTTCTCGTCGCGTGGGTTCCGGCGCTTCCTGGCTGCCACACGCAGGCGCGCTCGCACGACGAACTCACGAAGCGCATTTGCGAGGCGATCGAGCTTTGCCTCGAGGTGCAGGGAGCCCCGCCGGCCTTGATGGCAGCCGACTATCTGCAGGAGCGTACGAAGCGTGGAGACCGGAAGGCCTTCGAGAGGGTCCTCGCGCGAGTACACGCGGAGGAGCCCGAGCCACTGGATCGCATCGACGCCCGTGCGGACAAGAACAGCCCGCGCGCCAAGCGCCCGAAGCCCTTGTGGAGAATGCCGGCTGGGGCGCGGACGTCCCCGAGGCCAGGCGCGACGAGCTGATCGCCTACTTCGTGAAGCACTCCGGTCCCGACAACGATCGCTTCAAGCCTGTCGTGACGCGTCCCGCCGGACGCTGAACGAGCCCGGTTCGGCGAGAAACGCTCCCTCCGGAGAGGCGGTTGTATGTATGTACAGACATGCATATACTTCCGTTCGTGGAGTACGAGTGGGACGAACGGAAGGCCAGGTCGAACCTCGAAAAACACGGAATTGACTTTGCTGATGCGGTCAGCGTCCTCGAGGACGAGCTGGCACTGACGATCCCGGATGAGGAGGCCGCTGAACGCCGCTTCGTCACGATCGGCGAGGACTCGCTGCGCCGCATTCTTGTCGTGGCCTTTACCGGGCGTGGTGCCCGCGTCCGAATCATTTCCGCCCGGAAGGCCACGAGGCTCGAGCGGCAACAGTACGAGGGGTGATTCATGAAGAACGAATACGACTTCAGCAAGGGAAAGCGGGGAGCGATCGTGGCCGTTCCTCGCGGGAAGACCCGAATCACGATCCGCCTGGACGAGGACATTCTCAGGTGGTTCCGGGAGCAGGTGCACGCTGCCGGCGGCGGGAGCTACCAGAACCTCATCAACGCGGCGCTTCGCGAGCACATCACCGCGCGGCGCGAGACCCTGGAGAAGACGCTTAGGCGGGTGCTTCGGGAGGAGCTACCGAAGCGGGTTGCGCGGTAATGGGGAAGGAGACGAAGAAGAAGCTCTTTGACGAACTTCTGGCCAGCGTGCGGGAGGGTGGCACCATCCTTCGCGGCGAGCGCCGCGCCTCGCGGACCACCAGAGCGGTCATCGATGCGACGTCAGATCTCAGGCCTAAGTCCGGGCGGCTATCCGCCACGCTCGTCGCGGAGGCCTTCGGAATCTCGGTCGCGGAAGTTGCGAGGAGCCTGGGGCAGTCCCGGCAGGCGGTCACGAAAACCTCGGACTCGAAGTCCCTTCAGAAGGACCTTCAACCCTTCGAGCGGATCGCTCGTCTGAGGTCCGTGCTCGTCTCCGTGGTCCTCGATGGCCTGGCGTCCGGCGAGACGGAAGACAGAATTGCGCGTGACTATCGAATCTTCAGAGAGGACGTGCGCGCCGCACTCCTCTACGCTGGAGAGCTGACCCATGAGACCGTCGTCGCGCTCCCGCGCGGCGCGGCCTGATGCGCCTCAAGATCGACGAGAACGTTCATCCCGGAGCCGCTGAACGCCTGGCCGCCTGCGGCCACGATGCGGTTACGGTATGGGACGAGAACCTACGCGGAGCAGACGACGAGACCATTGCACGGATTTGTCGCGAAGAAGGTCGCGCTCTTCCGACCCTCACGGTCCTCGGGTGCTAGAGTTTGGGTAACTTTTTGCGCGGAGGTGTCCGGATGAGGCAGTTCGTCTGCGCTCTCGTCGTCGCCATCACGCTCGGGTCTGCCGTTCCCGCCCTGGCTGCCAAGGCGTCTCCTCCGCCTTCGAAGCCGGAGCTCGAGGCAGCCCGCAAGCTCCTCGAGCGGTACGTTCCGCGGGCAGCTAACCAGCCCGGGTTCTGGGCGGCGATGGCCAACGCGGCACTCCTCGAGGGGCAACCGGCGATCGGGCAGGCGGCGATGGAGCGGACCGCCCTGGTATTCGGCGGAGGGGATCTCCAGGACTTGGGAAAGGCCGTGGCTCGAACCTGGCTCGGCGCCGCGCGGGAACTCATGGGCGACCCGGTCTCGCGCGATTCCCGCGCGTCCTTCATTCTTTTCTACATCGAGACGGCCGTCCGCTACGACCCCGACCTCGCTCGCCAGGAGGCGAACCTCGTCACCGAGGCCCCGAAGAAGCTCGCCGCCGCAAAGGACTCGCCGCGGTCCGGCGTGCCAACCGAGTTCGACTTGAGGGTCGTCGCGGACCGGGAAGTGCACGAGCTGGAGCGGTCCATCGAGAAGGCGAAGGTCAGGCGAACGGAGGCGGACATGCGCACGCTTTCCACGGCGTTCGAGGTCTACGCGGTCAACAAAAACAAGTACCCAGCCGGAACGCCCGACGAGCTGGAGAAGCTGCTCAGCCCGACCTACGTCCGGGTGATGCCCCGGGTGGATGCTTGGGGCACGCCCTACCGGATCGAGGTGTCGAGCGACCGTCAGAACTATCGGATCACCTCCGCTGGGGCCGACCGGACGTTCGAGAAGCGGGGTCTCCTCGGCTGCCCGGAGGACAAGGGAACGGCGGTCGAGCTCTCTGATCCGCGCCGGGACCTGGTCTTCTACAACGGGGGATTCGTTCAGTCCGTCCGGTAGACGACCTAAAGAGTCCGTCAGGCGATGCTGAGAGCGTCGCGATACGCGTATAGGCTCGATGCAAGATACCACTTGACATCATCCATTGACATAACATCAAGCGAGTGGTCGGTCCGGCTACCGGGTTCGAACCTTGCGGATCGTGGTCGTAATTGTGTTTCGTTCGGCATCGGAAGTCGTGGTCGTAACGGCATGGAGAGAAAAGCGATGACGTGCATCCAGTGCGGCGGAAAGCTGACGGCGAAGCGCGAGAACTACCGGTACACGGCCTGCGGGCTGTCGAACGTCACGCTCGTGGGCGTTGAAGTGAGGCGTTGCGCGAAGTGTGGAGACCACGAGGTCGTCATTCCTCGTATCGAAGAGCTTCACAGGGTGCTGGCCGCGGCAGTAGTTCGGCAAGCGTCCCGCCTCACCAAAGACGAGATCAGGTTCCTGAGAAAGTACTTGGGTTATTCGGGCGTCGATTTCGCCAAGGTCGTCGGCGTTTCCGCGGAAACGATCTCGCGGTGGGAGAACGGCAAGGAAAAGATGGGCTCCAGCGCGGAGAAGCTCGTTCGAATGCTCGTTGTCCACACGCAGCCGACGCACCCCTACCCGATCGAGACGCTGGCGACGATTACCGAGGAGCGGTCGCCGAAGCCTCTCGGTGTCCGGCCGAAGGGAAATAGCTGGGTCCAGCACGAGCTCGAGGCGGCGTAGGAAGGCCTTCCCCCCCGGACACTCCCTGTCCGTTCCCTGCTCCTACCCCGTAGAGGTGCTTCCTATCGGGCCGCCGGGGGAACTGCTACCGTCCGACGAGCCCATGCCCTTCAACGACAGGCCCTACTTCCGTAGGCTCCTGGACTTCGACGACCTCGTGCGCCGCGGGCGCGTCCTTATTCGCTCTTGCGGTCGCCCGCCTCGAGGACGCGCACGTCCTCGAGGTCGCGGGGACGTCCCGCTGCGCGCTTGGACGCGATGAGATCCGCTCGCGAAACGACGAAGAAAGTCTGGCTCTCGTAAGTCATCGTCTGACGGTGTGCCCATGCCTCGGCAAACGTCAGACCCGGAGTTCGAGGCGACACCGTGCAGGACGGCGGCAATCCCCCCGATGACGACGTACCTAACGTCGTGGGAGGCGAAGGACGCGAATACGCTGCGTAGACGGTTGAGCAGGAGGGGCCTCGGCGAGCTCGGGCCGGTTCTGGAGCGCCAGCTCGGTGAACTCGACGAGCAGCGCCATCCGCTCTTCCAGGGCAAGCGACTGGAACCAGCGGGATTTCTCCTCGTCCGTTTCCAGGCTTCGATCGTGGCTGACGAGCGGTTTCACAGACGGATTTTACCTCGTGCACCGCCCTTTAGAGGCTCTTTCTCGAAGACATCCTCTCGAGCGTCGACGCGTCCCGGACACTCCCTGTCCGTTCCCTGCTCCTACCCCGTAGAGGTGCTTCCTATCGGGCCGCCGGGGGAACTGCTACCGTCCGACGAGCCCATGCCCTTCAACGACAGGCCCTACTTCCGTAGGCTCCTGGACTTCGACGACCTCGTGCGCCGCGGGCGCCCCGTCACGTGCGAGTCCCTCGCCGGGCGCTGGCATACGTCCACGAAGACCGTCCAGCGCTTCGTCGACCAGATCCGCGCCGACTTCGACGCCCCCGTCGTCTTCGACCGCAAGAAGCACTCCTTCCGCTACGAGGACCCCGACTGGCGCTTCCCGTTCCTCGACGTCTCCGGCGCCGACCTCTTCGCCATCGGCGTCGCCATGAAGGTCTTCCAGATCTACGAGGGCACGCCCGTCCTCAAGGACCTCAAGGCCACCTTCGACCGTATTGCCCGTCTCCTCCCGGAGTCCGTCCGCATCGCCCCGTCGTCCCTCGTCGAGAAGCTCTGGGTGCACCCGCAGCCCGTGCGCGCCATCGCGCGCGAGGTGTGGGCCGCCACCGCGAACGCCCTGCGCGAGAAGACGCAGCTCGAGATCGACTACAAAAAGCCCACGGGCCAGGCCTCGCGCCGCCTCGTCGAGCCGCTCGTCCTCGTCCACATGAACTGGGACTGGCTCCTCGCCGCGCGCGACCCCGACGACGGCCTCACGAAGACCTTCTACCTCGCCCGCATCCGCGAGGCCAGGAACACGAACTTCCACTTCACCCCGCCGAAGGACTTCGACGCCGCCAAACACTTCGGCGACTCCATCGGCCTCTACGTCGGCGGCAAGCCCTTCCGCTTCAAGGTGCGCGTCGCCAGGGAGATCGCCCCCTGGATCACCGAGGTGCGCTGGCACCCCGCGCAGAAGCTCGAGGCCCTGAAGAACGGCGACGTCGTCCTCGACCTCCCGGCCGGCTCCCTCATCGAGGCCAAGCGCTTCGTGCTGTCGCTGGGGAGGTTCGGGAAGGCGCTGGGGCCGAAGGAGCTGGTGGATTCGATGAGGGCCGAGATCGGGCAGATGAGGAAGGACTACGGGGCGGCATGAGGCCAGGTGCTTTGACCCCGCCCGCGTTCCGGCCTACGATTCGAGGTCATGAGCGAAGTGATCTTTCTCGTGGAAGACGCGCCGGAGGGCGGCTACACGGCCGGGGCAGTGGGGGCGGCGATCTTCACGCAGGCGAAAGACCTTGATGAGCTCCAGGAGCGCGTGCGCGACGCGGTTCGCTGCCACTTCGATGAGGGCTCCGCTCCGAAGCTCATCCGGTTGCGGAAGTCGCCTCAAACCTGACGACCACCCGCGAAGAGCTCGCCAAGAGGCTCTTTTCATAGCGGGCGCGGGCTTTGCCGTGGGGTGCCGCTGATGCACCTCTCCTCCTCCACCCTCCAGCTCGCCGCCTCCGACCTCGGTCGCTTCCTGTCCTGCCGGCACTGCACCGCGCTGGACATGCAGGTGGCGCAGGGGCTGCGGCCGAAGCCGCCGGTGTATCCCGATCCCTTCCTGGACCTCCTCATCGAGCGGGGGCTGGCGCACGAGAAGGAATACGTCGAATCGATCTCGACCGCGGGCGACGAGGTCCTCGATCTCGGCGATCTAGCGTTCCGTTCCCCGTCCGAAGCCGCCGACCGCACTCTCGATGCCATGTGCAAGGGCCTGCCCGCCATCGCTCAGGGCCTGCTGCGCGGCGGGGAGTGGTCGGGCATCCCCGACGTCCTGCGCCGCGTCGAAACGCCCAGCCTTTTCGGCCCGTGGTCTTACGAGGTCTACGACACGAAGCTCGCGATGGAAACGCGCGGCACGGCCATCCTTCAGCTCTCGCTCTACTCGGACCTTCTCGCCGGCGTCCAGAACGCCGTGCCCGAGACGTTTCACGTCGTCACCCCGAAACCCGTCGACCCGGTCCAGCACTTCCGCGTCGCGGACTTCGCGGCGTACTACCGGTCCGTGCGCAGGAACCTGACGGCCGCGGTCGCGCAGGACCCCGCAACGCTTGCGCTCGCGAACTATCCCGAGAAGGTCGACCACTGCGACGTCTGCCGCTGGTTCAGCCTATGCAACAAGCGGCGCCGCGGCGACGACCGCCTCTCGTTCGTGGCCGGGCTCTCGCGGCTCCACTCGCGCGAGCTCGAGGCCCAGTCCATCACCACGCTCGAAATGCTGGGCGATCTGGCCCTCCCGCTTCCCTTCAAACCTCACAGGGGCTCGAGGGAATCGATCGAGCGCGTCGCCAACCAGGCGCGCCTCCAGCTCGAGCTTCGCCGCACCGGCAAGAACGTGAAGGAGCTGCTGCAGCCCGTGGAAGCGGGCCGCGGCCTCGCGAAGCTGCCTGTGCCGTCACCGGGCGACGTCTTTCTCGACCTCGAAGGCGATCACTTCGCCCGCGAGGGCGGGCGCGAATACCTCTTCGGCTTCACGATCGTCGATGCAGCGGGGAAGACGCGCCACGTCAAGCTCTGGGCCCACTCGGACGCCGAAGAGAAGGCCGCCTTCGAGAAGACCGTCGACGAGATCATCGCCTCGTGGGCCGCCCACCCCGGCATGCACGTGTACCACTACGCGCATTACGAACCCACCGCCTTCAAGAAGCTCATGGGCCGCCACATCACGAAGGAGACCGAGATCGACAGGATGCTGCGCGCCGGCCTCTTCGTCGACCTCTTCTCCGTCGTGAGGCAGGGGCTCAGGGCCAGCGTCGAGAAGTACTCCATCAAGGACCTCGAAAAGTTCTACGGCTTCAAGCGCCTCGCCGTCCTTGCCGAGGCCGGCGCCGCCCGGCAAATCATCGAGCGCGCGCTGGAAGCGGAAAAGCCCGAGGCGATCCCGCCCCAGCTGCGCACGCTCGTCGAGGACTACAACCAGGAAGACTGCGTCTCCGCCCTTCAGCTTCGGGGCTGGCTGGAAACGCTGCGCCACGAGCTGGAGGAAGGCGGCACCCCTGTCCCGCGCCCGCTCCCCGTGGAAGGCGAGGCCTCCGAGAAGGTTCAGGAGCGCAAGGCCGAGATCCAGAAGGCGATGGACGCGCTCCTCGCCGGCGTCCCCGAAGAGAAGAGCGCCAGAAGCCCCGACCAGCAGGCGCGCTGGCTGCTGGCACACATGCTCGAGTTCCACCGCCGCGAAGACAAGGTCACGTGGTGGGAGTTCTACCGGCTGCGCGACCTCGTCGACGAGGACGACCTTCTCGATGAACGCGCCGTCGTCACCGGGCTCACCTTCGTCACCCGAACGCCTCCGAAGGGCAAGGCGAAGGCGCCGATCGACCGCTACACGTTTCCGGCGCAGGAGTTCGAGGCGCGCGAAGGCGACGAGCTGTTCACGAACGACGGCAGGACGCTGGGCACCATAAGCGCCATCGACAACGCCGCGCGCTGGGTCGAGGTGAAGAAACGGCTGGACAGGGCCGACGACCATCCACACGCGGCCTTCGTCCACTCGCACGTGCGGTCCGACGTCATCGCCGGCGCCCTCCTGCGCCTCGCGGGCGACCTCAGCGGCCCGGCGAAGGAGCTTCTTCTCGCCAACGGTCCGCGCCTGAAGAAAGGCGCATTCGCCCGGCGCGATGGCGAGAGCAGCCTCGACTTCGCCAAGCGCACCGTCCTCGCCCTCGATCACTCCA
>OCZT010005551.1_pt1 | contig 12568 bp, 11 predicted proteins | sample 1539031 | NCBI WGS metagenome assembly OCZT01 (sample SAMEA3539308, study PRJEB22396) | soil metagenome | biome: tundra; feature: field; material: soil | place: USA | collected 2010-05 | depth 0.15 m | reverse complement strand
CGATGTACATCAGTGAGAACGTGCCGTGCATCTATATACACTCGGGCTATTACTTATAGGACGACGCCGACCACGTCGTGAGTCATTTCATTACCACTTCCTCTCTTCACTCGAAAGGAGCTCCCGATGACAGTGATCGGCGAGCGTCGCACCATCGCACCCACCGACTTGCTCGCAGTGCGTGCGCGTCACTTTCGCGGTCTCGCACGACGGATCTTCCTGCACGTCGTCGCGGCGAGGCACCTTGACGGCGTCGGTACGTTCGAACTGCATGAGCGGTGGGAAAATCGAGACGATCGTCGTGTGGTCGGCAACGGGGAGCCGCGCGCCGATCTGACCGTGTACGACATGAACGCGTACGCGGCCCTCGTCTTTGGCGGCTCGAAGGGCCTCGGCCGTAGTTACGTGAACGGTCTGTGGGACACGAGCGATATCACTCAACTCATCCGCTACCTCTTTCGAGCCACCCAGCCATCGAGGCGTCGCCTCGACGCGCTGGCTCGTCGCTGGAGGGTCCTCCTCGCGTTGCGGCAACGGTCGGGTCCCTCCAAGGTTGCTGATCGTGAGAACATTCACGCGCACTATGACCTGTCGAACGAGTTCTTCGCCCTGATGCTCGACGAGACCATGGCGTATTCGTGCGCGATCTTCGTTGACGCGTCAACCACGCTGCACGAAGGCCAGATCGAGAAGTTCGATCGGATCTGTCGCAAGTTTGGATTTGGGACCCGGCGACCACGTGATCGAGATCGGCACCGGCTGGGGCGGCTTCGCTATCCACGCGGCGAGCCGCTACGGCGCGCGCGTGACCACGACGACCATCTCGCAGAACCAACGATCGGCCGCGCTCGCGCGCGTGCGCGACGCGGGCCTTGAGCACCTGATCACGGTGCTCGGCGATCACTACGACGACCTCACCGGATCCTACGACGCGCTGGTGTCGGTCGAGATGATCGAGGCGGTCAACTGGCGCCGGTACGATCAGTTCTTCGCCAAGTGCTCGTCATTGCTGAACGATCGAGGCCGCATGGTGCTCCAGGCCATCACCATCGCCGATCAGAGTTTCGACCGGGCGAAGTTGCGCGACGACTTCATCCGCGACCTGATCTTTCCGGGTGGCTGTCTGCCCAGCGTCGCGGCGATCATGGACGCGATCACCCGTACGACTGATCTGCGCGCGGTGAGTCTCGACGACATTGGGCTGCACTACGCCACGACCATCGACCGGTGGCGCCGCGCCGTGCACGAGAAGTGTGACGCCGTCACGCAGTTGGGTTTCGACGATCGTTTCCGCCGCCTCTGGGACCTCTACCTCGGCTACTGCGAAGCGGCCTTCCTCGAGCGCCACGTCTCTGACGTGCAGTTCGTCTTTCACAAGCCCGCCACCGTCACCGTTTAGGCAAGCGATCGGGTGGTACTAGGTCGAAAGGAAGGCGAGGGCCTCGCGTGCGGCCCGACGGCCCGAACCGATGCACGCCGGCACGCCGACGCCGTCGTAGGCACTACCGGCGAGCGTCACGCGCAAGCGAGTGCCGGCGGCCTTCGCCGACGCCACGAGTCGGTCATGGCCGACGAGGTACTGCGGTAGACCGTCGGGCCAGCGCTGGACCATGGCGTTAAGTGGCGTGGCGAAGTCGCCGAGCAGGACTCGTAGTTCACGACCCACTCGATCGATCAACTCCTGGTCGTCCAGCGACGCCCAGCGCTGGTCGTCGATGCGCCCGACGTGCGCGCGCAACAGCACGTTCTCTTCTCGATAGAGGTGCGGCCATTTGCGATCGAGAAACGTGATCGCGGTCACCATCAGCGAACCTTGCCCGGACCAGGACGTACCCAGTGGCACCAGAACTCCGGTGCCGTATTCGGGCAACGTCAGGTCGCCGCGAGCGAGACAGAAACTCACCATCGCCGCTCCGGCACTCGTGACCGTAGCGAGGGCCTCGAAGGCCGGATCGAACTGACCCATCAGTTGACCGGTGACGGGCGCCGACGTCGCCACGACGAGGGCGTCGGCCGGCGTCGTCGTCGTCGCGGTGTCGACTTCCCAGCGGTAGTCACCCGAACCCGATCGACGAAGTGCCGTCACGCGAACGTTTGACCGCATCACGACGTCACGCTCTTGGAGTTGGCGGACCAGTTCCACCGGCAGCGAACCCATGCCGCCCAGCAGCGAATAGAACATCGGACCGCTCGTGCTCGTCGCGGCGCCGGGTCCGGGGTTGACCGGACCCTTGGGGCGCATCGCCTTCATCAGGGATCCACCCTGGTGCGCGGCGTCGAGCAGAGCGGGAAAGACCGATCGGGCCGAGAGTTGATCGATGCGCCCCGCCTGGATCCCGCCCACCATTGGTTCGATGAACTGATAGGCCAGCTCGTCACCGAACTTGGTTCGTACGATCTCGCCGATCGTCGCGTCGTCACCGACGCTGAGACGCCGGGGGAACAGTTCGTCGCGTCGCGCGTGCAGACGTGCCCGGCGACTGAGGCCGGGCAAGGACGCGAGTGACGACGAAGAAGTCGGTACGCCGAGGGCGAGACCCGCCGGGATCTCGTTGAGCGCCCCGCGAAGCCAGAGACTGGCGCCACTCGCGGCGATCGGTTCGAGTTGTTCTTCGACACCGAGTTCACGAATGAGCTCGGTCGCCTCGGGGCGACGCGCGAGGAATCCGTCAGCGCCGAGATCGATCGTTCGTCCGGCGAAATGAGTCGTCGCGAGGACGCCACCGAATCGACTGCGCGTCTCTATCAACTCGATACGCGGCGTGTCAGCCGTCGGACCATTCGCGCCACCGGAGAGTTCCCACGCGGCCGCGAGTCCGCTGATGCCGCCACCGACGACGACGACCGAGGGCCGTGCCACTCAGGCCGCCGCTGATCGAATGATGTTGGCGAGTACGGCGACGAACTCGGGGTCCGCGTTGAGTGACCGGGTTCGCACGAGATTGAGTCCGATCTCGTGCGCGACGCCCATCGCCTCGACGTCGATGTCGAACAGCACCTCGAGATGATCGGCCACGAAACCAATGGGACACGACACGACGTCACTCACGCCGTCGGCGTGCTTCTGGCGGAGCACGGCCAGGATGTCGGGTCCGATCCAGTGGTCGGCGGTTCGCCCGGCGGACTGCCAGGCGACGTCCCAACGCCCGACGCCGGCGAGAGCGGCCGCGCGCTCGGCAATGTCGCGTAATTGATCGGGGTACGTGTCGCCGCTCGCGAGGATCTTCTCGGGCAGCGAGTGCGCCGAGAACAACACCTCGGTCGTGTCGAGCCGCTCGGCGGGGACTGTGTCGAGTGCCTCGCGCACCCGGCGCGCAATGAGTTCGAGGAAGCCCGGCGCCTCCCACCACGCGCCGATGGCGCTGAAGGCGACGTCGGGTCCGAGCGCGGTGCGGGCTCGGTCCATGTACTGGTCGGTCGACATCGACGACGAATGCGGCGCGAGCGCCACGCCGATCACCGAGGTGAAGCCCTCGCGCAGAAAGGACTCGGCGGTCGCCTCCAACAACGGTGGTTCGTACTTCGAACCGAAGCGGACGTCGAACTGCCCCGGGGCCACGTCGTCGAGCACGTCGACGATACCGCGTACCTGGTCAGCGGTGCGATGTGCGAGGGGAGAGGTGCCACCGATCGCGTCGTAGCGTCGTACGAGGTCGGCGAGCAGTTCGGGGGTCGGCGCGCGGCCGTGGCGAATGCGGGTGTAGTACGCCTCGACGTCGTCGCGCGTGGTGGGCGTGCCGTAGGCCATGATCAAGACGCCGATCGGGGCCATCAGACGCCGGCCCGTCCCTCGTCGTGGACCACACGAACGATCGCTTCGAGGACCGCGGGATCGGTGCCGGGCAGGACACCGTGACCGAGATTGAACACGTGACCCGCCTCGCGCCCCGCTCTCGCGATGACCTCGCGCGCCGCGTCGACACCGAGCTCGACACCTCCCAGGCATCGCGCGGGGTCGAGGTTGCCCTGGACGGGCTTCGCCCCGATTCGTCGGCGTCCCTCGTCGAGATCGACGTGCCAGTCAATACCCATCACCGAGCTGCCCGCACTGCTCATCAGCGTTAAGAGTTCTCCCGTGCCGACGCCGAAGAGGATCGTGGGCACGTCGAGGTCGCTGATGCCTTCGAGCACGCGCTGGGTCGCGGGCAACGCGAAGCGCCGGTACTCGTCGCGCGTCAGCGAACCGGCCCATGAGTCGAACAACTGGACCGCGCGCACGCCGTGGGCGATCTGGGCGCGTAGGAACGCCACGGTGATCGACACGAGACGCTCGAGCAACTGGTCGAACAGTTGGGGATCGGCGTGCATCATGCCCTTGATGACGGCGAAGTCGCGCGTCGGCGCACCTTCGACCAGGTAACTCGCCACGGTAAAGGGCGCACCCGCGAAACCGATGAGCGGGGTGTTCGCCGCGGCGAGTTGCTCGATCACCAGGTCTACGGCGGTGGTCACGTGCGCGACGTCGACCTCGGTGAGGTCGCGAAGTCGCTCCAGGTCGTCACGGCTCGCAAAGGGCTCGGCGATGACCGGACCTCGACCCGGGACCACGTCGACGCCGAACCCGATCGCGTGGTAGGGAACGACGATGTCCGAGAAGAGGATGGCGGCGTCGACCCCGTAGCGCCGAACGGGTTGCATCGTCACTTCACACGCCAGCGCCGGATCGGCGATGGCGTCCAGAATCGAGCCGGTGCCGCGTAGCGCCCGGTACTCGGGCAGGGAGCGACCGGCTTGGCGCATGAACCAGACGGGAACGTGTTCGACACTCTGGCCGCGACAGGCCCTGAGAAATACCGGCTCCACTGCTCTCCTTCTGTTGGCCCCCAATCTAGGGGCGTTGCCCCTTTTGGTCCCGTGCCGAGTGCCTGGCGCGTTCACCTAAGATTGACAGACCCCAATCGGGGTCATCGAAAGAGGTCGCCATGGCGCACGATCGCGAGATTGCGGAGGAGCAGAAGTTCCTCGATCTCGCCCTGGACGCGTTGGACCACATGCGCTCCGAGGCGCGGTCGCTGCGCGACAGCGCGGCGGTGGCGAACATGCGCGGCGCCGGGGACCTGGTCGAGCGCGACGTCGTCATGGGAACGGCCCTGCATCGTCTCGATCAGTTGGCCATCGGTGACCAACCTCTGTTCTTTGGCCGGATCGACTACGTAGAGAACGAGTTGCGCCACGTCGACACCTACCACGTCGGGCGTCTCGCGGTCTCGGACGACGAGTTGAACCCCCTCGTGGTGGACTGGCGCGCGCCGGTCGCCGAGGCCTTCTATCGAGCCACGGGCGTCGAGTCGCTCGGACTCTCTCGACGCCGACACGTCGCCATCCGCGGCCACGCGGTGTCGGGCGTCGAGGACGAGTTTTTCGCTGACGCCAACGGGGACCTTCTGTTGCCCGACGACGAAGTGCGATCGGCGACCGAAGAGGGATTGATCGAAGGCGGACTCGCCCTTGGTGGTCCCGGTGCGTTGTTGGCCGCGCTCGGACGAGCGCGCACCGGTCGAATGGGCGACATCATCGCTACGATCCAGGGCGAGCAGGATCAGATCATCCGTACGCCACTGGCGGGCGTGCTGCTCGTCCAAGGGGGGCCGGGAACCGGCAAGACGGCGGTCGCGTTGCACCGAGCGGCGTATCTTCTCTTCACGCACCGCGCGACCCTCGAGCGCCAGGGCGTGCTCGTGGTGGGTCCCAATCCGCTGTTCTTGAACTACATCGAGAACGTCCTGCCGTCACTCGGTGAGTCGGGCGTGACATTGTCGACCATCTCGGGACTCGTCACCAACGTCGAGGTGCGCGGTCGCGACGTCGACGAGGTCGATCGTCTGAAGGGTGACCTGCGCATGGTCCAGTTCATCGCCCAGGCCCTGCGCACGCGTCAGCGTCCCCTGCGTGAGGACGTCCAAATCCCCATCGGACGCGCCATCGTGGTCTTGAAGGCGCGCTACACGAAGGAGATCGTCGACCGCGCCCGACGCCGTCCGGGCAATCACAATCAACGGCGTTCGGCGGTCGGACGCGAGCTGGCCAACCGACTCGCGAGCGAGTACCACGAGCGATTCGTTCGCGACGGTAGCGACGAGGGGACGGCGCTGAGCGAACTGGCCGACCTCATTCGCGCAACCCCGGAGTTCAAGGCGACGCTGCAGCGCATCTGGCCCCGCTTGTCGGGCCAGGAGTTGCTGCACGACCTCTTCGGCGCGCCGGCACTTATCCGTGCCGCGGGTCACAACCTCTTGAGCGAACAAGAATGCGCGCTGCTGTACCGGGCGCGACCCGAGTCGCTCGAGGAGACGGCGTGGACCAAGGCCGACACCGCGCTGATCGACGAAGCCCGGGTGCTGCTCGGGCCGCGCAAGCGTCCTCGTCCGGCGGTCAAGGCGAACGACACGGGGATCCTTGACGGTGTCGACCTCGACGCGTATCAGGGCGACGTCCGCGCGGCGGCGCTGCGTGAAGCCGCAGGTCTCGCGCCGAGCCAGAGCACCGCGCTCGACGAGGCCGAGTTCGTGACCTACGGACACATCGTCGTCGACGAAGGCCAGGACCTCTCGCCGATGGAGTTGCGCGTGCTTCGACGACGAGACCTCACTGGGTCGATGACCATCGTGGGGGACATGGGCCAGGCGACGACCGCCTCGTCCTCGGCGTCGTGGAACACCGTGTTAGAGGTGCTCCAGCCGCGGCGTTCGCCGGCCCGGGTGGATCTAACCGTGAGCTACCGCACGCCCGAAGAGGTACTCAACTTCGCCGCGCCGACGCTGCTCGCGGCGTCGCCCGACCTCGAACCACCTCGACCGGTGCGCCGAGCGGGAACCCAGCCCATCGTCGAGTTGACGACTCCCGCGGAGTTCTCCACGACGCTGGTGGAGGCGACCCGTCGCGAGTGCGCCGCCGTAACACCGGGTCGCGTGGCGGTCATCGTCAGTGCCGCCCGGGTCGACGAATTGGTAACCATCCTGCGCGGCGCGGGTCTCGACGCCATCGACCCGCGAGAGCACGAATCGCGAGGGCTGAGCGCGGATTTGGTGGTCTTGGCCGCTGAGGGCGCCAACGGACTCGAGTTCGACGCGGTCGTCGTCGTCGAGCCCGGCGAGATCGCTCGGCGCGGCGACGCGACCCGCAGTGTCGACACGCCGCGGGGTCTGCGCACGCTGTACGTCGCGATGACGCGTCCGACGCGACGGCTGTCCATAGTCGCCAGCGAGCCGTTGCCGGTGACCTTGACTGTGAGTCATCTCAGAGGATTGGAAGCATCGAGGTGAGCATTTCCGCTAGAAAGGTAGGCGTGAGTCAGGCGATTCCCCTCAATAGCCTGGCGAAGCCAGAGAAGATTGTTCACGATCGTCCCCCGATGCTGGCCATCGGTGTGATGATTTGGCTCGGGAGCGAGTTGATGTTCTTCTCGGGACTCTTCGCCGCCCTGTTTACCATCCGTGCCCACCTGGCCTCGTGGCCACCGAAGGGCACGCACCTCGACGTACTGCAGTCGGGCGTCTTCACAATCGTCCTCGTGGCGTCATCGTTCACGATGCAGTGGGCCGTGTGGCTGATCGAGCATCGTCGTCGCGCCGAGGCACGCCGCTGGATCATCGTCACGATCATCATGGGCACGCTGTTCATCGGCAACCAGGCCTACGAGTGGACGCACCTCGTGACGCGGTGGTACACGAATTCGTACGGCTCGGTCTTCTTCATCACGACGGGTCTGCACGGACTGCACGTGTTCCTCGGACTGGTTGCGATGGGCTTCTTGCTGTTTCGCATGCGCGGAAGTCAAGGCGACCCCGGTGAGTTGGCCACGTTCCAGGGCGTGAGCTACTACTGGCATTTCGTCGACGTTGTCTGGATTGGTTTGTACTCGGCCCTCTTTCTTCTCAAGTAGATCGAGATGACCGCGACCTTTCTCAAGCGACTCGGAGCGTTGACGTTCGTCGCGATCTTCGGCCTCGGTCCAGTCGTCCTCTTCGTCGGCAGTGCCAACGCCTCGGGCGGTACGGCGTACAAGCAGACGCCCTATCAAACGTCGCGCCGCAACGCGGGCACGCCGAATTCGGACAACGTCGTTAAGAACAGCAAGGGCGTCGTCATCAGCTACGGCAACGGCGCCATCACCTACAACGCGCCGCCGTCCACGCTCGCGGCCCTCGGCAAGGCCCTCTTCCTGCAGAACTGCGCGTCGTGCCACGGCAGCGATGCCAACGGCGTCCCCGCGAACGGCACGAACGGCGCGTTCCCGAATCTGGTCGGACTGGGACCCGCGACCATCGACTTCTGGGTCGAGTCGGGTCGCATGCCGGCCGCTGATCCGCGCTCGATCGAGGCCTCTCGTCGCCAACCCCGGTTGAACCACGATCAAGCACTCGCGATCGCGGCGTGGGTCAACTCGTTGTCGCCCGCGTTTCCGAGTATCCCCACCGTGAATCTGAAGAACGCCAACGTCGCCGACGGCGCCGCGCTCTTCGCGCTCAACTGCGCGGCCTGTCACACGATCGAGGGCGACGGCGACGCGTTGGCGATGGGCACGTACGCGCCGTCGCTTCGACACATCCCCGCGACCCAAGTCGCCGAGGCGATCCGCACCGGTCCTGGCAACATGCCGCGTTTCACCGGCAACCTCAGTGACTACCAGGTGCGCGACCTCGTCAAGTTCGTCACGACCGAGATCCAGCACCCCCAGAACATCGGCGGATTCGGTCTGGGTGGCCTCGGACCGGTGGCCGAGGGCTTCGTGGGCCTGGCCCTGGGCGTGGGTATCCTCGCCCTGTTCGGATTCTGGATAGGAGAGCGTCAGTGAGCGAAGTGCCCGAACACCGCACGCCGGTCGCCTTGAGCGGGCTCTCCGAGGACGACCCGCATCTCCAGCCGGCGGCGAAGAATCCTTTGCTGGTCGAACGGGTCATCGCGTTCAACTTCCTCCTGGGCATCGTGCTGGTCGCCGGCTTCGGTGCCGCCTACTGGGTGAACGCGGAGCCGTGGATCCTCGGCGCGACCATGGGTGGCGGCCTCTTGTTCCTCGGCGTGGGTCTCGTCGCGTGGGGCAAGTACCTTATGCCCAAGGGCCCCTTCGTCGAAGAACGGCATGATCTCGCCAATACCCAGGTCGATCGCGACGCCTTCGCCGCGGCAATCGTCGAACGTGGAGGCGGCGTCATCAAGCGGCGCAAGATGCTCGGCGGACTGCTCGGCGGGGGACTGGGCATCTTCAGCGTCGTCGCGATCTTCCCCTTGCTGCGAAGCCTCGGACCGTTACCCAAGGGCACGCTCTTTCACACCGACTGGCGCTCGGGTTCCTACGCGGTGGACCAAACGGGTCGTCGCGTCCAGGTGGGCGACCTCGCGGTGGGATCGATCATGACGGTCTTTCCCGAAGGTACCCAGGACACCGATCGCGGACAGGCGGTCGACCAGACCGTGTTGATTCGTATCTCGAACCAGAACTTCACCACCCAGAAGGGCCGTGAGACCTGGGCGCCGCTCGGTTACGTGGCCTATTCCAAGATGTGCACGCACCTCGGCTGTCCGGTGGGACTCTACGAGCAGCAGCTCCAACTGCTGGTCTGCCCGTGTCACCAGTCGATGTTCAACGTCACCAACGGCGCGATCCCCCAGTTCGGTCCGGCGCCGAGGCCGCTGCCCCAACTACCGCTCTTCATCGACCCCCAGGGCTACATTCGCGCGCAGAGCGACTACCACGAGCCCGTCGGACCTGGATTCTGGGAGCGCTCGTGAGTAGCGACGTCGTCAACACCAAGCGCGTGAAGAAGCAGGCGCTCGGACCGTACGGCCCGGTCGGCAAGGCCCTCGGGGAACTCGACGATCGCCTCGGCGTCGCCAAGGGCGGTCGCTCGTTCCTCGACAAGATCTTCCCCGACCACTGGTCGTTCATGCTCGGCGAGATCGCGCTGTACTCGTTCGTGGTGCTCTTGGTGACCGGCGTGTTCCTGAGCCTCTATTACATCCCGAGCCAAGCGATCGTGACCTACCACGGCAGCTATCTGCCCCTCGACGGTCAGCGCGTCACCCAGGCCTACTCCTCGTCGGTGGATCTTTCCTTCGCCGTGCGCGCGGGACTCTTGATGCGCCAAATGCACCATTGGTCGTGCGACATCTTCGTCGGTTCCATCGTGATCCACATGGCTCGCGTGTTCTTCACTGGTGCCTTCCGAAAGCCCCGCGAACTCAACTGGACGATCGGCGCGACGATGCTCATCCTCGCGATCGTCAATGGCTTCCTCGGTTACTCGTTGCCCGACGACCTGGTCTCGGGCACGGGCATCCGCATTGCGTACTCCATCATCCTGTCGATCCCACTCGTGGGCTCGTACCTCGGCTTCCTCGTCTTTGGGGGGAACTTCCCCGGCACCGCGGTCATCCCGCGCTTCTATATCCTGCACGTGCTCATCGTGCCGGGCATCATCATCGCGCTCGTCACGTTCCACCTCATACTCCTGGTGCGCCAGAAGCACACCCAGTTCCCCGGCGAGGGAAGAACCGAGAAGAACGTCGTGGGTTCGCCCATGTTCCCGGTCTTCATGGCCAAGACGACCGGCTTCCTCTTCATCGTCGGCGGCGTGACGGCGTTGCTCGGGGCGTTCGCCCAGATCAACCCGATCTGGCAGTTCGGCCAGTACGACGCGTCGCGGATCTCCTACGCCGTCCAACCGGACTGGTACATGGGCTTCCTGGATGGGGCGCTGCGAATATGGCCGTCCTGGTCGTTCCATAGTTTCGGCTACACGATCCCCTTCGAGGTCTTCATCCCGGCGGTCATCCTGCCCGGCCTCATCTTCAACCTGGTCTTCGCCTGGCCGGCGCTCGAACGCCGATTCACGAAGGATCACGAGATCCACAACCTCCTCGACCGGCCGAGCAACCGTCCCAAGCGCACGGCGGCGGGCGTCGCGGTGCTGGCGTTCCTCGGCATCCTCTTCATCGCCAGTTCGACCGACGTGATCGCGAACTTCTTCCACCTGCCCCTCAGTGCCGTGATCTGGGCGATGCGAATTCTCACCATCGTCACGCCGTTCCTGGCGTATCCGATCACCTACAAGATCTGTAAAGAGCTCCAGGCGACCAAGGGCGGCGGCAAGCGAAAGACGCCCAACCAGGTCAGCCGCACGGCCGAAGGTGAATACGTCGCCACGCCCGCCCCGGTCTACGTTGACGACCAGCACGACGAGCTGGCTCCGACCGAGGTGCCCAAGTTCATCACTGCTCCACCGCCCGAGTCGGACGACGACGGCGTGCGCACCATCGACCGCTAGACGCTCGTGAACCCGCGACGCCCTCGAGGCTTTCGTCGAGTAGTGCCGTACGGCCTCATCACGCTGCTCATCGTCGGTGCCACGACCGGCGTCGTGCTGACGAACACGGCCGGCACGACCACGACGTCGAGTTCGACGACGACGTCCACTACGACGACGACGCCGCCCGAGCGACCCCAACCCGGCTGGACGGTGGCGAGTTCGTCGTCGCGCGGGGTCATGGTCGACTTCCGTAACGTCGTGGTCGGCGCGGTGACGTTCCGCGCCCTCCGCCTGCACGCGCGTACCACGTTGCTGCGCTGGCACGTCGGTTCGAGCGACCCCAATCTCTGGTCCCGGGCCCCGGCCGACGCCGGCCCCGCCATTGATTGGGCGTCTGAGGGTCTCGCCGGTGTCGTGGCGCTCTTCAACGGCGGTTTCAAGCAGTCCGCCGCGGCGGGCGGCGCCGTCGTCGACGGCCTGAGGCTCGTGCCCCTGACGCGAGGCCGCGTGACTATCGGGATCGACACCGGTGGTCACTGGGCGATGGGCGTCTGGGGATCGACGACGTTTCCGCCGAAGGGCTTTCACCCCATCAGCTATCGACAGAATCTGGGTCCACTCGTGCTGAACGGCGTGTTGACGCCGTCGGCGGCGCCCGCGCTCTGGCGCGAGTGGGGTGACCCGCTCGGCGGGAACCCGCTCGAACCGCGAACGGGTCTCGGTGTCGACCGTCGCGGCAACCTCATCTACGTCGCAACCATGGGCCACGTGCTGCAGAACCAATTGGGTCAGGCGCTGATCAGCGCGGGCGCGGTGACGGCGATGCAACTGGACATCAATCCCTTCTGGCCGATCTTGGGTGCCTCGCTGCACCCGGTGCACGCCAACGGCGGGCTCTTTCCGGTTCAACTACCCCTGAGCGAGCACAGCCCGACGGTCTACGAGGGCGGTTGGCAGCGCGACTTCTTCGTCGCCATGGCCGAGCCGAACCGCTGGACCTGCAACTGGGCGAGCCGCGGTCTCTCGGGTCCTCCCGGCACCGTTCGCCCACAGCCGCTCTTCCTCGTTGGCAAGGGCTGTCGGACCACGACCAGCACGACGACGACCAGCACGACCGCGGTGACGAGCACCACTTCGAGCACGACCACGACGCAGCCGAAGTCCTAGAACCGCTCGAGGCGGCGTGCGTAGCATGGCGGGTGTGACGATGACCAACGATCCCCACTGGCCGTCGGCCGCGTCACTCGTGCACGACGGCCTCGTCGCTGATCGGCGCAACGTCGGACTGCTCGGCGTCTTCACCTACACGACGTCGGTGACGG